>Ga0114970_10001427_pt1 | contig 17859 bp, 14 predicted proteins | sample M_140205_XF_Meta_FD_87030 | JGI IMG/M metagenome (GOLD analysis project Ga0114970, IMG submission 87030) | Freshwater microbial communities from Lake Montjoie, Canada to study carbon cycling - M_140205_XF_MetaG | ecosystem: Environmental > Aquatic > Freshwater > Lake | place: Lake Montjoie... | reverse complement strand
ATCTCCAGCCCGAAAAAAAACAACCATTTCAAAACCCGTCAGACCATGAATTCTATCCGTGGCTTGACAAGTCGCTCCATATCAGAACCGAAGGGCACCTTCGTCTACCTTCCTGTAGGCTTCAACACCGCCGAGGAGGTCGCCGTAGCGCTTGATGGGGGCGGGGTCCTCGCCGCCGAGCATCTTGTTGGCCTCGGCAATAGCGGAGGCAGAGAGGGCCTTCCAAATGGTTTCGCCGAGTCCCCGTGTAGCGAGCTTGGGGGACCCACATAGCCGGGCCAGTCGGGCCTGTGGGTGACTGCCATGGCTTCGTCCAGGGTGGCACCCGTAACGATGGGGGCCGTCTTGTAGTCGGGGGCGACGAGCGTGGGTTTCAGGTAGAGAATCAGGCTGGTTTCGTCCATACCGCCATGCAGGGAAACTCCATCCTCCTTCTTCACGGGGGCAGGCAGGGGTTCCATGGCTTTACCCCAGGCACCAATAACCGGCACCAGTCCCCAGAGGTGGACCATACGTCCGCCGTACTCTTCCCGGAAATAGTCGCTGGCCTGATCCAGAGCTCGATTCTGCAAATCGGCACCGTGCACGTGGACCACGATGATATTCCGAAAACCCTGGTCCCCCAGTTCGCTCGCGAAATCCATGAAGATAGCGCGCAGAGTGGAGGCTCGAACCGGATAGCTGCCAGGGAACGAAGTGCGGGCACCCAGATGGTTGTACGGTTCGGCGCCAAGCGGGATCTGAGGGAAAACCAGCGCCTTCCAGCCACCGGGGCGGGCGGCAACGGCGGCGGCAACGTCAGCGGCCATTCGCTGGTTGAGATAGCCGTCGGTGAAGGCGGGCAGGTACGGACCGTGCTATTCAAGGATGCCCCCAGGGAGGATGATGGCAGCTCTGGCGCGGCCGAGGTCGCCGATCTGGCGGGTGTTCAGGTCCCGGATCTGGAGGACCTGAGCATCGAGAAGTTGGGTGAAAAAGGCGAACCCGGTAAGAGGCAGCGCAGCGAGGAGCAGGGCCAGAAAGGGCCTTCGCATGATTTCAACAGTATGGCGCAGCGGTTCCCGGTGAGGTCAGGAACAGCATTTCCCAATCGAAGGATGAGCATGAAGCGGAGCTTGATTGCAATGGAAGGTGAGCATGAAACTGGAGGCAGGGTCGGCGAACTTCGTTCGGATGCACGTGAACATGCGGAACGTCGAGGGGATGAGTCAGGAACAGATCCAGGAGTCGCTGGGATCACGCGCGGGGATCGAGTTTGGAGGAGCGGGTCGGGAAGAGGTATACGGTTGGGTGGAGCGGGTTCTGGTGGCGCAGGAATTCGCCCGCCAGGCGCGGATGTGACGAGGCCTGATCCGGGCGCTGGTGGAGAAGATCACCGGGCTGAGCACATCGCAGACGACACGGCTGATTCGGACGTATCTGGATTGCGGGCAGGTACGGCCAGAAATGTATACGAGAAATGGCTGTACGGTTCGTTATACGGATGCCGATATCGCGCCGCTGGCGGAGGTGGAGCGTGCGCGCGGACGGATGAGCGGGCCAGCGACGCGACACATTCGGGAACGGGCGCACACGGCGTTAGGGCAACGGAGTGTGCACGGCTGGCCGAAATCTCGGTGGCACATCTGTACAACCTGAGGAACGGCAAGGAATATCGCAGACAGGCGGCAGCGTTCGACGCAACCCGGCCAACGGCGGTGTCAATCGGCGAACGGCGAAAGCCGGACCCGCAGGAGCGACCGGGTTTTCTGCGCGTGGACACTTGTGCATCAGGGGGCTTGGGACGGTGCCAAGGGAGTCTGTCACATCAACGCAGCGGACACGGTTACCCAATGGGAGGTGATCGGTTGCGGCAGCAGGATCAGCGAGGCGTTTCTGATGCCGGTTTTGGAGGCAAGGCTCCACCAGTTCCCGTTCCCGCTACTGGGGTTTCACTCCGACAACGGCAACTGGAAAAGCTGCATGCGGAGTTCACAAAGAGCCGGGCAGGCAAGTGCCAGAACAATGCCCTGGCAGAAGGGAAGAATGGAGCCGTGATTCGCAACCGTAAGGCTGGACGAGAGTGGGAAACGGATCCGAACATACAGGACCAACGACTACGAGACACCGTACGAGAAGCTGAAATCGCTGCCGGATGCAGTCGACTTACTGAAACCACGAGTGAACTTCAGATACCTGGATCAGGTGGCCGGAAAGATGACCGACACCGAATCAGCACGGAAGATGACCGCCGCCAAAACGACATTGCTGCGTCAGTGCAAAATCGAACCGCCGGTACCACCGCAGTTTGCATGAAGCCAGCAGGCGGTGAAAAGGACATCGGTCGCTACGCTTCCGACTGCCACCGGTTTCATGCTCATCCTTCGATTGGAAAATGCTGTGTTACTCGATGTCTGTGACCTTGGTGGCCAGTTCGAAGCGCCCGGCTTCCTTCCCGAGGCGGGCGGCGATGGCGAGAGTCAGCATTTGAATGGGCAGCATTTCGAGGATGGGGCGGATGGCGCCATCGACTGCCGGGATGCGCAGGGCGGCAATGTCGGCGTCGGGGGAGACCAGGGCGCTGAAGCCTCCGGCGGCGCGGATGTCGGCCCCCATGGCCCGGTTGAGAGCTCGGGTTTTGTTGTCGCCTTCGAGGATGAGGACGAAGATGTGTGCGCCGAGCGTTTCCCAGGGGCCGTGGCGGAAGGCAGCGGAGCTCATACCCTCGGCGGCAGACCGGGTGGATTCCTTCAGGATGAGGCCTCCCGTGAGGGCGGCGGCAAGGGAGGGGCCACGTCCGATGACAAAGAACTGACGGATGCCATCGAGGACGGTGCCGAAGGCGGCGACATGTTCGCGCCAGTCTGCGAGATAACTCTCGACTGCAGGAATGGCCTTGTTGAGTTCGGCGCGGGTTTCACTCAAATCCGCTTCGCAAATGATGGCGGATAACCATTCGAGGGCGATTAGCGTGGCCAGGTAGGTCTTGCAGGAGACGGTCGATTCGACTCCGGCCTGAATGAGAATATGGGCTGCCGAGTTGATGGCCAGGGGTGAGTCCGCAGTATTTGTGATGGCGAGGACGGGGGCTCGTCCCTTCGCGAGTTGCAGCAGGCGAACCATTTCAGCACTTTTACCCGACTGGGAAACGGCGATGATGATCGCGTTCTGGTCGAGGGTCTGATCGAGGTAGTGAACGAGTTCAGCGGTATCGACGACGAGGGAGGGCAGGCCTCGATTCGAAAGAGTGAGGTGAAAAGGATAAAGGGCGTGGAGAGAACTGCCCATGCCGGTGAGAATGATGCGCCGGAAGTGGCCCTCGTTGATTTGGTTAGCGAAGCCGCGAATTTCGGGGGCGTCGACAAAGGCGTCGAGAGATCGCCGGAGCGCCCGGGGCTGTTCCAGGATGTCGTTTAGATAGGAGCCTTCGATGATATTGAGCAGGGTTATTCTCCGTTTCTGACCAGCCAGACGCAGGCAGCCCCGACGAGCGCGGTGCGGTTGCCAAGGGTGGCGGTTGTGATTTTCAGGTGGTCTGTGGGGACGAGGCGACAGTTCTTGTGGACGATCTCACGGATGACAGGCAGGAAGAGTTCGGCACTTTGCATGACGCCTCCTCCCAGAGCTATCACGTCGGGGCCGTAAAGCGTGACGAGGTTGGCCAGACCGAGGCCGAGGTAGCGGGCGGTTCGCGCCACGATGCTTATTGCCTCGGGTTCACCCCTTCTTGCCTGGGCACAGATTTCTGCGGCGGTGCGGGAGCCGCCCTGCGCCATGGCGGTACCGCTGGCGAGAGCTTCCCAGCACCCGGTGGCACCGCAGTAACAGAGGGGGCCGTTCGGGTCGAGGGTGTGGTGGCCTGCTTCGGGGTGGGCCCCGCTGGCTCCCCAGTAGAGTTTGCCGTTACAGACGAAGCCGGACCCGATGCCGGTGCTGATGGTGACGTAGAGAAAGCGTTCGGCGTTTTGACCGGCACCCCATTGGACTTCACCGAGGGCTGCGGCGTCGGCGTCATTTTCGGCAAAGACGGTGAGGCCGGTGGAGAGGGAGAGTTCCCGGGCAAGTTCGAAGCCATGCCAGCCAGGCAGGAGGTCCACTGCGCCGAAGGTTCCGGTGAAAGGGTCAATGGGGCCGGTGGCACCGACGCCAATGCCCCGGAGCGTGGCTGTGCTGAACCATTCGGTGAGGCGGGCGAGGCAGGTCCGGGGGGCGCAATCCAGGGTGGGCCATTCGGTGCGCGCCATGATGTGGCCGGCGGCGTCCACCTGTGCAGCGGCGATTTTTGTGCCGCCGATATCGACTGCTCCAACCATTTCCCTATTCTAAGGCAAGCGCTTGCTTATTGGGGATTTGTGGGTTTTCTGGTATTCTCGAACAATCTCCCTACCCTGGGGCATCCCTCATGACAAAACGCCTGGTCTCGTGCATTTTGCTGGCAGCTTCGGCGGTCGCCCAACAGAAACGAATCTACATTGCGCCGGATGATCATACGGACTACATGTGGACGGGTGACGAAGAGGCGTACCGGCAGGCTTACATCGAGATGCTGGATTACTATCTGGAGCTGGCGGACAAGACGCAGGGGAATCCGCCTGAGTTCCAGAGCAAGTGGCATGCGGACGGCACGCTCTGGTTGTGGACCTACGAACACAACAAGACAGCCACTGAGTTTGCGCGCCTGATGGGGCGCGTGAAGGACGGACACATCAGTGTTCCGCTGAACGCACTGGTATCGACATATGGCGGGACTCCGGCGGAGGCGGTGCTGCGGGGGATGTATTACGCCGGAAGTCTGGAGCGGCGCTTTGGTGTTAAGTTGCCGATGGCGATCGCGATGGAAGACCAGACGTTGCCCTACGGGTTGGGGGCCCTGTGGGCGGGCGCGGGGGCGAAGTACAGCTGGAAGGGAATTTGCGGGTGTCTGACGAAGATTCCGCGAACCGGCCAGCGTCCGCACGAGATTTATTGGTGGAAGGGTGACGACGGCAGCCGGATTCTGATGAAGTGGAATTCCATGCTGGTTGGGACTTCCGGAGCGCGCACCATGGGCGGGTATGCAGAAGCGCGTACTCCCGAAAAGGAGGTGGGGTTTGTGGACACAGACCCTGGCTTTCACAAAGTGTATCCATGGGATATTGTCGGCGTCTTCGGGAAGGGGTGGGATGACCTGAAGACGATGACCGACGAGTTCGTGACGACGGCGCAGAAGATGACGACTGCGGCGAGGAAGGTGATTGTCTCAAACATGACAGACTTCTTCGTGGATTTTGAGAAGTCGCATGGCAAGGAACTGCCGGAGTTCTCGGCGAGCTTCGGGAATGAGTGGGACTTGTATACGGCGTCAGTTGCTGAGGTGTCGGCGAAGGTTCGGCGAGCGGTGGAGAAACTGCGGGCAGCGGAGGCGCTGGCGACGGTGGTGAGTCTGCAACGGCCGGAATTCCTGAAGGGTCGGGAAGCTGCAAGGGAGCAGGCGTGGATGAATCTGGGGCTCTTCTGGGAGCATAACTGGACGGCCGACGGGAAGACCGTCTCGCGCGAGGAGAGGGCGGCCTGGGGGCGACGGATTGCGGGCGGCGTGGAACGCTATGTGGACGATCTGCATTCGGATGCCGCCTATGCGCTGGGTGGTCTGATTCGCGGTGCAGAGGGCAAGCGTCGGTTCTATGTATTCAATCCCCTGGGTTGGGTCCGGACAGACTTTGCGGATGTGGCATACGACGGGGAGGAGCCGGTACATGTGGTGGAAGTGGGCAGCGGGCTGGAAGTTCCTTCGCAGATGGTGACCTTGCCGGGGAAGGCCTGGCGACGGTATTTGCGTATACAGGCTACTGACCTGCCGGCGGTCGGGTACAAGACGTATGAAGTGCGTGACGGTGCGGGCAGGGACTTTGGGGCCGCCGCGACCGCGCAGGGCAACGTTCTGGAGAACGCGGTCTATCGCTTGCGCCTCGAAGATCGGGGGGCAATTCGGAGCCTGGTGGATAAGCAGCAGGGGAATCGTGAGTTTGCCGGAAGCCTGGATAACGGCCGGCTTTTCATCAATGACCTGGGGTTGGACCCGGGACGGCTGGAAGTGGAAAATGCAGGGGCGGTGTCGGTAACGGTGATGGCGACGGGCAGCAGCCCGCTGGCGCATGTGAGCCGGATTACCTTGTTTCGGGATTCGCGACGGATCGATATTCGGAACGAAATTACCGAGGGTTTCGACGCGACACATACGTGGAGCTTTTCTTTCAATCTGAAGAACCCGGATGTCCGGCATGAAGAGGTCGGCGCGATTGTGAGGGCGAAATTGCTGGCGGAGGGTGGAGTCTATTCGCCGACGATGTCGAGGCTGGATTGGTTGACCCTGAATCACTTTGCGGACATGAGCGGCGACGGTGGCGCGGGTGTGACGCTTTCGAACAGTGACCTGGCCTTCATGAAGCTGGGCGACAGTGACATGGTGGATGGCGTATCGCGGCTGGATGTGAAGACGCCGCAGATTCAGGTGCTGGCCGGGGGGCGGATTGATGCGCCCCGGGCCGGGATTGCCAAGCAGGGCGGGGACAGGTACTTTCTGCAGAGATTCGCTTTGCAGACGCACACCGGGTACGACGCGACGCGGGCGATGAAGTTCGCACTGGAGCATCAGAATCCACTGGTGGCGGCGGCGGTAAGGCCGGGGGAGGCGAAGCCGGGACCGGGCCTGCCGGAGACGAGGTATTCGTTGGCGTCTGTATCGAATCCCGAGGTGGTGTTGTGGGCGTTGAAGCCTTCTGAAGACGGGATCGCGAAGGGTATTGTGACGCGAGTATGGAACATGTCGACGAAGCCACAGGAGTATTTTCTGACGCTGGCGGAAGGCATCAGGGCGGCCACCCGCACTTCCCACATTGAGACGGACATTGGGCCGATCACGCCGGTGGCGGGCAAGGTTGCGGTACGCCTCGAAGGGTCGCAGATGCAGACGATGCGGGTTCAAGTTCGGTGAGCACAAAGGTGATCGGTTCGGCAGGTAAGATACGACGGGTCCTTTCGCTCCGGGACCTGCTGATCTTCGGCATCATCGTGATTCAGCCAACAGCCCCGCTGCCTTCATTTGGCGTGGTCGCGACGGTTGCGCACGGACATGTGGCGACGACGATCCTGATCGGAATGTTTGCCATGGTGTTGACGGCGCTGAGCTATGGGCGCATGGCGAACGCGTATCCGACGGCAGGTTCTGCTTACACATACGTTGGGAAGGCGCTGCATCCACATCTGGGGTTTCTGACAGGGTGGAGCATCGGGCTGGACTACCTGCTGGGGCCAACCATTGGAACCATCTGGTGCAGCAAGGCGGCGATGAATATCCTGCCGTTACCTTTTGAGGTGTGGGTTGTGTTCTTCGCGGTTGTCTTCACCCTGGTGAATCTGCGGGGCATTCGGGCGACGGCGCGCACCAATGTATTTCTCACCATTGGCATGACTTCGGTGCTGGTAGCTTTCTTCATCTCCGCGGTCGGCTACATCGTTCGGCAAGGCGGTTGGGGCGCGTTGCTTTCTACACAACCGTTCTATGATCCGGCGACGTTTTCGTGGCCCCTGGTGAGCACCGGGACCTCGATTGCGGTGCTCACTTACATGGGATTTGACAGCATCAGCACTTTATCTGAAGATGTGGAGAATCCGAGGCGCAATATCCTGCTGGCGACAGTCCTGCTGTGCGTGATAACGGGTGTACTGGGGTGCCTCGAAGTCTATGCAGGGCAACTGATCTGGCCGGACTATCACACCTTCCCGGACCCGGACATAGCCTTCGTATCTGCCGCCGGCCGGGCTGGTGGGCCAGTGATGTTTCAGGTCTTCAACTTCACGCTGCTGGTGGCGACTATGGGGTCTAGTCTGGGGGCACAACTGGGGTCGGTACGGCTGTTGTATGCCATGGGCCGGGACAATGCAATTCCGCGCGGTTTCTTTGCCTGTCTGGATCCGGTCCACAATGCTCCCCGCAACAATATTTTGCTGACCGGGGGGATTTGTGCCGTGGGTGCGATGCTGGTGAGCTTTCAGGCAGGGGCGGAGTTGCTGAATTTCGGCGCGTTTGTCGCCTTCATGGGCGTGAATCTGGCTGCGATCCGGCACTACTACTTCGGGGGGACTTCGCGGGGGCTGCGGAGTATTCTGGTGAACCTGCTGCCTCCAGCGGCAGGTTTTGTGGTGTGCCTCTACATCTGGTGGAGTCTGCGGACTCCGGCAAAGCTGGTGGGGTTTGGCTGGCTCCTGGCGGGCCTGGTTTACTACGCCTGGAGGACTCGCTTTTTCCGGGAACGGCTGGAACTGGTTTCGTCGCCGGAGGATTGAGCGCGGCCTGTTGAATTGCGGATGACGAGTTCCGTGTCGAGGATGAATTCCGCCCCGGGTTCCTTGTTTCGCATCATGCGCAGCAGAGTGTCGAGGGCGAGTTGGCCCAGCTTCTCGCGAGGGATTCGAACAGTGGACAATGCCGGGTAGGCGAGTTCGGCAAACGGGATGTCGTCAGCACCGATGATGGAGATGTCTTCGGGGACGCGAAGGCCGGCATGAAGCACACCGCGCAGGGCTCCGAGAGCGGTCAGATCGTTGCTGCAGAGAATTGCGGTAGGGAGCCGGGGGGCGGTGAGGAGTTGCTGAACGGCGAGGTCACCGCCCTCGACCGAATTCGTACCCTCGACAATCTGGAAGTTTGCATCCGCGTTTTGCAGGGCTGCAAGGACAGCGTCGCGCCAGGCAGCGTGGGAGGGTCTCGTTTGGGGTCCTGAGATGAAGGCGAAGTTGCGATGGCCAAGGTTGGTGAGATAGTTGACGGCCTCGTTGGCACCCCGGGCGTAATTCAGGCGGACGTTGCTGCGAATGAGGCTGGTGGTCCCCGAATCCAGAAAGACGGAGGCTATGCGGTTCTCTTCGAGGAGGCTTGCCATCGCGGGATCGACACGGGAAGTCATTACGGCGACCGCAGGTGTCTTGTTCTCAATCATCATGCGGAAAGAGGTGGCGGTTCGCTCGGGGTCGTAGTTGGTGGTGGAGAGCAGGACGTGGTGCCCGGCGGCGAGCGCGGCCGTTTCGAAGGCCTTGATCAGGCCGGGAAAAAACGGATTTTCGATGTCGGAAATGATGAGACCGAGAAAGTCGCTGGAGCCGCGTGCCAGACGGCGCGCGTGGGCGTTGCCGTGGTAGTTGAGCTCGCGCATCGCGCGGAGGATGTTCTCGCGAACTTCGGGCGAAACGAAGCGGGTCCCATTGATGACGTGGGAGACAGTGGATTCCGACACGCCGCAGCGTTCGGCCACGTCTTTCATTCGGGCCACGGTTCAGGGTGTCCTTTCATCTGAGCAGCTCAGGATATTTGTCGGCGCAGGAGCTGCATGGTGGCCTTCTGACGGGCCAGTACAACGCTGCGGGCTTTGAGTGCTTTACGTCGGGCAGCGACCGGGTACTTTGCCATGGCGAGCACGGCGGGGGCGATTTTGGGGAGGTCGGTTTCCACGTCGAGATCGAACAGCCAGTCGTTTAACCCAATATCCCGCCACATGAAGCCTTTACTGGTTTGTTCCTCGAAGCGGCATACGATGGCGGGGATGCCGTGGCCTATGCACATGATGGGCGAGTGCATCTCGTTACCAAAGAGACCGGCTGACTGGCGGTAGGTGCTGAGGGCTTCATCGGTCAGCCAGAAGTGGTCTCGCCAGACGACGGAGGATTTCACGTCTTCGGGCAGTTTGTCGTAAAGAATTTCCTTGCCGAGCGCGACCTGGGTCTCATCTTCGGGGCAGATGAGGATCCTGAGGTGCGCCTCGCGAACGACGCGGGTGATGGCTTCGCGGAGGGGCGCGTGGTCGTGCTCTTTCATGGCCAGGTTTCGCTTGTCGCGCTCGGCGTCGTAGGGGCGCTTGCGGGAGAGCATGAGCCAGTCGGGCGTCATGCGGAAGCGGGGGATGCAACACAGGAACTTACCGGGTTCGAGCGCGTGTTCGCGGAGGAAGGCGTTAGCGGCTTCATCGTTGCGGAGGTCCGTGGCGAAGGCTCCGTCGGGGGCGAATTCCATGACGGGGGCCTTGACCCCGGCGGCGCGTGCAGTGGCGAGCGAGACGGAGTCGCGGAAGAAGACGAAGCGGGCTCCGTTGAGGGTTTCGACGACTTTTGGTGTGGCACGCTCTTTGGGGAAGGTTATCCCGTAAACACCGTACGGTTTGCTGGTGGTGGCGCGCCAGCGGTCGACATCGTCCACGGCCACCAGAAAGGGACCGGAGCCGTGGAGAAGGAAGTCGTTGCTGTCGATGGCGTGTTTGATCTCGTCCGGCGTGAGGACAATTTTGAGTTTGGGGAAGCGACGGCGGATCATGGCTTCGACACCGTTGGCGAGACTGGAGGGCCAGAGGGTGACTTCGGCGTTCGGGATATGTTTTTCGAGGAGCGTCAGGACGCCGGGGGAGTGGGCGATGTCTCCGATGTTGACGACCTGCCAGGAGGAGCGGACGAGGATCTTCGGTGTGCGGCCTTTCGCGGCTTGCGCCAGGGCTGGGGCGAGGGCGGGAGTCAGGGCGGTGGTCAGGAATTTTCGGCGTTGCATTCGGAGGGTCTTACCAGTTTAGTCAGAAACCGCGAGGTGTCCGTCTGCGAGGAGCAGGGTCAGGGTTCGGCCCCCGCTGTGAAAGGTGACGGCCTTGCCGTCTGGGCTGATGGTGGGGCCATCGGTAATCCAGACACCATGGCGGGCTTTGGCGACGACAAGCTTCTTTTCCACGCCCAGGGTTCGGAAGATGTCGTCTGCTGAAAAGTGCGCAGTGGCACCGCCGGCACGGTCTATCAACGTGATGGCATGAGGTGAGGCGACATTGATCCACTCGTCGGCGAGGACAGTATGGCCCGAATTCGTGACGAGGGCGTCGCGGGGGCCCTGTTCATGAGGAAGGATCTTCTGCCAGACCAATTTGCCGACAGCGGTTCTCAGGGTAGCTTGCGCACCCTTGAGGGTCAGAGTGTAGCGACGGGAGGGTGAAAAGAAGCTTCGCTCGGCCGGAGGCAGATCGATTCGATCCTGTGCTGCCAGAAAACCGGCGCAGGCGAGGATCAGGCTGGCTGCTTGCCGCATACTCAGGCGCGACGGCGACGCACCAAGCCGATAACCAGAAGGCCTCCGGCCGCCAGGGTCAGCGAGAAGGGTTCGGGGACGGTGGTAAGCAGCGAACTGTCCCGGACGTTTGCGATCATGGCCGGGGTCAGCAGGGAGAGGCCCAGACCATCCGGGGTGATATTCGCGATAGTGGTGGGGACGGTGCGTGTGCCGCCGCCGGTCATGAGGTAGTTGTTGCCCGGGGTGGTGTGGTCGAGGCCAAGGTTATGGCCAAGTTCGTGCGCGATGGTATCGAGGCGACCGAGACCACCGTTGAAGGCCATCACGGTGTCCATGGCGATGACGAGGCCGCCGGCACCCAGCCAGGCTTCCCCGTAGGCACCGGCAACGGTGCGGACCAGAAACATATCGATGCTGGAGGTGCTGGGACCCATGGTGCCGTAAGCCGATGAGAGGTCTGCAAAGCCGTCCCCAGGGACTGCGTCATTGATAAAGCTTAAGGCCGTGCTGTTGACGGTGGAGACGAAGTTGAAGTCCACGCTGATGCCAGCCTGGGCCCAAATTTTGTTGGTTTCGGCGGCGAAGTAGTTGTTGCCGGACGGGCCGAGGGAAGCACAGTTGCTACCTGCGTTGTCGCAGAGACGATAGACCTGAACGGTCAGCATCCGGTCAATAACAGCCGCATTCGCGACGCTGCCGAAAGCCAGCATGATCAGGCCGAGGACGCTGCGGCGAAGGGAGGAAGGAACGCGCATACGGTCATTTTAGCGCGAGCATTTCAATGCGAACAAAGGGTTCCCGGATTTTGCTCGCTATTCTGTATCAATGAAAAAGCTGATTCTCGGGTTAGCGGTGGGTTCTCTGTTGTTGGGTCAGGAAAAGGTGGACGAGGCAACCACGGCGAAGATGCGCAGTGAGGAACTGGAGCATTCGCAGATCATGCGGACGCTGCATACTCTCACCGACCGGTATGGGCCGCGTGTCACCGGCTCACCCAATCACGAGGCTGCCGCGAAGTGGGCGGTGTCGCAGATGACGGCGTGGGGTTTGAAGAATGCCCATCTGGAGCCGTGGGACTTTGGACACCCCGGGTGGCTGAATGAATCGGCTACGGGAAAGATTGTTGCGCCCGTGAAGCAGAATCTGAAGTTCGAAGTGATTGCGTGGACGCCTTCCACGAAGGGTGCCGTTACCGGATCGACGATGCAGGTGGTGCCTCCGCAGGGGCCGTTGCCTCCGGCAGCCGAGGCAGGTGGGCGCGGCGGCGGGGGACGTGGCGGGCCTCCGGTTCGGCTGGGGCCTCTGAAGCAAGACTTCGACAAATGGCTGGCCGAGACGCAGCCGACGGTGAAGGGCAAGATGGTGATGATCGGCAAGTGGACAGTGGTGCCCGTCAACTTCACGCCTCCCGCCAAGCGGACCCCCGATGAGCAGGTGAAGGCTCAGTATGATCCGGCGGGGCCTGGGCGTGGCGGCGGGCGTGGTGCGGCACCTCCCGCAGATCCGACCCGCTACACCGCAGCCCAGGTGGCCGAGAAGATAGACGCCATGCTGGTGGCGGGCGGGGCGATGATGCGGATCAATGACGCGGCGCGTGGCGAGGGTATTATCGTCGCGCAGCAGCACAGGGGCTATGACGAAGCGACTGCCGTGCCGACGGTGGTGGTTCGCAACGACGATTTTGGCCGGATCGAGCGGCTAATGGCTGACGGTGATGATGTGAAGCTGCAGTTCGACATTGTGAACCACAGCTATCCCGAAGGTAAGACCAGCTACAACGTGATTGCGGAGATTCCGGGCACCGATAAGGCAGATGAGGTGGTGATGCTGGGGGGGCATCTGGATTCATGGCATGGGGGCACGGGTGCGACGGACAACGCGATTGGTTGCGCCATTATGATGGAGGCCGCGCGGTTGATTCAGGTTGCTGGCGTTAAGCCTCGTCGGACGGTGCGCGTGGCGTTGTGGTCGGGTGAAGAGCAGGGCCTGTACGGGTCTCTTGCCTACGTGAAGCAGCATTTCGGGACGGCGGAAGATCCGAAGCCGGAGTGGGCTAAATTCAACGGCTACTTCAACGTGGATACGGGGACGGGGCGGATTCGCGGCGGCAGTGTGTTTGGGCCTCCGGAAGCTGCGGCGATCCTGAGACCGGTATTCGCACTGTTCAGTGACTGGGGTGTCGCGGGGGTGAATGCGAATACCAGCCGCGTGGTTGCCGGAACGGACAGCACTTCCTTCAACAACGCAGGATTGCCGGGCATCGGCATGCAGCAGGACCCCATCGAGTACAACTCGATGACCCACCATACGAATCTCGACACGTATGAACGGATCATTCCGGAAGATGTGCAGCGGGATGCCGCGATTATTGCGGCCGGCGTATTGCATCTGGCAAACCGGGACGAAATGTTGCCCCGGTTTGATAAGGACAAAATGCCCGCTCCTGTGAAGGTTCCCACGTTCTGAGCTACCGTCACCGCCACGGCTCGGCCCCCGTTGCTTCCGCGAGTGGGCATTCACTGTCGGCGGTACTGCAGCCTGTGTAGCTGCCGGTGAACTGGTTGAGCTGACTGCTGGTCCGATGCGCGAGGTAGAGGGGCAGAAACAGCAGTTCCGCCATCGGAATCAGGGTGAGTATGGTGAGGGCAACTGTTCTCAACGTTTTCATGGCAAGGCTTCCTTCGCCTCTACCAGCGAAGGCTGCGGGAAAAGTCCGCCACAAGATTTGGCGTTTTCGATAGAATGTTCTTACTGCGATGAAGATACCTGGACTTCTGGTGACGGCGTGCGGCCTGGCCTTAGCGGCTGAACCGGCAGAGCTTTTCGAGATGAGTGTGCGGCCTTTGCTGGTCACGAAATGTTATGGGTGCCACACGGACGCGAAGTCGGGCGGTTTGCAGCTGGATACTCGAGAGCATTTGCTGGCCGGAGGGAAGTCCGGGCCTGCCATTAAAGTGGGTGATCCGGATGGCAGCCTTCTCGTCCAGGCAATTCGGCAGACTCATGCCCGGCTGAAGATGCCTCCGGGCGGGAAGCTGGCAGAGGCCGAAGTGGAGGCTGTGGCGAAGTGGATTCGTGACGGTGCGGTTTGGCCTGCAGGCACCGTATCGGCTGCGAAGTATGTGATCACTCCGGAGCAGCGCAAGTTCTGGTCGTTCCAGCCGGTTGTGGAACCAGCGGCTCCAAAAGTTCGGGATACGAAGTGGGGTCACAATGATGTGGACCGGTTTATCCTGGCAAAGCTGGAGGAGAAGGGCCTGGCCCCGGTGAAGCAGGCGGAGCGGCGAACTCTGATTCGGCGGGCATATCTGGATCTGACGGGCTTGCCCCCTGCTGCGGATGAAGTGGATGCCTTTGTGGGGGATAAGGCGCCGGATGCGTTTGCGAAGGTTGTGGATCGGTTGCTGGCATCGCCCCGGTATGGGGAACGTTGGGGCCGGTATTGGCTGGATGTGGCGCGGTACTCGGACGACAAGCTCAATTCGACGGATGATGAGCCTTACACGAATTCGTTTCGGTACCGCGACTGGGTGATTGGGGCGTTCAATGCGGACATGCCTTATGACACGTTCGTGAAGGCGCAACTCGCTGGTGACCAGTTGCCGGAGAAGGAGAAGTATCTGGCGGGACTGGGGTTCTATGCGCTAAGTCCGGAGATGCAGGATGACCGCGTGGATGCCACGACTCGTGGCTTCATGGGCCTGACGGTGGCTTGTGCGCAGTGCCACAACCATAAGTTCGATCCGATTCCGCAGGCAGATTATTATTCGCTGCTGGGGATTTTTGCGAATACTTCGTTGTCGGAGTCCCCGCTTGCGGACAAAGCGCAGGTGGATGCGTACAAGGCCGCTAAGAAGAAGTTAGATGACAAGAAAAAGGAACTGACCGAGTATGTGAAGGCGCAGTCGGTAAGTCTGGCGGATATCTTTGCTGCCCGGACTGCGGACTACATGTTAGACAGTTCGGATAAGTTACTCGATCATGAAGTCTTTCAGAAGTGGAAAAAGTACCTGGCGTCGCCGGAGAAGAATCATCCGTTTTTGAAGGGGTGGTTTGAAGCGAAGGACGAGGCATCGAAGAAGAAAGTCGCTGCGGAGTTTCAGGCTCTGGTGCTGGCAGTTAACGCCGAAAAGAAGCTGGTCGAAGATAAGAACCACATCATTCTGGGCCTGGACCCCAGCCGCAACGATTTGAGTCAGGCGAGTCTCGTGTCGATGGACCGGGACCGGTTCACGCTGTGGGAAGACCTGTTCAGCGATCGCGGGATACTGCGATTTGGGGATGGAAAACTGGATCGCTTTCTGGCCGGGCCGTGGAAGGACCAACTCGAGTTGCTGCGGACAGAAGTGAAGACTCTGGACGCGGCGATGCCAACGGCGTACCCGTATCTGCAGGTGATTGCGGATAAGGAAAAGCTGGCGGAGCAGAAGATCTGGCTGCGGGGGGATAAGAATAATCCCGGGGATCCGGCTCCTCCGCGTTTTGTGTCGATTCTGTCGCCGGGTGATCCCAAGACGGGTGATCCAAAGAGGTTTTCGAATGGAGCGGGGCGTCTGGAACTGGCAGCAGCGGTGGCGGACCCGGCGAATCCTTTGACGCCTCGCGTGATGGTGAATCGGATCTGGCAGCATCATTTTGGCCAGGGCCTGGTGCGGACTCCGAGTAACTTTGGGGCCCAGGGTGATCGACCGAGTCATCCGGAGTTACTCGACTATCTGGCGGCACGGTTTGTGAAGGACGGATGGTCGGTGAAGAAGTTACACCGGACCATCATGCTTTCGGCGGCGTATCAATCGAGCGCTGAACCTGCTGAAAAGAATATGGGCGTGGACCCGGACAACCGATTGTTGTGGCGGTTCAACAGGCAGAGACTGGACGCAGAGTCTCTGCGCGATGATCTTTTGCTGGTGTCGGGAAATCTGGATCTGAAAGAAGGCGGGTTGGCGGTACATCTGGGCAAGGAAAACAAGCGCCGGACGGTTTACAGCTTTGTGAGTCGCCGCAAGATGGAGGCGGATTTCGCACTGTTTGATTTCCCGAATCCGAACAACACGAGTGAACAACGGAACGCGACCAACGTGCCTCCGCAGCGCCTGTACTTCATGAATAATGAGTGGGTCATAACGCAGGCGAAGTCGGTGGCTGCGCGCCTGAAAGGCGATGATTCGCAGCGTGTGGACGCAGCTTATCGACTGTTGTTCCAGCGCATGCCAAGTACTCCCGAGAAGAAGCTGGGGCTGGCGTTTGTGGCCGGTAAAGATGAAAAAACCTGGTCGGAGTATACGCAGGTTTTGTTGACTTCGAACGAATTCCAGTTTGTGGACTAACGCGATGAACAGACGAGATTGCCTGAAACAGTTTGGAACCGGGTTTGGGATGACGGCGTTCGCGCAGTTAGTCGGCTCGCAGATGACGGCCACACAGATGGCGCGGGCGGCGGTGTCGTCTAACCCTCTGGCACCCAAAGCTCCGCACTACCCGGCGAAGACGAAGCACGTGATTTTCCTGTTTCTAAACGGCGGGCCCTCCCAGGTAGATACCTTTGATCCGAAGCCGATGCTGACGAAGTACAACGGACAGCCGATGCCTTCGGGGAATCTGAAGACAGAACGGAAGACCGGGAATCTGATGCGGTCACCGTTCGAGTTTCAGAAGCACGGGCAGAGCGGGATTGAGGTGAGCGATATCTTCCCGAAGCTGGGGGCGCGGATTGATGATTGCTGCGTTATCCGGTCCATGTATACCGACAGGCCGAACCATGAGCCTTCGCTGCTGCTGATGAACACGGGCGATAAGCAGGTAGGACGGCCTTCGATGGGGTCGTGGCTGACGTATGGGCTGGGGTCGGAGAATCAGAATCTGCCGGGGTTTGTGGTGTTGTGCCCCGGGTTTCCGGTGATTGGTCCGCAGCTGTGGGCGTCCACGTTCTTACCTGCGGTTTACCAGGGAACTTACATCCCGAACAATGAGAAGACGCCGGACAAGCTGGTGCAGTACATCCGAAATCCGGAGTTAGACCGCACCGAGCAACGCCGCCAACTGGATCTGCTGGGCAAGTTGAACGAAATGCACCTCCAGAAAGCTGGCGCGGATCGTGAACTGGAAGCCAGCATCCAGGCCGCCGAAATCGCCTTCCGCATGCAGACCGAAGCGCCGGAAGTCTTCGATATCTCGAAAGAGAACGAAAAGACGCGCGCGCGGTACGGGGAGAGCGATTTTGGCCGAGGTTGCCTGATGGCGCTCCGCCTGGTGGAGAAGGGTGTCCGGATGGTGCAGGTCTACCACGGCAATTCGCAGCCCTGGGACAGCCACGACGATATCCAAAATCACAAGCGACTGGCTCGGGATGCCGACCCTGCCATTGCTTCGCTGCTCGAGGATTTGAAACTGCGCGGGTTATTGGACGAAACGCTGGTGATCATCAGCGGCGAGTTCGGGCGAACTCCGGTAGTGGAAGTAAGCGGTCTGGTGCGGGTCCAGAATGGTCGGGACCACAACAGCCACGGGTTCTCAACGGTTCTGGCGGGGGGCGGGATCAAGCGAGGGCATATCCACGGGGCCACGGATGATTTTGGCTTCAAGGCGCAGGACAAGCCGGTACATATCCATGATCTGCATGCCACAATCCTGCATCTTGCGGGCTTCGATCATACGAAGCTGACGTATCGGTATAGCGGACGTGATTTCCGGTTGACGGATGTGGCCGGGAATGTGGTGCAGGAGATTCTGGCGTAGCGGTGTGAAGGGATTCCTGCCCCGTAACAGTTCAGGCAGGGCCGGAAATTTTGAGGAGAGAGGGCACCGGT
>Ga0114970_10001425_pt1 | contig 17870 bp, 13 predicted proteins | sample M_140205_XF_Meta_FD_87030 | JGI IMG/M metagenome (GOLD analysis project Ga0114970, IMG submission 87030) | Freshwater microbial communities from Lake Montjoie, Canada to study carbon cycling - M_140205_XF_MetaG | ecosystem: Environmental > Aquatic > Freshwater > Lake | place: Lake Montjoie... | reverse complement strand
TCGAGTGTGTTTTCTTTTATTGGGGAACCAGCTGCGCAGGTTCCCCAAACCCCTCCTTGCAAGGAGGTAGAAAACTAGGAGTGGTGCGAAGAGGGGGACTTGAACCCCCATACCTTACGGCATACGCACCTCAAGCGTACGTGTCTACCAATTTCACCATCTTCGCATATATACTACTCTGCAGCAGGCGCTTGCGCGGGAGCTGCAGGGGTAGATTCAGGAGTTGCAGGTACTGCATCAGCAGCCTGCGGAGCGGCGCCTGTTCCGGGGATCTGCTCTGGATAGACCAGACCCTCTTGCTTTTGCGCCGCTTTCAGTTTATCGGTCAACCCGACATTGCCGCCTTTTCCCATGAGGATCGTGAGGCTAATGGTGGTCACCATAAATATACAAGCCGCTACGTAGGTCAACTTCCCAAGAAGGGAGGTAGCCCCGGCAGCGCCGAATACACCCTGGCTGTTACCTCCGCCAAAGGCGGCTGAGATCCCGCCTTGATTGCCTCCCTGGACGAGAACGACCAGGATCATGAACAGAGCAACCGTAACGTGAATGATTGTAACAACGAGTTCCATGGTGTCTCTAAGTTGAATTGGTGGCACCTCCCGGAATTGAACCGGGGACACGTAGATTTTCAGTCTACTGCTCTACCGACTGAGCTAAAGCGCCAACTTCATGGTTGCCATAGACTGTTCTTTTTACGCGTCTCTTGGTAAACAGTCAATGGGGGATTGCAAAATATTGTGAAATTTCGAAGGAATTTCCGCCCCTGTGAATTGTACCCTATATTTCTCAGAGAAAAAGGACTCGTATGCACACGCCTCTCATTATCGCCGGCCCCTGTTTGGCGGAATCTTATGAACAATTGGAAGAAGTCTTGGTGCCCTTACAAGCCCTCCAAAAACAATTGGGTTTCCGATTGCTTTTCAAAGCCAGCTTCGACAAAGCCAATCGCACCTCCCTTTCCAGCTATCGTGGACCTGGGATGGATACAGTGCTCGAGTGGTTTCGCACCCTGAAGAAACAGTACGGTTGCCAACTACTCACCGACGTCCATGAATGCGTCCAAGTGGGGCCTGTTTCCGCCGTCGTGGATTATTTACAAATTCCCGCTTTCTTATGCCGCCAGACCGACTTGGTCATTGCCGCCGCGCAGTCCGGTTGCGGCGTAAATATCAAAAAAGGCCAATTCATGGCCCCCGAAGCCATGGCCCCCATCTTGGCGAAAGCACGATCCGCAAAGAAAACCCCGAATCAAGACATCTGGGTCACCGAACGAGGGACATGTTTTGGCTACGGCGATCTGGTGGTAGACATGCGAGCCTTCCATAGCCTGCATCAGAATGGACTCCCCGTGATCTTTGACATCACCCACAGCACCCAAAAACCCCCTGCCGGGAAGGAGACAGCCATCTCCAATGCCCAGCGAGGCTATGCCCCCCTCTTGGCACGTAGTGCTGCCGCCACGGGGTATGTGGATGGATTCTTCTTGGAAGTGCACCCCACTCCTGCAAAAGCAAAGAGTGATGCGGCGGCGCAGCTTTCCATTCCCCAAGCGGAAGAGCTGCTGACGCAGATTGTGCCTATGTTACGGCAGGCCGCTGCCTGGCGGGCGTTGGATGCTGGTTTTTCTTAATCCTGGAGGGCGTTCCCCCCTCCAGACCTCCCCCCTTTTACCCTTCCTTGCTTTTTTACTTTACAAAGGGAACCTTTTCAGATGTAATGGGCGTCCTTGTGGTGGGATTGGCGAAGCGGTTAACGCACCGGATTGTGATTCCGGCATACATCGGTTCAAATCCGATATTCCACCCCATTTCTCTGTCTATTCTGGAGGCAACAGCCTCTGATTCTCATACGTAAACGCCAATATCTTCTCTTCACTCCACGCTTGATGATCCTTTGATACCGCAATCCGCAGGCGCATCCCTCCGCCTTCTGCCATTTGTTTCACAAAATCTGGGTTTCGCAACGGACTGGCACGCCCCGTAAGAAACACTTGATACGTTTGCTCCAATGGCTCACCCCCATGGTTTTCCACCATAGGAAGAGATACCGGCATCAACAACACCACACTATGATCCAAAATATGATGAAATATTTTATCTTTGCCAAATTCCTCGATTTGGAGAAAGGCCTGCAAGGGAACCCCTGGGGATACGTTTCTCGCTTTGAATTGCAAAAATAACTCCTTTTGATGCACAGCCCCTCGCATGCGCAACGAAAGAAAAGCCAATTCCGGATGATCTCGAACCTCTCGCAGCGTCTCAGGGAACGAGGCTTGGAGCTTTTCCTTTTCAATTCGATGGTAGTCTAACTTTGGAAAGGGTACCCCCGAAACAAAGGCTTGCTTGTTCAACTCCAAAAGGCGCTTTCGGGCATTTTCTTCTAAGCTCGTTTTTGGATCGATGGAAAACATCACCTTGACCGGCACTGGATCCTCCACCATGCGCAACAAGCCATCCAAGGCCAGACTCGGATAGTCCACATCAAAGAGGTGGTAGAATCCATTCAATGTCTCCAAAGGCGTCTTCGCTACCTTCAAGCGCGCAAGCGCCTCCACCAACTCATCTACCTCCAACACCCCATCTGCCCATACCGAGCGCGTATCCAAAATTCGAATGGGATATACCGATACCTTCTTCATCCACTCCATAAACCGAGAGGGGTTTTCCTCCGTCACTCCATAGGCCTCTGCCAATCGTTTCCACTGCACCGCAGCAGGGAAAGCTAATATTTTTTGAATCTGTTCGTAGGACAGGATAAGATTCCCCGTAGCCGCAAAGCGCCCTACCTCCGTTTCCACCACATGGGGATGCATAGGAGGCTCCAAAGGAGAATCCAAGTATCGCGATCTTTGATACGCATTCTGATGGGATACTTCAATCAACGGCAGCACAGGAGCTTCTTGCAAGGACATGCGAGAAAAGGTTCGAAGCGCCGTAAGATAGGCAGCATAGTTATGAGAATTCACCGCCCGATCCTGAATGTTCATATAAAGCTGCACTTGATAGGGCTTGGCAGGGTTATGAAATTGATATTCCTTATTGGAAGAAGGAAAGCTCTGGGTTTCTCGAATTTTGTCCACTTCCATTTCCACAGAGAACTCATATTGGACAGACCGATTCCCCACTAATACATTCCATCCCTCATCTTTCACAGAACCCGTTCCTTCCAGAAAATAATACCGATCTCGAGGTTCGATAATTTCCGTCTCGGCTTTGATCACCTTCTTTTTCCGAGTCTCCCGTAAAATAACCAAATTCCGAGAGGCATTGGTCTCTGTCTCCACAGCCCGTCGATTCTTCTCAAACTGGTACCGCACAGGAATGGACTTCTTCTCCTGGGCAGGCACTTTATACGTATTCGCCTCCCGAAAATCCCCCTTCACCGCCTGGTAATAAACTTTTTTTGCTTTCTCATCGCGCAGATCAAACTCAAATAAGCTATCGTAATTATGCACGACGGCATCGGACCATTCATAATTAATCGGAGCCAATAAAAGCCCTACCCCTTTCCAAGGAATGGGATTAATACTATGGGCAAAGAGAAAAAAAGTATTTCCCAAGAGCGCAGAAATACTATGACCAAGTCGCTCCTCCGTGCTCAACCCCACCCAAAAGATATGCTCCGACTTTTTTAATACATTGATTCGATGCTCCCCTTGGATAAAAATCGCATAGGGCAACTGATTTTGGATTTTTAACCTATCGAAAAAATTTTTCTGTCCCTGGCTGAGCCACGATAAAAAATTGAGAGGCAAGGAAACCCCTCCGCTCACCGAATAACTGCGAATGGTCCCCACCGGCATGGCCTCCACAACGGTATCCATAAAAGGAAACCGAAAGGGCGTAGCCGCCAACTGGAGTGGATCATATAGCTCGTTGGCATTGAAGGAAGGGGGGAGGACTTTTTCCAACCAAGGCAATATCCCAAACCAGTTGTTGATAAAATATCGATAAGGTGGCAAATCCCTCTCATCCGTAATCCGCTTGGCATCCGTCTGCAAGCGAATGTCCATAATACTGACCCCAGCCTTGGCGCCCAATAATATATCCAAGCCTTGGATCTGCGAAATCCGTTTATAGTGCTCCGGTCCATACTGAAGCTTATCCGCAATCACATACGCACCCAAAGCCGTACTAAACACCTGACGATCGAGGGTCAGCACCATCCGAAACCCATTGGAAATTTTCTGCGTGAACTGCTGATCGAGCAAGTGATAAAAAATTGATTCCATCAATGTATCAAGGGAAGCATTCAAAGAGTCTGCCGTCAAATTCAACCGACTGAGAAGATCCCGGTCATTAAAGTAGGTCTCAATTCTGGGTTGAACAATGGCCTCATCCCCTCCCACCGGCAACTCTGTGGGACTCGTATACTCAATGCTCACATTGGGGTCAGTTTTTTTCGGGATTGCCCGAGAACCCGACTCCATGGAAGAAATGTCGTCTATCTCCCCTTGTAATCCAAAAGGAAGAACGATGAGTAGAAAACTGTAGAGTAGGATCTTCATAGATGGGTTGTAACCCCAGTAAAAATGAACCACCGATTTTCCCTTCCCCCCGATTCATCTTTTCGATATCCCACTGCGGCATGGTAATAAAGGGGGAAAAACACCTTCCACTCCTGTAGCAAAATCCCCATCCGAGACGACAGATGGACATCCTCATAGAGAAATACCGTACGCGTTCCGCTCTTATAAGGTCCCGTCACCGAGAAACGAAACAGTTGAGCATACTCGGCATTCACTCCCTCTTGCAAATTCTGTTGCCGGACCCATTCAAATTGCACCAAACTGTCCTTCGCATTGTGCACCAAGGCAAACCCCACTTTCCGGGTGCCGATATTCTCCCCCTCTACCGAGGCAATCATTCGAGTACCTGATAAATCAGAAAAATCGTAGATCACCCGAGCCGCTACCCCATGCCACTCTTTCCCCTTGGGCGCTACCGTGGAATGAGTTTCCCCCGCAGCGCCCACCTCCACACGAAGATGCTCCCAATTGTCCCAACTCACGGTCGCCCCTAAGGTGGGCCCCTGCTGCCAAAACTGCTCATTGCTATATTGATAATAGGCGCCTTGGATAGGATTAAAATGCAACCCAAAAGGCAAAAACTTTTTCCCCAAGGTCAACACCCAATGATCTACGGTATGATTCCCCATCTGGTAGGCAAATAGGTAGGTCTGTCGATCCACCTCATATCCCTTGCCATCCAAGGAAAAGGCTTGATGCAAGAAACCTTCGTAATGGAGAGAGTGCCCGCGATAATGGGCTCCGGTATACAGACGACCCACTTGGTGCCAGTTCCGATTGGCATGAAAATCTGTCAACCCATCTTCATCGAGGGATGGTTTGATACAAAATTGCAGCTGAGACAGCGGATCATGGGGTTGGGTCGATATTTCACACCGACCCCAAAATATCTCCGTATCCATGGAAGGAAAAGAGAGGGGGGCAAGAGGCCCTCGACTCTCTTCGGAGGCCATCCCACAGAGGGAAACCCAACCACTGACAAGAAACGCCAGATTCCGCATGACCACCTTTTTGGATGAGCTGACAACGGAGAGTTTTTGGATAAGCTTTGATTCTAGCAGAAAAAGGAGGGGCTACGATTACTTTTCGTTCAGATACCCCCACTGCCGTAAAATTTTTTCAAACTCCACATCTCCTCCCGCACTTACCTTTCGCTCCTTCACTGAATCCAGTTCAATACGCTGCAAATAAGCAAAGGACTTTGTCCCCATCCCGAGGAGCATTTCCTCCCCCCGTGACTCCTCTGGCAGCCGAGTGGGCGGTACATGGAGAGGCAACCGCATGGCGGTTTGATATAGTGGCAAAGGCTGCCCATCTAAGGTGACCCGAGGCTCTAGGTGAGAAAAATGATCGTCTTGCAAGATCACCCTTTTTTCCCGAGAGTGGTGCAACACCTTGCCTGCGAGATCTCGAATTTCTAGCTCTTTTTCCTCTGGATTCTCCACCACCAACTGATAGGAATCTCGCACGTGGAAAGCCGTTCGAAAGGCTTTTCGCATCACCGCCAATTGGACGCTATTACCAACCAAATTTTTTCGCTCCAAGGGATCCATTCGAATGTCATAGAGCTGTTCCTCGCTAAAAACCTCTGCTGCCACCAATTCATATCGATGAGGGGGGTATAATCTCTTCTCTGTTGGCACATACTCTCGAATGTATTTCCAGCGATCTTGGACCAAAATAGCACGGGATTCGAATCCCTCTGTAACCAACACCCGCGTCCCCGAAGGTTCTAATTGGCTTTCTATGGCAGATTGCAATGAAATCCCCGTACACCAACTGGGGATGGCTAATCCAGCTCGCTCGAGCAATGTGGGTCCAATATCGAGTCCCGATACAAAGGTCGAATAGGCATGTCCCTCCGTACGTTCTGGACTTCGAATGACCAGAGGCACTCGAATTTCATCATTGTAGAGTGTGGCCCCATGATCATGGAATGCCCCTTCATAGGCAGGACCGATCTCATTTTCCCCGTACACCCTCACCTCTTGGTTTTCCCCATGATCAGCGGTAAGCAGAATGTGGGTATTCTCCAAGAGACCTCTCTCCTCCAAAGCCTTCACCACCGTTTCCACATATCGATCCGTATAATGCACCGTGGCGCGATACAGCCATTTCAACACCGACCCATAGGAGTCGAATGCCTCCAGACCTGGATACGTAGCCCACATATCGGAGAAAGGGGGACGATAGGGCGCATGGGGTGCATGAAAATGCAAGTAGAGAAAGAAAGGCTTTCCCTGATGATCGTCGATCCACTGGATGGCCTCTCGAGTGATCTGTGGCGTGTCGTAGGCGTTTCGCTCCTGACAAATTTGCTGGGAAAATCCATGATCCAATCCATGGCCTCGCACATCGGAAATCACAGAGATATTGCCAATCATGGCGGTTTGCCATCCCCCTTGGGTGAACCACCCCGGGAAAGAAGGTTGCTTGCGATGATAAAAAGACTCTTTTTGGGACTCCGACATGGCATAAGCAAAGGCCAAATTCCCCAACTGAGAGGGACTTTGGCAGGAAAGCAAGGCATTGGTAGAAGGCGTGGTCATATTGCCCGCAGCCCACGTATGGGTAAAATCCTCCCCCGTTTTTTTCCACTGTTGTAGGAAAGGCGCCGTATCATCCAACGCATCATGGCGCAAGGTGTCCACCAAAATTACCAGAAAATTTTCCTTCCCGCTGCCCGTCATGGCCCATAGAGTCGGCTCCGATACAACACACATCCCTGCCTCACTCTTGCACCGCAAGGTCACCGTATCCGAGGCTTCTAGCGAGAGAGGAGAGCGAACCTCTTTCCATGCGCCACCCGGAACTGGATCATCGGGAAAGAAAAAGCGATGGATATTGCGATAGTAAAAGGAAGAAATATCGTGGGGTATGGAGATGGCTTCTGCCGCATAAGACACTGAAGGCTCCTGGTTTTTTTGAATCTCCAATGTCCCAGCTCCCTCCCACAGAAAAAATCCCCCTTCAAGTACATGGTCCCCTGTGACCCGAGGAGAGAATGTCACCACATCCCCCGGAAAGAGAGCCACAGCAGATCGACCCTCCACTCGCTCTGGATAGGAACCTACCGTGATAAAGATTTCAAATGGATTGCGAAATCGAGTGGAGTTCACCGTCATGACATTGGGATATCGAGTTTGGAGCGCTGTGAGTTTTTCCTTATACATCGCCACGGATTGACTGGAGGTAAGGGAAAAAGTGGGATCAAATCCTCGACCCACCCTCGTCATGGCAGCTCCACGCTTTTCTAGGGAACTAGACAAAGAATAGGGATGAATGCGATGATCATCGGGATGAATAAGAAACACATAGAGCAGAATCCCTAAAGAAAGAAGAACCCCTACACCACCCATACTCCATTTGATGATTCTTTTTATCATCGCTTCTCCCCCATCCCCTGAGGCACCACAAAGTTCGACACGAGAGACGCATGGGGCTCATTGTCTTCTATCCAATGAAATAAAATCTGTTTCATTTCTTCAAACTCTTTTGGATACTGCTTTTGTACATCCACTTCATTTTTTGGATCTGTCAAGCGATCGTACAACTGCATCTGAGCCTCCTCATAGGTAGGCAGATAGATCAACTTAAACCGTTCGGTTGTAATGCAACGATGTTTAGCTGTTATCACCACCGATTTGTATTTCTTGCGTAGAACAATATCCCCCGTCTGAGCCGGATTGAACTGCAACAATTCCGTGATACTCGGATAATCCAATCGTTCCTTCTGATAGAAGGTGGCACCTACCCGAGAAAACCATAACCCGGATTCCGTATAGGCGTAGAGATGAGGGTCTTGCAACACGGGATAGACAAAAGGGACCAAGTTTTTTCCTTGAAAGATCTCCGGCATCGGTGCCTCTGGATATACCACCCCATAGATGGTGGGAGCCATGTCGATGGAACGAGTCACGAAGGGCATCTCACGCACCAAGGTAGGAAAGGATTTGGGTAACTTCATCCAAAAAGGAACCTTGATCACATCCTCTCCCCGCACGTGCTCCCCATGGCCATTGTGAGAGCCATATTCAAAGAGCTCTTGGCCATGATCTGCCGTAAGAAGCACCAGGGAGGCATCCCAACGATGTTGTCGCTTGAGTTCAGCAATAAAAGTGGCGATAGAAGCATCCACATACGCAGCTGCCCCATCATACAGGGCATGCACCTGTTTCTTATCTGCCTCCGACATCTCTTGCCGCTCGTAGAGATCGGGGTTTTTCTGAAAGAAATACGGCCCTGCATAGGTGGGATCCGTATATTTCGTGTACCAGGGCCAAGGCGCCGCATAGGGGAAATGCACCGTGGAAAAAAAGAGGGTCAAAAACGTAGGTTCCGTGGTGGAATTCTTGCGTAACAAACGAATGGCACGAGCCACCAACTCTTCGCTGTTAGAACCCGAAGGACTTTCCAATACCGCAGGAAATAAGTGGCTGGCAGGGCCTCGCAATACAAAAGGTAAAAAGGCGGGAAAGGTCAAATCCACAGACATTTGCAGCAAGGATTGAATGGTCATGGTGGGCGCATCGACTACATCAAATCCTGCTTGAAACCGAGGGAAAATATCCCCCGCAAAATCTGACACCACCCCCGTATGATATTTCCCCTCTTGCAACAAACTCACAATCCCCGAAAAGAAAGGGCGCTTGTCCTTCAAGTCAGGAAACATGTGCCGAATTCCCGTTTGTGCCGCCGGCTTCCCCTGGATCATCTCAATCCAAGAAGGAAAAGTACGAGGAATCCCCACAATGTGATTTTGGAACTGAATAAATCCCGAGGCAGCAGCTTCTTGATTCAAATGAGGCATCACGCGAGAAGACACGGCGCGATCTACCCGTAAAGCATCCACCGCCAGAAGAAACACATCTGGCGGGCGACCTTCTGGCGGCGCGGAAACAGGAAGGGAAGGCGACCAAGCAGATATCCCTGCCCAAATACTCCCCGCCACCAGCGCAGTCTTCCAACGCCATGATCCGTGCAGGGCTACCCATACCACCCATAAGAGCACACCCCCTTCCAACACCCGAGGCGAAAGCCAGAAGGCCATTCGATAGATCGTGCGGTTGGCCACCAATGGTAAAAATCCCTCAAAGGCCGCAGGATAGCGAAGACAGGTACTCAGATAGATACATCCCACCATCAGACACGTCACCGCACGCCAGAGATAGAGGGCTGCAGGGCGTGCGAGTTTTCGGCTGTATTGGATGTACGCCCGATGCAAAAAATAGAAGTAGAACGTCATCACCCCAAATACTTTTCCCAACTCTACCAGCACAGTCCCGATGTCAAATTGGGCAAATCCCGCTGACAAAGCCTCGGAGGATACCCCCAATAGGGCAGGGGCCTGGGCCAACAGGAACTGGAACCCAGCAAAGAGAGAAACGAACAGAAAACAAAGGGCAAGCCCCTTCACGCGGGATCGAATCATGGTACCATCCGTGGATAATCATATGTACAGGGGGAGATTCTAGCAGAAGAAAAAATGGGAGGTTAGGGGAATTTCTTATTGGGGAACCAGCTGCGCAGTTTCCCCACACCCCTCCTTGCATGGGCTCCGAATGTCCTCATAAAGAGGCTGGTGTCCGTAGCTCTCTATTCCTAGCTCGCTGGGGCTGCAACTAACGCTCGCCAGGAATAGAGAGCTACGGACACCAGCCTCTTTCCCACAACCTAGAAAGAGCTGAGCCCCATTCTTGCAAAGCAAACAAAATGTACGATAAAGGCGAAGGGGGATGATGGATCTATGTTCCCCGCGAGCGTTAGTTGCAGCCCCAGCGAGCGTGGGGACATAGATCCATCATCCCCCCTCGCCTTTGCCCTATATGATCCAAACAGTTGTATGGCTTATATGAAGGTAGGCCCTAGTCTGGGGGGAGGTCTGGAGGGGGGAACGCCCTCCAGAAATTATAGCTCAAGAAGAAAGGGGGGAACGCCCTCCAGAAATTATGGATTGAAACTCAGGCGCAAATGCAAACTCCAAAAAATATCGTTCTTCCCCACTAGGAATGAACTCCCCATCCTCCCAAGTATGAGAAAAAGCCCCCTCCCATTTGGCTCGGGTATGAATGATAATTTCCGGATGCTTCTCACAGAATTTCTTCATTACCGCATCCATCCATTCGCATAGCACACGCCGGATGCGTGCTTCCACCTGCTGACCTCGCTTTCCCTCAGGATCAAACTGCACAGCTTCCATGCGGTATAACGGCGAAAGTACGCAATTTAACAAACCGTTCAATCCAGAAGGAAGATCTTGCTTCACACGAAGAAGAGACAACGATCCATGAACCACATGGATTTTATGCTGGTAGGTTCGATACTTGGGATGCAAGCAGACGTACTTCAACCAAGAAAGAACCCTTGCTTCGATTTGTTTTTCAAACTGGGCTTCTATTTCATGACGATGAAACAGAAGAATCCCCTCTTCCATTTTTTTATATTCGGATTCCACACGATCTGGATCCTCTTTTGCCGCACGAATCCGCTCGATTCTTTTCTTGGCAAAGAGTGTATAACTCTCCCCTACTGCAGGAATATCCGCACCCCAGACCCAAGGTGCTATCATCCCAACCACAATCCAACATCCAATTTTCTGTATCATGGGATCCCTCCACATCATCGGAGAGTACCCCTACCACAAAATCACGGATTTCTCATAGTTGACAAATATCCAGGGATTTCATACAGGCGAAGATTTTTCTAGGTAATTAGCCCCTTCGGAGGTCAACATGCGACCCCGTGGCCCTCGACTGAGGTATCCCGAATAAACGAGGAACGGTTCATAGACTTCTTCGAGGGTACTGCGTTCTTCTCCGAGGGTTACCGCAAGGGTTTCGATCCCGACAGGGCCTCCATGGTATCGTTCTTTTACCATGCGAAGAATCTCTCGATCCATACGATCAAGACCTCGGGTATCGATATCGAGGCGCGCAAGACCTCGGGCCACAAGAGACCCATCGATGACACCGGCATTCAAAATTTCCGCAAAATCCCATACCCGACGCAAGAGCCGCAGCGCCACCCGCGGAGTCCCCCGAGAGCAAACGGCCAATGCATGGGCCCCCTCTTCCCCTAAGGGAATATCGAGCATATGGGCAGCCCGAAGCAAAATCGTTTGCAACGCCTCCCCATCATAGAATTCCAATTTTTCTTGAATACCAAATCGACTGAGAAACGGACGACTTAAATTGGCCAACCGTGTGGTAGCTCCAATCAAAGTAAAGGGCGCCACGGGAACCAGCACCGATCGCGCGGTTGGCCCTTGACCCACTAGAATATCGATGGAAAAGTTTTCCATGGCAGAATACAGCATCTCCTCCACTTGAATAGGAAGGCGATGAATCTCATCGATAAACAAAACAGATAACGGCTCTAGCCCCGCCAAAATACCCGCCACATCCCCCGGTTTGTCGAGAGCGGGTCCTGTGGTCCCACAAAACCCTACTCCCAATTCTTTGGCCACAATATGAGCCAAGGTGGTTTTCCCCAATCCAGGGGGACCGTGGAGAATCACATGATCAAGGGGCTTCTTACGCTTCCTCGCCGCAGCCACAAAAATTTTCAGGTTTTCCTTGGCCTGGGTTTGCCCTGGATAGGTATCAAAGGTAGAAGGACGAAGCTGTACGGTGGTCTGTACACGATCCTCCACATGGGGGGCGGCACTCACATAGCGCTCAATGGTCACTCCCCCTTCAGGGCGAGATTCTACCTTAGGATTCATGGGCTCCCTCGACAGCCGCCGGTCGCAACCGTTGTAAGCTCATGCGCAACAGGGTAGGAAAATCTGCATCGGGCGCTGACTCCACCAGATTCTTCACCAGCGAAGTCACTTCCTTTTCTCGAAAGCCCAAGTTAGTCAAAGCAGAAATCAAATCGCCCGCGTCGATCTCCGCATTGGCCCCTGGCGACACCCCACCCTGCACACGCGCTTGGGTCTGCTGTAAGCGCAAACTGGCCGTATGAGCCCATTTGGGAAGCTTGACTTTCAATTCCATCACAATCTTTTCGGCCGTACGAGTTCCAATCCCTGGCACTTGGGTCAAGAGATCCACTCGATTTCGTTCCACCAACTCACACAAGGATCGAACAGAGAGCGTGGAAAGAATGGCCATCGCCACCTTGGGCCCAATGCCATTGACCTGGGTCAGTAACTCGAACAAGTCTCGATCTTCCTTCGTGGCAAAGCCAAACAACCGAAGAGAATCCTCCCTCAGTCGTGTATGCACCCAGGCTTGACAGGGTTCACCCAGAGTCAGGCGTGCCAAAAAGGGTAAGGGGACATCCAACCCATACCCAACCCCATTCACATCCAGGATCACGCCCCCGGGGGCAATATCCAAGACCACACCGGATAAAAACTCGATCATACGACGTATCGCTTGAGCTCATCGAGTTTATCGGTTCGCTCCCAAGGAAACTCTGAACGACCAAAGTGACCAAAGGCTGCTGTTTGACGATAGATGGGACGACGCAAATCCAAAGACTGGATAATATCCTGAGGCTTCAATCGGAAATGCTCTCGCACAATTTCTGCCAATTTAGGCGAAGAAAGAGAGGACGTACCATAGGTCTCTACAAACACACTCACAGGTTCTGCCACACCGATGGCATAGGCCAATTGCACCAAACATTTACCTGCTAACCCAGCAGCTACAATGTTCTTCGCAATGTAACGCCCCATATAGGCAGCGGAACGATCTACCTTGGTGGGATCCTTACCTGAGAAAGCACCGCCTCCATGGGCCCCATGGCCCCCATAAGTATCCACGATGATTTTTCGGCCCGTCAACCCTGCATCCGCGGCTGGGCCCCCGATTACAAATCGTCCCGTGGGATTGATTAAAAATTTTGTATTCTGAAGTAGCTCTCTGGGAATCGTGGGTTTTACACAAGACTCAATTACGAATTCTTTGAGGGTCTCATGAGAAACTTCTGGACCATGCTGGGTAGAAATAATGACCGTATCTACGCGCTTCAGGGTATTTCCTTCATACTCCACCGTCACTTGGCTCTTCGCATCGGGACGCAACCAACTCACGGCTTTGTTTCGACGCAAGCCAGATAAAGTTCGAAGCAATTGGTGGGCATAACTAATGGAAGCGGGCATAAATTCCGGAGTCTCCGTACAAGCGTATCCAAACATCATGCCTTGATCGCCAGCACCCAACTCCTTGAACAATCCCTCCCCTTCATTCACACCAACGGCGATATCGGGGGACTGCTTATCCATACAAGTAATCACTGCACAACTGCGAGAGTCAAATCCCAACTCCCCATCTGTGTACCCAATGTCATGAATCACTTCTCGTGCCACCGCTTGGTAGTCGATGGGTGCACTCGAGGTGATCTCTCCTGCCAATACCACCAATCCGGTTTTTACCAAGGTTTCACAAGCCACACGAGCCATCGGATCCTTTGTCAACAAGGCATCCAATATTGCATCGCTAATTTGATCCGCGACCTTGTCTGGATGACCTTCTCCCACAGACTCTGATGTAAAAAGATGCCGGGAAAACTCTTGACTCATCGTAAGCTCCTCTGGAGTCGAATTCGATTGTGCCCCACTCGCTTTCCAATCCCAAAAGCCTCGCCCTCTGATAACATCAGAAACGACCCAGTGGGAGTGGAGTCCCCATTCTCTGAAAAATCGAACTGCCAGTTTACCTCCATTCCTTGAAGTAGGGCTAGTGTATCTTGTAAATCAGGAATGGAAATTTTTTCCATTCCTTCTATCTTATGAATGGGGATCAAAAATTTCTCTACGCTCTCTCGATTCATCCCTTCTAGAGAAAGAGTTTGATCTATGGTAAAGCCGGATCCCGCTTCTCGAACCAAACGATCCACTCGTCCACAGGTACCTAATTTTTCGCTTATATCGCGAACCAAACTTCGCACATAAGTTCCCTTAGAACACCATACTCGAAAGCGTATCACCCTCCCTTCGAGGGCCTCCACAGACAAGCGGTAAATTTCCACAGAGCGAGTGAAGTTGGCAAGAAATTCATCGGAGAGGGTTTCGGCTCCTCTCGCATAAGTGTATAGAGGCACGCCATGATGTTTAATGGCAGAAAAGGCAGGCGGCACTTGTCGAATGGGACCGAGAAATTCTTTGGCCACTTCTCGAACGGCTTCCAACGTCACATGCTCCCAGGGGGCGGTAGCCGTCACTTTCCCCTCGCGATCGAGGGTATCTGTGGTTTCACCTAGATAAATGTCACATGCATAAAGCTTCGGAGAATCCAAAAGCCAATCTTGTACTCGCGTGGCCGTGCCGAGCAGAATAGGCAATACCCCTTCCGCATCGGGATCGAGAGTCCCCACATGGCCCATCTTGACTTTGCCCAACATGCGCAACAATTGACGGGAGACGTCTTTGGAACCCATGCCGCGAGGTTTATATACCGGCAGCACGCCATTTAAATTTAATGAAGGGGGCATTGGGGCACGCTGGCCGTGCTGTCCCACGGCTTAGCTCTCTTTGCGGATTTTTTCGAGAAGGGATTCGATATTCGACCCCTCTTCGATGCTCTTGTCATAGAAGAAATGGAGCTCAGGAATTTTTCGGATCTTTACCTTCTCAGCCATCGTCTTCCGCAAATATCCAGCGCAACTATATAAGCCGTTTTTGGCTTCTTCTTGCCTCGTAGGGTCAAACAAGCGGTAGTATACATTGGCAGATTGCAAATCGGCGGTTACCCGCACATGGGTGATGCTCACCCCTTGTAGACGGGGATCACGCAATTGCTCTCCCACAAAGCAGCGGGCCAATACATCTCTGATTTCATCGCCTAAGCGGATCGTTCTTACACTCATCTTTTTTCTTTCTGTGGGAAACCAACTGCGTAGTTTTCCCACACCCTTCCTTGCTAGAGCCCCTACTCTTTCACAACTCGACCGCTACCCCCCGAGCAAGGAGGGGCGCGCAGCTGGTGCCCCAAGAGTTAAATATCTAACACAGCTTGCTGCTCTTCCATCAGGAAGGCCTCAATCACATCTCCCACGCGGATATCGTTATATCCTTCGATGGAGATCCCACACTCATACCCACGAGCCACTTCCTTCACATCTTCCTTAAATCTGCGAAGAGAACCCAACTTACCGGTATAGATCACAATGTCGCTACGCACCAAACGCAAGAGGCAATTGCGGGTAATTTTTCCATCCATGACCGAAGAGCCAGCAATCAAGCCAATCTTTGGTACACTGATGGCCTCTCGCACTTCCGCATGACCAATCACATTTTCTACGCAAACCGGAGGCAGTTTTCCCACCATCATATTCTTGATGGAGTCGATAAGATCGTAGATCACACTGTAGTACTTAATGATCGAACTGGTCTGGGTTTTCGCAGCCAATGCCCCGATGGCTCGTACGTTGAAGCCCAAGATAATGGCGCTACTCGTTTCTGCCAAGCTAAGGTCAGATTGGTTGATCCCCCCGACAGCCCTGTGAACCAAGACCACAGAAACTTTCCCAGAGTTGAGCTTACCGATGGCATCCGCAATGGCCTCCAAAGACCCTTGGGTATCCGCCTTCAAAATCAAGTTCAACCGAGGCAATTCTTCGTTTCGAACTTTGCCCAATAGATCTTCTAAACTCGCAGCCGCAGAGCTCGCTCCAGCGGTGGCTTGCTGACTCTCACGAATCTGCATCACTTCCCGAAGTACTTTTTCATCTTCGATTACGTGAGCTACATCTCCGGCTTCAGGCACATCGGTCAAACCGATAATTTCCACAGGCACGGAGGGCAAGGCTTCTTGCACCGGCTTTCGGTTGTGGTCAAACATGGCTCGCACCCGTCCCATAGACGTACCTGCCACCAACATATCTCCCAACTTCAAGGTTCCATCGGTGATGATGACTGTACTGACTGGGCCGCGATTCCGATCCAAGTTGGCCTCAATCACCGTAGCTGTCGCTGGTCCTGTGTAGTTGGCTTGCAACTCCAACACTTCCGCTTGCAGCAGGATGGCTTCGAGCAACTCATCAATCCCAGTTCCCTTCAAGGCAGATACCTTGATCAACTGGTTTTCCCCGCCCCACTCTTCCGACTGAATCCCATGCTCGCTCAACTCGTTCATAATGCGATCGAGGTTGATGTTGGGCTTGTCGATTTTGTTGATGGCAACGATAATCGGCACCTTGGCGTCTCGTGCGTGGGAAATGGCTTCCACCGTTTGAGGCATCACACCGTCATCGGCCGCTACCACCAGAATCACGATATCCGTGACTTTGGCCCCACGGGCTCTCATGGAAGAGAATGCCTCGTGACCAGGCGTATCGATAAACGTAATGGGAACATTGTTATGCATGGCACAGTAAGCACCGATGTGCTGGGTGATTCCACCCGCTTCTTTCTCGGCTACCTTGCTCTTTCGAATGCAATCGAGGATGGAAGTTTTCCCGTGATCTACGTGTCCCATCACCGTTACAATCGGAGGACGAGCCCGCATTTCGCCTCGTTTCGCATCCAAATGCTCCAAGACGTCCGATACATTTCGGGTCACGTCTTTGCATTCAAATCCAAAATCACTGGCCAATAAAGCTGCTGTATCAAAATCGATGGACTGGTTGACCGTGGCCATAATCCCTTGTCCCATCAATTTCTTGATGAGCTCTGTTGCTTTGACGCTCATTTGATGCGCCAAATCAGCCACTGTCACACTATGACCCGTCACCTTCACCACTCGATACGCCGCTCGAGGCGTAGTCATGGAAGTGCTCTTAAACTCTTTGCGAACGGGTTTCTTGTCTCGTCGTCGCGCTCCGCCTCCAGTTGGGGTATAGACCTTTGACTTCCGACGCGCCGCCTCAAAGCTATCGTCTACCACTTCTGTGTCGAGAGACTCCAAGAGCTCCCGAGTGGACAAACTCTTACGCTTCGGTCCCGCTAAACGAGCCGCTTTTGCTGCGTCTGACTCATCCTTTGGAGGCACCACCGTGCTTGCGCGCTCCGGCTTTCCTTTACCGAAAGTGCGCTTACTGGAGCGATCGCCACCAATTTCCTCATCCAAACCAGCAAAGGGAATCGACATTCCGTGGGCTGGCTGTGAACCCTGATAGCCCTGGCTTCCGCTATGGCCATGGGAAGAGGAAGAAGGTCCACTGCCACTTCGATAGCGATTCTCAGGAGCTCCCCCCGGAGTGGATGGCCTTGGAAAAGGCCCCCCTCTGGCAGAGTCGTCTCGAGGACCCGAAGAGAAAGGAGGACGCATCGGTGGTCGAGAAGGCGCTGGCTTTGGCTGCATGGCCTGGAGTTTTTTATTCTGCAACTCCTCCACTTCCTTGAGCGTAGCCTTGCGGACAATCGTTGCCCCAGATCCAGGGGTAAAGAGTC
>Ga0114970_10001423_pt1 | contig 17885 bp, 15 predicted proteins | sample M_140205_XF_Meta_FD_87030 | JGI IMG/M metagenome (GOLD analysis project Ga0114970, IMG submission 87030) | Freshwater microbial communities from Lake Montjoie, Canada to study carbon cycling - M_140205_XF_MetaG | ecosystem: Environmental > Aquatic > Freshwater > Lake | place: Lake Montjoie... | reverse complement strand
GTTGTGTAGCCACCAGAAAATAAATAAATGCCCATCCCAATCATGCTCAGAATGGTCAAACTAGTACTTAACCGGGTGAAGACTTTTAAGAGTGCCCACCAAGATAAGACTGGAAACTGAGCACTCAGTAGCCTCGTGCTCAGGCCTTTGATCGCCTTGACTTCGTCTTGAATTCGCGTAAAGCTTTGAACCAGTGCGATGTTGACCAAGGTGTCGTTCACGCGCTCCGCCAAGTTGGAGTGGTGCAATTCAACCTCTTGTTGGAGTCGGTGGGTTTTTCGGACCACGAAAATAAACAAAGACGCGAAAACCCCGCACAGCAGAACAAGTAGCCAAGCCATTCGCCAGTTGATATAAAACGTAATGGGTATCAATACAATGAGAGATAGAAAAGAGCTCAAGTGATCTCTAAAAAAACCAAGCCAAAGAGCCCACAAGGAGTCAACGCCTTGAAGCATGATTTTCATCAAACGCCCAGAGTGAACATGGTTGTAGTGTGAGGCCGGCAGTTGCAACACATGCTCAAAAAACTGACGCAACACAACCTGCCTCCTGTGATGCGCGAGTTTGTCAGACTGCAAGGCCAGAAAGCTTGTGCATGCAATTTCAATCACACCAAAAATCACCCAAGCAACGAGATAGGGCAAAACAGCTTGCCAAGAGCTTGACTTCTCCCCGTCCAAATGCGTCAAGACGTCAATGATGTGCCCAAACAGCACAGGTTCAGTGAACATCGCCAAAACCATGCATAAATTAGCGAACGACAACCAGTACGCAAGGCGAGCGTCTTCCTCCAATTGTCTGAGCACACGGCTGTAAATGCGAAAGAATTGAAGCATGTGCAAAAATGTCTACCGATTCGCTGAAATGGGCTGCAAGCAAGGCAAATCAAGCGAGAGCAAAACTTCGGGTGGCCCTGTTTCTTCGGGCAACAGTGCAATCTTGCTCTTGACCATCCAACGCCCAAGAGCGGGGCGAGAGAGTAAAACCGCCATGGGTATGCAAGTAAGCAGGCCCAGCATATAAAACAAGGCAAACACCATCACGCCTGTATGGCTTAAATAAATCAAGCCCAAAGAGCACAATCCAAAAAGGGTATGTGGCCAGTACTGTCTCAATGCCATGGACCAAGTCACCAAGTGATCGTCGCGGGCTTGACCTGTCCAACCGGTGCTTTGACCCAAGGCCAGTTTCAACATGAATAGGGTTTGATTGAACATCATCACGGGTGATATCAACACAGAGAAGATGATCTCAAGCACCAAACTTTGGCACAGTTTTCTTGCACCCCCAAAAGCACTGCGCTGCTGACTGTGAAACAGTACATCTATGGTGCTGACAATTTTGGGTAAAAATGAAGACACCGCGGTGAAGATAAAAAGGGAAATCAAAAGATCTTGATCAATGGCACCGGGTTGAGCCCCATTGGTCAACCCAAAGGCCGTTGAGGACAAGGTGATACAGACCATCAGCATCGTCCAAGCGGGTGCGCTTGTGTACATCATCATTGCGAGCAACAACTGAACACGGCTGACCAATTTCAGACCTGGCAGGCCAATCAACTCGCCGTACTGTAAGTTTCCCTCGCACCAGCGCAAATCACGCTTTGAAAATTCAAGCAGTGTGGGCGGAGACTGCTCCCAACTCTCGTCTTCAAGAGGCAAGACCCTGACGTCGTAGCCCGCACGGCGCATCAAGACGGCTTCAACTTGATCGTGGCTTAGGATATGTCTGGGCTTTTTGCCGCCTGATTTGAGAAGGGGAAGTTCGCAGTGTTGGGTAAAGGGGGCCATGCGAAGCAATGCATTGTGACCCCAATAAGGTCCACAATCACCCTGCCACCAAGCGCTTCCAAGTGTCCATGAGCGCATGCCTAGGCGCATGCCAAATTGAAAAATTCGTGTAAAGGCATTCGCGCTTGGCATAGAGATGACCAGGCCTTGCAAAATACCGAGTCTCGAATCTGCTTGCATCATCCGAACGAGCCTAAGGATTGCAGATGCAGACATGAAGCTGTCAGCGTCCAAAGTGAGTGCAAAATCGTGCTCTGAACCCCATTGCTTACAAAAGTCTAGGACATTGCCTGCTTTGTAGCCGATGTTGTTCTCTCGGCGTCGATAGGTCACGGCAATAAGATTCTCAAACGAGCTCTTAAATTGTTCAAAGGCCTGCTCTTCCAAAATGGCAACAGCTGCATCTTGGGTGTCACTTAAGATGTAGATATGAAAATGTTTGGCCACGTGAGCGGTGACAAGGCCATTGATCGTCAACGCCAGATGGCGGATGATGGTGGCGGGCGACTCGCTTCTGATGCAAACGAGCAAAGCCGTGGATGTGGTGATGGGGGTGGTGATGGGGGTCGAGATGGAGTCCCTCATCGCAGCATTCACCAAATGCGCGGGCATCACACTACTCAATGGGTTGGAGGACAAGCGCATCACCAAGATGCCTATGAGTGAGTTCCAGATCCCAATCGCCAACCACGGCGTGGTCATGGCATAGCAAAACCAAGCCACCAAATAAAATGCACCAATCCCTTGAGGCATCAAGGCCAGGAAAAGCCACGAGCACAGAGATGCAATGGTTGCCAAGACCAACACGGCAAAGAGTATTCTGCGCGCGTTGATTTTAAAGTCGTAAGCCGATTGGGTTGAGGAAAGCAAAAGTAAAGCCTAACATTGCTTTATACTGGATGAACATATCTTTGAGCCTGAGTATATGACAGGCCAACAGATATTTTAATCGTTTTCACTTTTCAACTAGACAAAGTCTGAGGATCAAAGTCCTTTGACTGCAGATTTATGACAACTGCCAAAGCGCTTTGGTACACCGCCTCCAATCAGGCAGACATCATCGAAGAAACTCTTTTTCAGACTCAAGCTGGAGACTGTCGAATCAAGAGTTTGTACAGTGGACTCAGTCGAGGCACTGAGACGCTTGTCGCAACGGGCAGAGTCCCGCCCTCAGAATACGAGCGCATGCGAGCACCCTTGATGCAGGGCACGTTCCCCTTTCCCGTCAAATACGGATACGCCAATGTGGGTGTCGTTGAAGACGGGCCAGATCATCTCTTGGGCCAAAACGTCTTTAGTTTGTCACCTCATCAAAGCGCTTTTTGGATCTCTCCCAATTCAGTGGTGCCCATTGGTCAATTGACGCCTCTAAGGGCCTTGCTTGCTGCCAACATGGAGACCGCGTTGAATGCAGTCTGGAACGCGAGGCCCGCTCCAGCCGACAGGATTGCCGTTGTTGGCGGTGGCGTTGTGGGCCTGTTGACTGGCTATTTGTGCGCCAAAATACCAGGAACAGATGTGCAACTGGTGGACGTCAATCCTCTTCGCAAAAATGAGGCTCAAAAACTTGGGATGGCATTTTCTCTACCGTTCGACGCACAGGGCAATTGCGACCTTGTGATCCATGCCAGTGGTGCGTCTTTGGGCCTGAACACGGCAATCAACTTGGCCGGCGAGGAGGCAACGGTGCTCGAACTCAGCTGGTTTGGCACGGGCGCAGTCTCGGTTGAACTCGGTGGTGCTTTTCACAGCAAACAACTCAAACTGCTGGCCAGTCAGGTCGGGCACATTGCCCCCTCTCACCGAGCTCGCTGGAATTATGCCCGCCGCTTAGCTGCAGCGGTCTCTTTGCTTGACGACAGCGTGCTTGATTGCTTACTTGATCGACCCATTGCCTTGGAGGATATTTGCAGTCAATTACCCCGCATCTTTGACCCCCAAAGTGGTGTGCTCTGTCAGCCGATTTCATACTGAATTTTTTATAAGGAAAAGCCCATGTTTACTGTCGAAGTACGCGACCACATCATGATCGCCCATTCATTCAAAGGGGAGGTTTTTGGCCCTGCGCAAGCGGTTCACGGCGCAACGTTCATTGTTGACGCAGCCTTCATCGCAAAGGAGCTTGATCCAAACGGTATTGTGGTGGACATTGGTTGCGCGCTTGAAGTGTTAAAAGAAGTTCTTGAGCCCTTGCGCTATATCAACTTAGACACGGTGCCCGAGTTCAAAGGCATCAACACGACCACTGAGTTTTTAACCAAACATATTTTTGATTCCTTGGCCAATGCGGCTCGGGCAGGAAAACTCGGTCGCGATGGCAAAGCGCTTAGCGCAATCCGTGTCACCATCTCTGAGTCCCATGTCGCTCGAGCGTGGTTTGAAGCCGAGATATGAGCCGTCATCGCTTGGCCTTTGCAGTGCCGGGAGACATCAACACGGCCACAGGGGGCTACGGTTATGACAGAAAAATCATGGCCCAATTGGCACAGGCAGGCTGGCAGGTCGAACATGTAGAACTGGGAGAAGGTTTTCCAAGTCCAGACGCTTTGACACTGCACCATGCGCATCAAAAACTAATTGCTCTCCCCCCAAGCATGCCTCTTGTCGTTGATGGACTTGCACTTGGTGTGATGCCAGACACGGCCCACGCTTTGTCCAAAGAGCACACCTTGATCGCTTTGGTGCATCATCCACTTGCATTGGAGAGCGGACTGAGCAATGAGGCCATCGATCGACTCAAACAATCTGAAACAAAAGCTCTTCAATACGCCAAACACGTGATCGTGACCAGTCAGGCAACCGCCAAGATCATGAAAAATTTTGGCGTCACTGAGGACCGCATGAGTGTGGTCATCCCTGGCACAGAGGTGACCCCTGCGGCCCCTCGAGTCGAGTTCACAAGCACACAGCTGCTCTCTGTCGGCTCCGTCACCCATCGAAAGGGATTTGATGTCTTGATCAACGCATTGTCTTTGATCAAAGATCTGACATGGCACTTGACCATTGTGGGAGACACGAGCCGAGATGATGAGTGCGCAAGTCAAGTGATCCAGCTGATCCAGCTCCATCAGCTGCAAACTCGAATCACAATGATTGGGACACTCTCGCAAGCTCAGCTCTCGACCCGTTATGCGAACTCAGATGTGTTTGTGCTGGCCTCGCGCTTTGAGGGATACGGCATGGCCTACACTGAGGCCATGGCGCATGGCTTACCAATCATTGGCACCACTGCGGGCGCCATTCCCGATACGGTGCCCCATCAAGCGGGCATTCTTGTGACCCCTGATGATGTGGTGGAGCTTGCAAATGCGATCACCAAGATGGTGAGTGAGCCCATGAGCAGGCAAATGTATGCAAAAGAAGCGCTGAAAACCGCTTCTTTATTACCAAGCTGGCAAGCTGCTGGGGCTGCATTTGCCAACGTCGTGCTTGCTATTTGAGGGTCAAGTTTTCTGTCGTTGTGGCCAGAAGGTTCAAAGCGATACATTGCTCGCTCAGGTCACAATCAAATAGCATCTCGTCATCCAAGGGATGCGAGTTGACGCTTGGGCGGATTGCGCTGTTCAATTCTTTGATCTCAGCCAGATTAATCCCTTGGCGGCCAGAACCCAAAATAACAGGTGCCACAATCAAGTGCAAGCGGCTAAGACAACCCGCGTCCATAAACCTAGAGATGGTGTCTGCCCCACCTTCAACCAGCAAGCGCCGCATGCCGCACTGATTAAGCGCCTTGATCATCTCGATGGGAGAAATATCGCCACCAGGCGCCAAAAAGCTCAGATGCTCTACACCGTCGGGTATGTCTGGTTGCGCATCTTGTCGAGTGATCACCATGCGGCGCACACCGTCTTCTTGCCATACTTTGGCGCCTTTACTGAGCTTACCCGATGGGTCAATCACAATTCTGGCGGGTTGTGGTCCGGGCACGAGCCTGACCGTCAGCAACGGGTCATCGGCAATGGCTGTACCCACACCAATGATCACGCCATCGGCAAGTGCCCTGAGTCGGTGCAAATGTTTTAAACCAGCCTGACCATTGATGTACTTGGATTGACCCGTGACTGTGGCAATTCGTCCGTCCAATGATTGACCGAGTTGACCAATCACCGTCACGCCCATTGCAGTCTTCAGGGGTCCAAACATCAAGTTCAAATCCCCTTGAGGCTTGTCTGATGGGCTCAGAAAAGACTTGAGAAAGTCAAGCCATTCGGCATCACTTGGAGCGCTGTTGAATTTATTTTTCATAATACTGGCATAATACAGGGTATTCCCTAAATACATAAAATCAATCTAAAATACCTTCCTTTGGATTTTTACCATCGGTATTTAAGCGATCTCAAAACTTATCTGAAAGTACTCAATTTTGTCTTCTAGTGATCACAGCGATGCAGCCACAACTCAAAGGCTTGTAGTCGTGGACCGGGCCATCTCTGAGTTGCGAAGAGGTGCAAAGCTTGTTGTCAAAGATGGCAAGAATAGCGTCTTGATGGTGGCAAGCGAAGGTCTTGGAGCGCAAGAACTGTCAAACTTTCAAAGTCTCGTGCAAGGGCGAGTGAGTGTGGCCATCACTGGTCGACGCGCGCAAGCCTTGGGCCTGAGCGATGACCCTGGGCAAGCTTACCTGGTTCAGGGTGATCGCCCTCTTTTAGCGCAGACCTTAGAGTTTCTCTGTGATCCTGTGTCGGTTTCTAGACAAGAGGATTTGACCCAACTCAAACTCACAGTGGCAAGCTCTTTAGAAAAGGCGTGCCTGAAGTTGGCCAAGCTATCAAGACTTTTACCCTCTGCGCTCTTGGGCTATCCTGCTCAATTGTCCGATGACTGGGTGGTGGTCAACTCTAGCGATATTGAAACATACGCCAAAGAAGCCGCTCGCTCCTTGCGCATTGTGAGCCAAGCCAAAGTGCCACTAGAAGATGCTGAGCAAGCCAAGTTGGTCGCTTTCAGGCCCAGTGACGGAGGCGTTGAACACTTTGCGATTGTCATAGGCGAGCCTCAGACCTCAAAGCCCGTGCTCGTGAGACTGCACTCTGAGTGCTTTACGGGCGATATGCTGGGCTCCATGCGTTGCGACTGCGGAAGCCAACTCAGGGGTTCCATTTCTGCAATCGCTGCAGAGGGCTCAGGTGTTTTGCTCTATTTGGCTCAAGAGGGTCGTGGCATTGGCTTGGTCAATAAAATTCGCGCCTATCAACTCCAAAACGCGGGGTTTGACACGGTGGACGCAAATTTACAACTCGGCTTTGATGAAGACGAGAGAATTTACCTGCCCGCCGCACAGATGCTCAAACTGCTGGGCATCGATCAAGTCAGACTGATGACGAACAACCCCGCCAAAGTCCAATCTTTGGTCGATCATGGCATTGTTGTAAAGGAGCGGGTTAGCCTTTTATTTGCTTCAAACACCTACAACAAGGAATATTTGCAAACCAAGGCTGACAAAGCTGGTCATCTTCTTTAATGGCTGAAAGCTTAAACGCTTTTGCGCCTTAGAGATCTCATCCAAGGTTTAGGAAACATCCTATTTTCTAGCCGGTTTTTTGACAAACACCTCACACGGATCCTCGCGATCAATGCTGGGCATCACATGGACGTGATCAAACCAATCGGCATCCCTTTTTTCAGCTTGCTCAACATACCCGTGGACTTGAGTTTGAGCCTGATTTTCTGGGGAGAGCCATTGAAAGACGCCTGCATCCTTTCGCACATGACCGTTTCCAGCGACCAGGATCACCGTTTGGTCTTTTAAGCCATTGATCACACGAGCCATCCCGATGTCACGGGCAATTTGGCCTTGAACCATGGGGTCAATGGCTTGTGCTGGCAACATATCGCAATGCCCTTTTTGAATGGCCTTTCTTTGAGCGCTCAACAACTTGGTGGGAAGTTGACTGAGCTGATACTCGGCGATCACACTCGCACTGTATACACTTGAAAAACCCTCAGTCATGACTTTGCGCACATCGGCGTTGGACAAATTGGCGGCAAGCAGCGTTATTTTTTTGTCCAACGCCAATTGCACCAATGGCTTGTAAAAACGCCACTCCCAGCCTTTCGTTGCGGCTTTGGCTAAAACACAATCAACCTCTGTACAACTGCTCAATGCCAGGTCGAGCGTTTGTTGGCTTTCAAGATCAAACTGCTCCATCGCAAGGACTGGTTTTTCACGCTGGGCGATCAACTGCTTGACAAGATCTAGGCGCAAGCTGTGACCGTTTGGGTTGTCGTGTATTTCACCCAGTAAAAAAATCCTGGATTCCTTCAAGCGAAGTTGGCTGTCAAGGCTTTGCGCTTGAGATGCAAACGACACGCACAGGCACAGGCACAGGCATGCCTTCGAAAAAAAATGAGTCAGCAAAGAAAGTAGTTTCAGTGGCGTGCGAAAGCTAGGCACGCGAACGGCTTGTAGCAGTAAACTCAATATGCGATTCAAAAAATAACCTTTGATGCTTCAAGGCCATAGACCAAACTGAACACAAACGCTGCGATCATGGCAATATGACCGATGTGAATCGGTTTGATTGACCAACGAGAGGCACATCTTTATCAATGTGTATTATCCACTGATCGAGCAGTTTGTGATGCAGATTGGGGGCATCCATCTTTAAGGGTGCCAACTGCCCACACCAGAGGTACAGATGAGCATAGAAGATCTTGATTCATTGGAGCAAGCCCGCGCGCAGTGGCGATGAAAGAGGTGAGGACCGCCCCCCTTTTGCGCACGCTCCAAAGCCAGGACAAATTTCAGTGTGGGATTTTCCGCGCCCACCGGAACTTTTTCGCGACGAGCGCGAGATTGTGGTTCTTTGGGGCAAGACGCTGGTGGCTCGCACACGAGGAGCCTGGGCGGTGAGGGAGACCTCGCACCCGCCGACCTTTTACCTTCCAATGGCCGACGTAGAGCGTGCACTCTTGCGGCCTGCGGGACGAGGCTCCTTTTGCGAGTGGAAAGGACCTGCACACTATTGGGATCTTCTAGACGACAAGCGCAGCTTGCCAAAGGTCGCTTGGAGCTATCTTAAGCCCTTGGCTGGTGCGCAGCAGCTGGCTGACTGTATCGCTTTTTACTCACACCATCTCGATTGCAGCGTGGATGGAGCCCCAGTTGTTGCTCAGGCAGGTGGGTTTTACGGTGGCTGGATCACGCCTGATCTTTCTGGCCCCTTCAAGGGTGAGCCTTGCAGCAGCGCTTGGTAGTGACCCCAAAATATTAAGGTCATTCCCGCTTAAGGCTTTTGTTGCATTCCTTTATTTTCTTTAAGCGTTGGATGGCTGCTCAAAACTGAACTCAGGCTCCCTAGGCAACATTCCCCATCAAGCGCTCAATGCTGGTCAACTCGACCTGTACGTGATCACATGCGCAAAGGCGCACCGTATCCAGTCAGCTCTAAATACCCATGACCTAGCAAGCGTTCTTCTTGCATCAAACTCACTGCCCCCTCCCAGTAAAAGCCTCCTGTGCTGGCACGCGCATCGACCTCTTGTGCCAGCATGAGCGGCACGAGACGAAAGCTTTGCCCACCCACCACCAAGTCCATGGGTATCGGGTAATGGATCAATGACTTTGAGCGCCAACTTCCATGAGCTTGCCACCTCAGTGCACTCCAGCCTTTCGCGGGTCGGCCTAGTCGATCACGCGCATCGACATGAGCGTAGAGAGGCTGTGAGTGTTTGTTGCGGATTTGAAAAGCCATGAGCGTTCCACCGTCTAGCAAATTAATGCCTAACCAGTCCCACCCCACAGCCCCAGGCATTAACATTTGGCTGGACCATTCGTGATCTAGCCACGCTTTGCCCTCCAGCATGTGTGTTTGCCTACCCAAGCTCACACTGGCTTTCACACTCAAAGGTGCTCGACTGTAGTAGTGGCTCGCTTGCTGTGCTTGGGGGCCTTTTTGCGACAATCCCATCTGCCCGCGCAAAATGGCAGGTTGTGTAGCGAGCGCTTCAAATGACAGCGCAAACCCCTCCCCCGCAAAATACCCTTCGTAGATTTCTGATGCTGCGCGTTGCACACGGCTTAAATGCCAATCTTCAAACTGTAAATTCGTGTCTGTGGTTTCAGCTCGCAAGCGAGTCCCGCTCAGCCGGCCCGCGCGATTTGCGCTCAAGAAAACGTCCTCCTTGGCAACAGACACGGCTGCATGCGCAAAAAGCAATTGTTGAGGTGCAAGACGGCTGGGGTTTTCAGATGCATGTTGCGTTCGACTGCGAAAAAAAGTCAGCTGAAACCCCATGGCCGTGAGCCCCTGCCCCAGCCACCCCGTCAGGTACCACCATTCGGTGCGGTAACTCGGATGCGCACCAAAGTCCCTTGGAAAAACCAGTCTTCTTGGTTTGGCTTGAGGATAAAACTCAGTGTCAGTTTCAGTCTTGTTTTCAGTGGCAGACACCATGGTCGGCCACGCAGTCAGGTCTGCCAACAACAATGCAGCTGTTTGGATAGCGATGCGACGAGGCGAGATTGAATGGGACATCGGTGTTACCAATCTGCTCGCAAACTTTCAGCCAATCTCCTGGGGTCGAGTCCTTGACGTGCCGCCCATCTTGCAGTCAGCACACCAATCACCAACAACGCCCCACTGATCAGCGCCCACTGCCCTACAGCGAAATGGGTGTTCATGCTCCAGTGAAAGGACTCGGGGTTGACTTTGTGAATCAATATCTGGCTGATCAAGCCCCCCAACAAACTGGCCCACACGAGTGCGACCATCAACAATAAACCCACCTCCAAAGACACCAAGCGCCAAAGGTCTGGCTGGGACATGCCCAAATGAGAAAGCACACCAAATTCACGGCGACGCAAAATGAGCTGGCCCGTGACTCCTGCAGCAACCGAAAAAAGCGCTACAAACAAGGCAGCAGCTTCCAAGGCGTAAGTCATTGCAAAACTTCGGTCAAAAATTTTAAGTGACAGCTGCCGCACATCTCTTGCACTGACCCATTTCAAGTGGGCCAGCTCAGGCCTTTGAGCTTGAATGTCCGCCATGACTTTGCCTGGATCCGCACCGTCTGCCAACCACACCGAGACACTGGAGCGGGTGAAGTCACCAGTGAGTCGCTCATAGTCGGGCGTCGACATCACAACCGAGCCATGCTGTCGACCGTAGTCTCTAAAGAGACCACCCACCCACACCGTTTGTTGACCCTCAGCGGCCAAAGGCAATGAGGCCTCTTGGCCTGCGCGCCAGCCATACAAATCGGCCATCGCTTCTGAGCCAAACACAACCCATCTTTTCTGACCCTCTTTCGGCGGTAACTTTGCCAAGCCCACCAAAGCCAAAGATTGCATGGGGTCTTGCAAGTCGATGGGCTTTGCAATCAACACCACCTCTGGACGCTCAGAAGACAAACGCAGACTTCTGATTCGACTGGTTTGCACCCTCTGGACTTCAGGCACAGAGGCGACCATCTCTTGCACGGCCGCATTAAACCCGGGCTGATCGGACAAGCCTTGACTGGTGGTGTAGATATCGGCTGGCAACACCATACCCAACCAATCTGAAACCGAGGTGCGAAAGCTTGTGACCATCACCATCATTGCAACCGTCAACGAAAACGCGGCAACCGTTCCCGTGATCAAAGGCGTGGTCGCTGACGGCGCTTGTGCAAGCCGCCAAACAGCCAAACGCAAAAAAGCAGGCACACGCGAATGAACCAAAGCTTTAGACAGTCCACCCCAAAGATGGCTCAAGATCCAAGGCATCGCGAGCAGTCCCGAATAAAGCAAAGCGGCAATGGAGCCGTAGGCAGCCCAAGGCAATTCGTCCAAACTTGGCATCAGCAGCAAACCCATTGAAACGACCATTGCCCATAAGCTCCATTGAAGCGTGGGAGGCGTGAACACCAGTGTTTCAGCTTGGCCCGAACGCAACACAGCCATGGGGTGGCGCCAATTGATTTGCAACAAGGGCAACCACGCTGAACCCAGGCCCATCAGCGTTGCAGCCAGACACAATAGAGCCATCACCAACCAGTCAACCACCATTGGTGGTTGGGTGCTGGCAAAATAATTGCCGCCCAAGTCACCACCAAACCATTGCATCAAAACTGCCGCGAGCAAAAGGCCCAAAGCCATACCCAATAAACCGCCCAAAAACCCCATCAACCCGCCCTGCGCCCAAACGAATCGGCGAAGCCAGGCTTCGCTCGCACCCAACACCCCAAGCAACGCGAGCTCCGAGCGCTGGCGGACAATCGACAAATTGATCGCCGTTGAAACCAAAAAACCACCCGTGAGCAAAGCCACCATGGCCAGCATAGAGAGGTTGACACGGTAGGCCCGCGAGAGCAAAGACATTCGGCGCTCACGGTCTTGCGTGGCAACCATCTGCAGCGACTCGGACTGCGTTTTTAATGTTGCCCTCAGCCCTTCAGGAGTTTGCCAGTCTTCAAGGCGAAGGTCTAATCGCGACACCACACCCAGCCGATTGAACGCCCATTGGGCACTGCCAATGTCCATCACGCCTATGACCTGAGAAGCCGCACCTGGCACTTCACCCGCCACCACCAAAGAGACAGACTCACCACCGTGTCGCAAAAGAATGTTGTCGCCCATGCGAACATCTAAGGCTTTCAAGGCAGCAGAGGATAAAAACAAGGACCTTGCATTGAATAAGTCTGCCGTGCTGTCAGCCACGCTTGGCATCAATGAGGCAGAGACAATTGCGGCCTTAAAAAAATCAAGGCCCAGCACGGTCAAACGATCGGTTTGCACAACCAGCACGGGACTGATGGTGCGTATGCCCAAGTCAGAGCGGTGGCCATCCCAGACATCGATTTGCAGGTCATCGATGTCCCCTAAAGGTGCTACCAATTGAGCTGAGGCTTGTCCATTCACCGTGTCTAAAGCCTGCCCGAATGAGGCAAGCGCAGAATGGTTGACGGTGTGAATCGCAACTGCAAGCATCACGCCAACTGAGACCATCAAAAGTGCGACCAAGGATCGCATCCACGCTTGAACAGAGGCTCCTTTGAGCATCCACATGAACAGCAGTTGATGGCCCTTCAAGTTCAGCAAACCAAGCCCTGGGGTGTCAAGTGCAAGGTTCTTCCCATGGTGCGCGCAGCATCGTCAGAGTGGGTCACCACAACCAGGCTAATTTGTCTAACAGTGCACAATTCAATCAACAAGGCCAAGGTGCTGGCGGCTGTCGTGGTATCTAGATTGCCAGTCGGCTCATCGGCAAACACCACTTTGGGGTGATGCACCAAGGCACGGGCCAAGGCCACGCGTTGTTGTTCACCTCCTGAGAGGCTTGTAGGCTTGGCATCCAAGCGCTTTTGCATTCCAAGGTCGCACAGCATTGAGCGAGCGGCCGCTGAACCGGCTTCTCCAGATTGCCCACCCAACAAACACGGCACCATGACGTTTTGCAGCGCAGACAGGTGCGGCAATAAATGAAACGCTTGAAAGATAAAACCCATCTCTGTCTGACGCCAAGATCTTCTGCTCTCAGTGGACCAAGCTGATGTTGGCTTGTCAGACCAGTAAACCTCGCCCTGAGTTGGCACTTCCAAGCCAGCCATGATGTTGAGCAAGGTGGACTTGCCACAGCCCGAGGTGCCTTGAATGGCAACGTGCTCGCCCTGAGCAAGTTCAAAGTCGAGGCTTTTAAACAACCACTCCTCTGGCAAATAGGCATGACCCACAGAATTCAAACTCAAAATAGACATAAATCAAAAACGCTACGTACTGGGTTGCCATTGTAACTTGTTGAAAGAATTCATAGGGACTGACTTCTTAAAAATTGACCCCTCTACTTTAAGGCATGAACATATAGAGGCGTGAAGTTTCACCCTCAAAAGGGTCGCAATCCTTTTGCAGCTCAATATTCTCTGGCCCATTCGCCCCACTGCACAACCTATCAAAAGTCTTAAGCACCATTGCCAGCCATTGCCAGCCATTCCCAGCCATTGCCATTGACTGCTAAAGAACCAATCGACGCTTCAATGACCATGCCGCATCAACTCAAGCTTAGAAAGAAACTGATTTTTTTATCCCCTTGATATTCATCCATCTTACTTTGAGTCGCTCATTCATTAAGTATTTTGATCAAGTGCCCTCATTTGAAACTCAATTGAAGAGAAGATTTTTTAAATGTCAAGAAAAATATACTGAAATCTCAATAAAGGGACAACATGACTTAGAAATTAATTTGTAACAATCCTATGTTCTAATCATTAACATGATTACTATCGTTATTACGTCATATCAATACGGACATTTGGCCGCTCACTGCATTGAGTCAGTTTTGTCTCAAACAAAAAAACCCAGCAAAATTCTTTTTGTTGACGACGGGGCACACGACTGCCGTCATTTGCCCGAGTTATATCCTGAAATTGAATATGTTTTAAGGAATCAAAACTTCGGTATTGTGAAAAACTTCCAAGACATGCTCATGAGAGTTAAAACTGAATACGTTATGTTTTTGGGTGCCGATAATTGGTTGCGCTCTGACGCCATTGAATTGTTATCTCAATTTGAAACCGACATTGTCACCTACGATGTGGTGGTCACGGGACAGTTAAAAAATGAAATCAATGAGCGAATTCCCAATACTGCACAACCATTTCATGGAGACTACTATTGGAGTCGAAAAAACCAACATCACGGCTCCATGCTGTATAAAACTTCACTAGGGCAAGAAATCGGATACACAAAAAGCAACTCCATACATCCTCAAGAAGATTGGAATTTATGGGACGAGATGATCACTCGCGGCGCAAGCATTGGGAGCGTTGAGCAAGGGCTTTTGTACTACCGGCGGCACAAAGAGAATTTTTTAAAATACTGCCCCCAAACCAATCAGCAGTCTTTGGTGCGACAACAAGAAGACCTTGAAAAGAGGTTGGAATATTCCTAAATAAAGAAGAATTGCACTTTACATCATTCTTAATCTATAGGGTCAAAAGTATGTTTTACGGTCTATTGCTTTAATTTTTTGCTAATCGAATTTTACGTTCCTGCCATCAATCCTAATCAGAGGCATTGTTGATTCCAAAACTGCTCATCTCATCTCATCTCTAACTTTCACATCCCTTGATGCTGACTTCATTATCAGCCTCTTTGACGTCAAAAATACGTAAATCAACGATACATGGCTTGCCAACAGCTTTTCCAGTGGGTATGTGAAAAAGTCCCTGATGAAAAGGGCACTCGACATCCTCACCATCTTCATAGCCTTCTGAAAGACTGGCAGCGCCATGTGTACAAGTGTCTTGGGTTGCGTAAACTTGACCTCTGATTCGAAATAGGCATAAGATTTCTTTCCCACAGCTTACCGTTCGCAGTGATGGAAGGTCTGAAGGAAATTGAAATAGAGAGCTATCTTCCTGTTTAAATCATTACTGCTCAACCCGAAGGGAGAGATCATGCACTTAACGCCGGTGCAAAGGACTTCATCAGCGAAACATTCGATGTGACAGAAGTTATCGTGCGTGTGAACAATATGCTTGAAGTTCGTTTGCTCAGCGCAGAAAGAAAAAAGCTTTATGAGCAAGTTGCTGAGGAACGCAAGATTTCATAAAGGTTATTGCAAAATGTGCTCCCAAGCTCTATTGTCAAACGATTAGAGGCCCAAGATCAGTTTGTATTCCATCACAAGGCCAGCTCCATCGTTGCTGGATATGCTTGACGTTATGAAAATGTTTTGTAAGAGAAGCCAACATCAATTGCATCTTCGCATTGCAATAAGCTTCGGGTCGGCCATTGCTGGTGTCATTGGCAAGAGAAAGTTTACCTATGATGTTTGGGGAGACGTTGTCAACGCTGCAAGTCGAATGGAGTCCCATGGTGTTGCCGATCGAATTCAAATTTCAGATTCAACACAAAGTGAATTGAGCTCCCAATTCTTGACAGAAAATCGTGGTCTCATTGAGGTCAAGGGCATCGGTCAGATGAACACCTGGTTTTTAAATGGCTTTAATGCAATGCCCAGCAAGCCAAACGATTGTTCGTTAAAATACCTGACACGCAGTGCTTGCGAAAAGTAAAATTACATCCCCTCCTCTAATTTGCTTAGCTAATTTAAATTCAATTCTTTGGATAAAAATTGAGTATTGAAGTCACCCTGAATGAATTTCACATGGCTCAAAATCTCAAGATGAAGCGCCTTGGTGGTAAAAACTCCCTCAATGCGCAATTCGCTAAGCGCTCGCTTCATCCGAGCAATCGCCTCGTCTCTATCTTGTCCCCAACAAATGACTTTAGCAAGCAAGGAGTCATAGTAAATGGGAACCAAATAGCCCTGAAACACATGAGAGTCAATCCTGACACCGGCACCTCCCGGAAAGTGGACTGCACTGACTAGTCCGGGCGAGGGCATGAAACTGTTTGTGCTGTCCTCAGCATTGATCCTGCACTCAATGGCGTGTCCTCGTGAAACAAGATCTTCTTGTTGAATGGACAAAACTTGGCCAGAGGCAATCTGTATCTGCGCTTTGACCAAATCAAACGCCGATACCATCTCAGTGACGGGGTGCTCGACTTGAATGCGAGTGTTCATCTCCATGAAATAAAATTGATCGCTGTCTCCATCCAAAATAAACTCAATGGTGCCGGCATTTTGATACCCCACATATTTACACAATTTAATTGCAGCGGCTGCAATTTCTTGTTTGAGCTTTGGATCCATTGCACTCGAAGGGCTTTCTTCGATCAATTTTTGATTTCTTCTCTGAATCGAGCAATCTCGTTCACTAAAGACCAAAACTTTTTCCCTGTCTGCCAAAACTTGGATCTCAATGTGTCTGATGTTGGTGAGGTATTTCTCGATATAGATGGACTCATCACCAAAAAAGGACATGGCTTCTCGTTTAGCTTCATTGAAATTTCTCTCTAGCTCTGACAAAGAATTGACGACACGCATCCCTTTGCCACCCCCCCCTGCTGAGGCCTTTAAGAGCACTGGAAAGCCAATGGATGTTGATACGTCCAAAGCCATTCCAATCGAAGACACGATGTCCTCAGAGCCTGGCGTGGTCGGTACACCTGCCGCTTTTGCAATTTTCTTGGCACTCGACTTGTCCCCCATTTGAGAGATGACTTTGGCGCTGGGCCCTATAAATATGAAATCATTGTCTTGGCAGAGTTGGGCAAAATCTGCTTTTTCAGATAAAAACCCATATCCTGGATGAATGGCCTGGACCTTGAATCGTTTGGCCGCCTCGATCAGATGGCTTTGATTCAAGTAACTTTGACTCGAAGGTGCGGCTCCAATGCAAATGCACTCATCGGCCATCTGAACGGCCAAGGAGTGGGTGTCAGCAGTGGAGTAGACTTGAACGGTTTGTATACCGAGTTCTTTGCAAGCGCGTTGAATTCGAACGGCAATCTCTCCACGATTGGCGATCAACACCTTTTGTATAGTCGCTTTGTGATTCATCAGTCAGGTTGGACCCAAAACAAAACCTGACCAAATTCAACGGGCTCATTGTTCTTGACCGTGACCTCTCGAATGGTGCCCTTGACGCCCGCTTCAATCGAGGACATCAACTTCATCACCTCAATGATACAAACCTGCGTGTTTTCTTCCACCCTTTGGCCAACTGTCACAAAAGCGGCAGCCCCAGGCTCGGGAGACGCGTAAAAGGTGCCCACTATGGGAGAGATCACCTTCAGGAGTCCTTCAGCTTCATGGCTTGATGCGCTCTCCATGGCCTTTGAGCTCTTGGGCACGGGGGACTTCACCGACTCGTAGCTTTTGGCGGGAGAGACTTTCGGTTCTAGCTCATCCCTTTGAACCTCAGGGTGTGCTTTTGCCCGGTTCACACCACGCCAATGGGCTGAACCCTCAAGAGAAAGGGCTCCTTTTTTCTCCAACTCAAGTTCCAGGTCCAAATACCTCAAATGAAAGCGATTGAACTCACTAGACGCTTCAAAGGCATTGATCAATGAAACGATTTCATCGTAGGTTAAATTTTGCTGGGTCATGATGCGAAGATATCTGGTTAAAGAAACTCAATTAATGGGACAAGGCAAGAAAGTGAGCATTCATGCGGGTTACAGCCCGATTGTACTTTAAAAGTGCCTACACAATGCCTACATATTTATTGTCAATTATTCGCAACAAACCTCACTTATTTTCGTAT
>Ga0114970_10001422_pt1 | contig 17895 bp, 12 predicted proteins | sample M_140205_XF_Meta_FD_87030 | JGI IMG/M metagenome (GOLD analysis project Ga0114970, IMG submission 87030) | Freshwater microbial communities from Lake Montjoie, Canada to study carbon cycling - M_140205_XF_MetaG | ecosystem: Environmental > Aquatic > Freshwater > Lake | place: Lake Montjoie... | reverse complement strand
GCGTACAACGGCAAAGCCGCGACGCAGGGTCTTTTCGGGCCCCTGTCCGGCGATCTCGCGCATCAGCGCCCGCGCGCCGGTGGCCGCGTCCTTGATCCGCTGCGCGCCGGCTGACGCAAGCAGCGCCAGTGCCGCGTCGTTGGCGCTCGACGCTGCGCGCAGCGCGCCCTGCGTGCGAACCGCGATGCGCGTCCAGCAGGCCGGAATCTCGCTTTGGGCCTGCGCCAACTGCGCCAGCGCCTGGTCCTTCACCGCTTGCAGCGTATCGCGCGCGCGCTGCGATCCCAGCCGCAGGCCATGCTGCGCAGCCAGCCCGATGTCGGCGTGCAACGCCCTTGTATCAAGGCGCCCCTGCGCGATGTGGCGCAGGGCCAGCGATCGCAGCTCGGCGTCCAGGGCAGCCGCTTGCGCCTGGGCCGCCTTGAGCCTGCGCGCCGCCAGCACGGCCACCTGCGAAAAATTCGCCTGGGTCTCCTGCGCGCGGGTGACGATCCGCTGCTCGATGGCGGCGACTACCTTGCTCGGCGTATCGAAGCGAATATGGGCGACCTCGTCGATCAGTGTGCTGTCGCGCTCGTGGCCGATGCCGCTGAGTACCGGAACCGGAAACGCGCAGACAGCCCGCGCCAGCGCATAGTCGTTGAGCCAGGCCAGGTCGTTCACGGCGCCTCCGCCGCGGATGATGACCAACGCGTCGGGCGGGTGTTGGCGCGCGTGCGGCCAGGATGCCACGGCCCCCTGCAACGCGGCGACCATTTCCGCTGCGGCGCCCTCGCCCTGAAAGCGGCTGAATACATAGTCGAAACGGCAAAGACCGGCTTCGGCGAGTCGGTTCGCCTCGGCCTGGAAATCGCCGAGCCCGGCGCCGCCGGCAGGCGCCAGCACCAGCACCGCGCTGAAATCCCAGGGCGCAGCGAGCTGCCGGTTGGCGTCAAAAATGCCCTCGGCGCGCAACAGCGCGCGTATTTCGCGCTTGCGCGCCTCCAGATCCCCCAGCGTGTACTGCGGGTCGATCGCGTCGATCTCCAGGCTGAATCCGTGCTGGGCCTTGAAAACCGGCCGCGCCCGCACCAGCAACTTGATACCCGGCGCCAGTTGCGCGCCGGTGGCGCGTTCGAATTCGGGCAGGATGGTGTCGGCCGTCGACTGCCAGATCACCGCGCTGGCCTTGGCCAGCACAGATCCCTGTGCATCTCGCTCGGACACGCCGATGAACACATGGCCGCCGCTGGCGCGCAGCTCGACCACCTCGACCATGGTCCACACCGGGGACCGGAAGGCCTGGCCGACGGCCTGCACCACGCCGGCGAGTAGCTGCGACAGCGAAACGCCCCTGGGCTGCAGCACCAGCGCAGCGTGCGCGTCGTCTGCCCCATCACCCACCAGCGCCAGCGCGGTGGTTTGCGCCAGCGCCGCGCCCGCATCGGGCAGCCAACTGGCGAAGGGCGTCAGCGCAAGGCCGATCGGCGCGTACCACTGCCGCTTGGCCGCGTCCCAGCGTGCACCCAGCGCCTTGGCAGCGTCTTTGTCCTTGAACGGGACTGCAAGATAGGTGTTCACCATGGCCCGATTCTGCCGCATCCGCGCCTGGCCCCCGACCGGGACTGGCCATCGATAATCCGGTACCGCCGTCCCACAGGAGCGCCCCGCCAGCCGTCCGCGTCGCGCGCCCACCCTATGCCACACTAGCCGCATGAAGGCCGCGCCGCGTCATGTACTGCCTGTCCTGGTGCTGGCGCAATTTGCCGGCACGTCGCTCTGGTTTGCTGTAAACGCCGTCATGCCCGATCTGCAGCATGAGCTGGGTTGGCCCGCGTCGGCGGTGGGCCGTCTCACGTCGGCGATACAACTGGGTTTCATTGCCGGCACCCTGGTCTTTGCGCTGCTCGCGATTGCCGACCGCTTTTCCCCGCGGCGCGTATTTTTGCTGTGCTCTGTTGCGGGCGCGCTAAGCACCGTCGGCGCCTGGTGGATGGTGCGGGAATTTGCGGCACTGTGGCTATGGCGCGCCGCGACTGGTTTTTTTCTGGCCGGCATTTACCCGGTGGGGATGAAGATCGCTTCGCAATGGTTTCCTAAAGGCTTGGGGGCGGCTCTGGGCTGGTTGATTGGCGCCTTGGTGTTGGGGACTGCCAGCGCACACGGTCTGCGCGGCCTGATGGGAGAGCTGCCCTGGACCAGCGTCATGCTGGGCGTGGCAGCGCTGGCAGCGGGTGGCGGCGCGATGTTGTTTGCGTTGTTGCCCGAAGTGCCGGTCGGCCCGGCGCGGTCCAGCACCTTCGAGTGGCGTGCGCTGGCGGCGATGTGGACGGACTGGCGTGTGCGCGCCTCGGTGTTCGGCTATTTTGGCCACATGTGGGAGCTCTACACGCTGTGGGTGATCGTGCCCTTGCTGTTGTCCAGCCGGCTGACCGGCATGCCGCTGTCGCTAGCCGCTTTTGTGGTGGTGGGCAGCGGAGCGCTGGGCTGCGTGGGCGGTGGCTGGCTGGCGCGGCGTTGGGGCAGCGCGCGCGTAGCGGCTGGGCAATTGGCCATCAGCGGGGGCTGCTGCGCGTTGGCGCCCTGGTTGATCGACGCGTCTGTGGGCTGGTTTGCCGTCTGGCTGCTGGTCTGGGGCATCACGGTGGCGGGCGATTCGCCGCAATTTTCGGCCTTGACCGCTAGCAATGCGCCGTCGCAAGCGGTGGGCAGCGTGCTCACGCTGACCAACAGCATCGGCTTTGCCATCTCGATTGTCAGCGTTGAGCTGTTCACCAAGCTGGCGCAGCACCATCCCCTAGGGACGCTCCTGCCTTGGCTCGGGCTGGGCCCTTTGCTGGGTCTGCTGGCCATGTGGCCGTTGTTGCGCGTGCGATGATCATATTGACCCGCAGCGCCTTGGTCGGTGCTGCGAAAGAACGGGGCAATCTGGGTGTTCACCCAGCTGCGCAGGCTAGTGCAGCGTCGGCTTGCTGGCGACCCGACTGGCCGGCGCGCCGGGGCGTCGGCAGGCGCGAAAGGCCTTGTTGATTTCGCGCTCCATGTGCTCGCTGAGCTTGCGCAGGCTGCGCGCTGCAGACTTGAGGTCCTGCGCCTTGGCTTGCTGGCGGGTGTCGGCAAGCAGTTCCATCACGCCGCTAAGCAGGTCGCGGATGGCGGCGAGCACGTCCAGCGCCCGGCTGGCGGCGGGGGGCAGCTCGAGTTGCTGCTCGGTGCCGAACAGGCCCTTGAAGAAGCCGTCGAGCTCCTGCGTCCGCACCCGTGCAAGCTGCTGCAAACTGTCCCGGGTGTGTGCGCCCTCCACGACCCACAGCTTGAACGGTTTGCCACCGCTGTGCTGCGCGTCGATACGGTTCCAAAGCCCGTCCACCAGCACCGACAGCAGTTCGTCAAGTACCTGCAGATTGCCCTCATGCGGAAACTCGCCCCCCCAAAGCTGCCTGACCGCGTCCGAGGCGCGGGCGTCCTGCGCAGGACTCGCAATATTGCCCAGGAAACGGGTTCGCACTTCGTGCAAGCCCACTTCGCAGCCATAGCGCTCCAGCAGCGTCGTCAGGCGGCTGCTCTCGAGCAGCGCCATCAACTCGGGCTCGGTGGCGTACTGGCTCACCTCAGGCGCTCCTCGGGCCTGCGGCTTGGCGCGGCGCACGGCGCGGGCAAATGCGAAGCGTCTGGGGAATGCATGCGGTGGGCCTGCGCGTGGGTGCGCAAGTCGCTCATTTTATGCGGCGCCCGCAGCCGCGTTGACTCAGGAGTCGGCCGAGACCTTCGCATCCTTCACCACCTTGGCCCACTTCAGCTGCTCCAGACGGATGAAGTCTGCAAAGCGCTGCGCCGTTCCGCCACCATCCTCGGCTCCGTACTGCTCCAGCTTTTCCTGCACGTCGGGCATCGCCAGCACACGATTGACGTCCTCGTTCATGCGCCGCGCCATCGAAGGCGCCAGCTTGCCGGGGCCCACCAGCCCGTACCAGGTGGTGGCGTCAAAGCCGGGAAACCCCTGCTCGTCCATCGTCGGAACGCCCGGGTGGCCGACAGCGCGCTTGAGCCGGGTTTGGGCAATGGCGATCGCCTTGCCGCTCTTGACGTGCGGCGTCGCCGAGGTCATGGTCTCAAAGCAGTAGTGGACCTGGCCGCCGATCAGGTCCACCAGCGCCGGACCCGAACCCTTGTACGGTATGTGCAGCGCATCGATTCCCGCGCCAAGCTTGAACATTTCGAGCGCCAGATGCTGCGCCGAACCGCCGCCCGCCGATGCAAAGCTGATGCGGCCCGGGTTGGCCTTGCACAGGGCGACGACATCGCGAACGGTTCGTGCCGGCTGCGCCTCGTTGCAGATCAGCAGGTTGGGCGTGACGCCGACCAGCACGATCGGCACGAAATCGCGCTCGACCACATACCCGAGCTTGGGCTGCAGGCTGGGCGCCAGCGCGTGGCTGTTGATGTGCGCCATCAACAGCGTGTTGCCGTCGCTCGGCTGCTTGGCCACATAGTCGGCGGCGATCACACCGGCGGCGCCGGCCTTGTTCTCGACCACGATCGCGGTATTCCACATCGTGGCGAGCTTTTGCCCCACCACGCGCGCCAGCGCGTCGGTTCCTCCGCCCGGCGGAAAGCCGACGACGATGCGTATCGGCCCTACCGGCAGGGTCTGCGCACGCAGCATCGGGGCCGCCAGGGTGGCGGCGCAGCCAGTGACAAAAGTTCGGCGTTGCATAAGGTTCCTTAGGTTGGATGGTCTGGCTTCGGGTCCGGCGGTCCGCACATGGGCGCTGCGCAATCAGGATGGAACTTGCCGCAACGCCGGGCCGGGGTGGTTGGCAAAGAAATCCATCGCAGCCTGCACGCCCGAGCCAGCCAGCCGCACGCCGGCGAGTTTGAGGCCCATCTCGCAACCGCTGAGCGCGGCCATCAGCGTCAGGTCATTGCAGTCCCCCAGGTGTCCGATGCGAAACATGCGGCCGCGCACCTTGCCAAGACCGGTTCCCAGGGAGCAGTCGAAGCGCTCGTAAATAATCCTGCGGATCGCGTCGGCGTCCACCCCTTCGGGCGTCATCACGCCGGTGAGCACCGGCGAATAGACGGCAGGGTCGGCGCACTGGATTTCCAGTCCCCAGGCCCTGACAGCGTGTCGAACGCCCTCGCCCCAGCGCTGGTGGCGCGCAAAAACCGCCGGCAGCCCCTGGCCCAGCAGCATGTCGCAAGCCTCGCTGAGCCCGTACAGCAAATTGGTGTTGGGCGTAGAAGGCCAGTAGCCCCCTTGGTTCATCTCCAGCATCTCGTCCCAGGCCCAGAAGGCCTTGGGCAATCTGGCACTCCGGCCCGCTTCTATGGCGCGCGGCGACAGCGCGTTGAAGCTAATTCCGGGCGGCAGCATCAGGCCCTTTTGCGATCCGCTGATCGATACGTCGACACCCCATTCGTCGTGCCGGTAGTCGGCCGACGCCAGTCCGGAGATGGTGTCGACCAGCAGCAGCGCCGGGTGGCGGGCCGAGTCGATCGCCCGGCGTACCGCCGCAATGTCGCTGGTCACGCCGGTGGAGGTCTCGTTGTGCACCACGCACACCGCGCGGATCGCGTGCTGCGGGTCCGCCTGCAGCCGCTGTGCGACCCTGTCGGCCTGCACCCCGCGGCGCCAGCCCTCCAGGCCGGGCAGCGCGAGCAGCTCGGTTTTCAGACCGAGCCGGGTCGCGAGCTTGTTCCAGAGAAAGGCAAAGTGACCGGTCTCGACCATCAGCACCTGCTCGCCCGGGCTCAGCGTATTGACCAACGCCGCCTCCCAGGCGCCGGTACCTGAAGCCGGGTAAATCATCACCGGGTGGCGGGTCTGAAAGATCTGCTGCAGTCCCGCCAGCACCTTCAGGCCGAGCGCGGCAAACTCCGGCCCCCGATGGTCGATGGTCGGCAGGCTCATCGCGCGCAGTATGCGGTCCGGTACCGGAGAAGGGCCGGGGATCTGCAGGAAATGGCGGCCAGTGGGATGAAAGTCGGTCGTCAGCACGTGCGGCTTAGGGTAGTAGGCATCCTGCATTTTTTGCGTACAGATGCGCTTTGTCAACCAGGTTTAACCTAAACTCGCGCAGGCATAGCAGCCACTCTTCACACCGAAACAGGACCCGAAGGCCGGGGAAGAACCCATCCAAACCGAAGCCCATTCGGCCAGCCGCGACTACGAAACGGTCGCGTCGGCCAGCAACGAGGTCGCCGGCCGGCTGGCGCAGCGACTGCGCGCCGAGACCCGGGGTGCAACGCTGTTTTCGCCGGCGGACCGGGGCCGCTACGCGACCGACGCGTCGATTTACCAGCAGATGCCCATTGGCGTCTTCGTCCCGCGCGAGGCCGCCGACGTCGCGCTGGCGATCGACATCTGCCGCGACCTGGGCGTGCCCATAGTCCCGCGCGGCGCCGGCACCAGCCAGTGCGGGCAAACGGTCGGCGCCGGCCTGGTGGTCGACTACTCCAGACACCTGTGCAGCATTCTCGAGATCGACGCCGCCAACCGCAGCGCACGGGTCGAGCCCGGTCTGGTGCTGGACCACTTGAACGCAGCGCTCAAGCCACTGGGCCTGTGCTATCCGGTCGACGTCAGCACCAGCGCACAAGCGACGCTGGGTGGCATGGCGGGCAACAATTCCTGCGGCAGCCGCTCGATCGCCTACGGCAACATGGTCCACAACGTGCTGGGCGCACAAGCCTGGCTGGCCGACGGCAGCCTGCATGACTTCGGCCGCTTCGAGCACAGCAGCGGCGCCGTGCGCGCCATCGGCGAGTTCGTCCGCGATCTGGCGCACAGCCACGCAGCCGACATGGACAGCCGCTGGCCCAAGTTGCTGCGCCGGGTCGCCGGCTACAACCTGGACATATTCCACAACCAGAGCGAGCGGCCCTACACCGCCGACGGATCGGTCAACCTGGCGCACCTGCTGGTGGGCAGTGAAGGAACTTTGGCGCTGACGCGCTCGCTGACGCTGGGCTTGAGCGAACTGCCGCGCGCCAAACTGCTTGGCGTGGTGAATTTCCCGAGCTTTCACCAGGCGATGGACGCCGCGCAGCATATCGTCGGGCTGCGCACCGGCGGCGCGCTGAGCGCCGTTGAGTTGGTGGACAGGACCATGATCGAACTGTCGCTGCGCAACCCGGCCTTCGCGTCGACCATCCAAAGCGCGCTGTCGCCGCGCATCCATGGCGGCAAGCCTGCGGCGGTGCTGCTGGTGGAGTTTTCAGGAGCCTCCAAGGCCGAGCTGTTGCCCCGCCTCGCGCAGCTGGTCGAGCTCATGGGCGATCTGGGTTTGCCCGGCAGCGTCGTCGAAATGGTCGACGACGCTGCGCAGAAAAACCTGTGGGAGGTCCGCAAAGCCGGACTGAACATCATGATGAGCCTGCGTGGCGACGGAAAACCGGTGAGCTTCATCGAGGACTGCGCGGTTCCGCTGCAGCATCTGGCCGAGTACACCGACGCGCTGACCGAAGTCTTCGCGCGCCACGGCAGCAGGGGCACCTGGTACGCGCACGCTTCGGTAGGCACGCTGCATGTGCGACCGATCCTCGACATGCGCCGCGACGGCGCGCCAAAGATGCGCGCCATCGCCGAGGAAGCCAGCGCATTGGTGCGCAAGTTCAAAGGCGCCTACAGCGGCGAGCACGGCGACGGCTTGTGCCGCGGCGAATGGATCGAGTGGCAGTTTGGAGCGCGCATCACGCAGGCCTTTGCGCAGATCAAACAGCGCTTCGATCCGCAGCAGCTTTTCAGCCCGCAGCGCATCGTCAACCCGCCGAAGATGGACGACGCGCGGCTGCTGCGTTTCCCGCCCGCCTACCGGGTCATCGCCATCCAACCGGCGCTGGACTGGAGCGCCTGGAACGTGCAAAACGACCCGGTCAGCGAGCAGACCTCGGCACCCGGCAGCGGCGGCGACCCCGCGCAAGGGCTGGCGAAGGCGGTCGAGATGTGCAACAACAACGGCCACTGCCGAAAGTTCGACGCTGGAACCATGTGCCCGAGCTACCGCGTCACCCGGGACGAACAACACCTCACGCGCGGACGCGCCAACACGCTGCGACTGGCCCTCAGCGGCCAGTTGCCGGGGCTGGACGCCGGCGATGCATTCACCAGCGAGCCGGTGCGCCAAGCGATGGATCTGTGCGTCGGCTGCAAGGGCTGCAAGCGCGAGTGCCCGACCGGTGTCGACATGGCGCGCATGAAGCTGGAGTTCGTGCAGCAATACAAGGCCCGCCACGGCCATACGCTGCGCGACCGGCTGGTAGCCCACTTGCCCGACTACGCGGCGATGGCCAGCGCGCTGGCCCCGCTGCTGGACCTGCGCAACCACGCGCCCTGGCTGGCGCGGCTAGGCGACAGGCTGCTTGGCATCTCCGCGCTGCGCAGCCTGCCCCGATGGCAGCGCCGGCATTTCTTCAACAGCAGGCCCCGGCTAGCGAGCCGCGAGGAACTGCTGGCGGCCAACAAGCCGGTCGTGCTGTTCGTCGACACATTCAACGGCTATTTCGAGTCGGCCAACGCCGCCGCGGCGGTCAAGGTGTTGCAGGCTGGCGGCTACACGGTGCATATCGCAGCCAAGCCCCAGCCCGACGGCAAGCACCTGTGCTGCGGCCGCACTTATCTGGCGCTTGGGATGGTCGAGCGCGCACGTGCCAAGGCACGCGAACTGGTCAACGCGCTGGAGCCGTTCGCCCGACGCGCCATACCGATCGTCGGGCTCGAACCCTCCTGCCTGCTGGGACTGCGCGACGAGCTGCCGGTGATGGGGCTGGGCGAAGCCGCCAACGCGGTCGCCGCCCAGGCGCTGCTGTTCGAGGAGTTTTTGGCGCGCGAAGCCACTGCCGGCCGGCTCGCAACGCTGCAGGCCCGACTCAAGCCCCTGACGCAACTGGTGCTGCTGCACGGGCACTGCCACCAAAAGGCCTTCGACGCGGTGTCACCGGTGATCGACATCCTCAGGCTCATACCCGGCTGCAAACCCGAACTCATTGAAAGCAGCTGCTGCGGCATGGCGGGCAGCTTCGGCTATGAATCCGAGCATTACCAGGTTTCGATGCAAATGGCCGAGCTCAGCCTGCTGCCCGCTGTCCGCGCGAAGGCCGATGCCATCGTGGTCGCCGACGGAACCAGCTGCCGTCACCAGATCCAGGATGGAGCCCAGCGCACCGCGGTTCATGTCGCGAGACTGCTGGCCGACCAACTCGGGGACTGAATCCCTGCGCCCGGCGTAGGGCCGCGAGCCCCGGCCCTGCGCTGCCGGCCGGTCTTGGCGTTAAGCTCGGGCTCGGGCAAACCTGCCTGGTACACGAGGACTGATCCATGGCCATACCCTGGCTCGCTGCGCTAAAAGTCATTCCCTGGGGCGACGTCATGGAGCACGCGCCCAAGGTGCTGAACAAGGCACGCGACCTGATCGATCGCCGCGGCGGCCCTTCGGTTGCGCCTGCCGCTGCGGCGGAGGCGCCCGCCGCCGACGCTGCAGCAGCCCCAGGGATGGACGAACTGATCACGCGCCTGCATGCGGCGCACAAACGCATAGACCAGTTGGCGCAGGAGCAGCAGGATCTGAGGAAAACCGTCGCCGAACTGGCGCAAGACCATGCCCGCCTGGACGCCGCGCTCAGCCGGCTGCGCCTGCGAGCGCGACGGATGCGGTGGTTGCTCACGCTGCTGGGACTGGCGATCGGCGCCGGCGTCGCCGCCTGGGCTTTGGTTTTTCGCTGACGCTAAGCGTCCAAGCCGCTCAGACGGGGTTGAACCGGTTCAGCGCCGCAGCGCCTCGGCCGCCCGCCTTGCGCGTGCCGCAAGGCGGGCGAGGTTGAGCGCTACCAGGAGGTCGATCTGGACTCGCTTGAGCTGGTCGACCCGCGCTGCGTGGGCGTGGAGCACGCGGCACTCTCAGCGATGCGCCAATGCGCCTTGCAGGACAAGCTTGCAGCGTTGGGCCTGAACCGCGCGCAGATCGCAGCCGCAGTGGGCAATATCGTCGCTCGCATGGCCCAGCCGTGCAGCACTACGAGATCACGGTGGCCACCGACCCCGATGGCAAGCGCGTCACCGCTATCACCTGGGTCAAACGCATCAAGCCCGGCAGCGCGGCTGCGCATCTAGGCGTGTACTGCTTGCGCACCACCTTGGTCGATCAGGACGACGCCACGCTGTGGCGCACCTACATCATGCTCACCGAGTTGGAGTCGGTGTTCCGCTCGCTGAAGACCGACCTGGGGCTGCGCCCGGTGTTCCACCGAATTGATCGCTGCGTCGAAGCTCATTGGTTCATCAGCGTGCTGGCCTATCACTTGGTTCACACGCTGCGTTTGCAACTCAAGGCCCTTGGCATCCACGACAGCTGGAACACGCTGCGCCAGACCTTGGCCATCCAACGCCGCGTCACCGTCACCATGCAGCGGCGCGACGGTCACGCCGTGCATGTGCGCAAGGCCACGCGCCCAAAGCCGCGCCATCAAACGCTGGGGCCATCCTCAAGCTCAACCCCAACCCCGGGCAAACCCATCGCGTGCTGGTCTGAACCAGCCGCTCTGGCGCTCCGCCACCAAGCAGGCAGCAGGCAGCTGCAAAAATGTATAGCCATACGCGCCAAAATACCGTTCTAAGTCATTGATTTAATTAGAATTCGCTGCGCAGAATGACATGCTCGGGCTAGCACAAGGTCGCACCGCTAGCGCCGGAGGGATGATAGTTCCGCAAAGGGTGTGATACCTTTGTCGGCATGAGCACCTCGCAATTTCCGAATACCTCGCTTTCAGGCAAGGTGGCGATCGTCACTGGAGCCACACAAGGTATAGGTGCCGACATTGCACGCGTGTTATCCGCTGTAGGTGCAACTGTGGTGGTGCTTGGTCGCAACCTCGCCGCGGGCAATGCGCTGGTAACCGAACTGAGACACAGGACTGGCGCCCAAGCATTGTTCTGCGCCACTGACATACAGCGCGACGAAGAGATTGACAAGTGCATCGAAAACACGCTGGCCGCATTTGGCCGGCTGGATATCCTGGTCAACAACGCTTGCATCTATCTTGACCGCGGCCTTGAATCCAGCCGCGAGGAATGGCATCGGACTTTAGACGTCAACCTAGTGTCCGCAGCCATCTTTTCGCAGAAAGCGGCCGCCCACATGAAGCGTGGCAGCGTGATCGTAAATCTGGGCAGCGTGGCCGGCAAATTCGGAGCCGCCAACCGTGGCCCCTATCCGGTTTCCAAGGCTGCCATGCTGCATTGGACCAAGAATCTCGCGGTCACGCTTGCGCCACGCGGTATTCGAGTTGTGGCGGTGTCACCGGCCTGGACTTGGTCACCGACACTGGACAAGTTCAGCAAGGGTTCGCGTGCCGAGACCGATGCGCTTGCCGCTCCATTCCATCCGCTCGGTCGGGTCGGAGAGGGCAGCGAAATCGGTAATGCGGTGGCCTTCCTGGCGTCCGAAGCCGCTTCGTGGATCACCGGCGCCGATATTCCGGTAGACGGAGGTTTTTCGGTACTGGGGCCGGACCGTGGCCTTTCCCCTCATGCATGGTTTGAGCAGCGTGACCGCGAAGGGCGATAAGGCGGCTTGCACTTGCCTTAACGAAAGTCCATTGTCGATCAGGCGCCCAGGACCAGCGCCGACTTCTTGCGCCGCGGCCGTGACGGGGCGGTTGGCTTCAGTCCGATGGCGTTCCCGGACGAGGTCGAAAGCACGTGCGCCGGTGGGTTCTCGGCGATCATTTCCAGCAAGGCTTTGGCTGCCACCGATAGGCTTTTGCCGCGGCGCTTGACCATAAGCAGTGACCTCTTCAGGCTGCGATCCCGAATAGGCACCGCAGCCAAACCCAGACGGTTGAACTGGAACAGTGTGAAACCGGGAACGATGCTGACACCGACGCCATTGGCGATCAGGCCCGCCAAGGTACTCAAGTGGCTCACTTCAAGCCCGGTGTCGTTGAACTCGATGTCCCTAATGTGCGGCTCTATGGAACTCCAGACACTGCCCGTGCGGATGCTGTTGATGTAGTCGGAGCCCGCGAGGGAGCGCAGCGTAACCTGCTTGACTCTCGCAAACGGATGGGTCGGGAGGCAAATGAAATAAAAGGGTTCGTTGAACAAAAGCTGGGTTTCAAACTCCTCCGGGCTGTTGACGTGTGCGCTGATCGCGAAATCCACCGTACCGCGGCGCACCAGGTCAAGATTCGCATCGGCAATGGCATCGAACAGCTGGAGTTTGATGCCGGGGTAGCGGTGGCGAAAGTCCGCGACGATCTTGGGCAACCAGTCGGCGCACAGCGACGGCAGTGCCGCTATCGAAACCTTACCCTGCCGCCGCTCCGCATGGTCGCGCAAGGTATCGTACATAGCCTCTAGATCCGCGGCGAGGGCGCGCGCCATGGGAACCAGCAACTGCCCCTCCGGCGTCAGCGCGACCAGGCGAGTGCCCCGGTCAAACAGGCGCGTTCCGAGTTGGGCTTCGAGCCGCGAGATCATCTGGCTGAATGCGGACTGGGACACATTGAAGCGTTCCGCCGCCAGTTTGAATTGCGCACTCTCGGCCAGGGCCAGAAATGCCGCGAGCAGTCGACCAGAGAAATGATTCAATTTTTTCACAGCAACATTCCAAAGTATTAATTTTACTAAACTGGCCCATTGCTTGACACTTCGTCCGCACTCAACACCGACATGAAGGCGCGTCGCGGCAGCGCGCGACACCATGTCGAATCTCTGGTCTTCTCATGGGCGATTTACAAATGCGATTGAACGTTTCGGAGTCGGCAAACCACAAGCCGGGCGCCGCTTCGAATAACGCGCCTTTTGTGGACGCGGTTGTCACGGGCGCGGGCTTCGCCGGCCTGTACATGCTGCACCGGCTGCGTCGCATGGGCCTGAGCGCCCGCGGCTTCGAGAAAGGCACGGACGTGGGCGGTACCTGGTACTGGAACCGTTATCCGGGCGCGCGCTGCGACGTCGAGAGCATGCAGTATTCATTTTCATTCTCTGAAGAACTGCAACAGGAATGGCGCTGGGGCGAGCGCTTCGCGTCGCAGCCGGAGATACTGTCCTACGCGCAACACGTTGCCGAGCGCTTCAACCTGCGGCGCGACATACAGTTTGAAACCAGTGTCACCGCCGCGCATTACAACGAAGATACCGCGCTGTGGGAGGTGGAAACAAACAAGGGCGAGCGGCTGAGTACGCGCTTTTGCATCATGGCCACCGGCGTACTGTCGGCCGCCAGGATGCCCGAAATTGCGGGCATGAAGGAATTCAAGGGAACGACATTCCACACCGGGTTGTGGCCGCATGAGGGCGTCGACTTCACCGGCAAACGGGTAGGCGTGGTAGGCACGGGGTCGTCGGGCATTCAATGCATCCCGATGATCGCGCAAAAGGCCGCCAATCTGGTCGTTTTTCAGCGCACGCCGAACTTCAGCATCCCGGCCGGCAACGCGCCTATGGATGACGAATACGAGCGCTCGTGGAAAGACAATTACCCGGCGCTGCGGCGCAAGGCACGCGAGGACACCTCGTCCGGAACCATTTACGAGAAAAGTCCGCGCAAGGCCCACGAGACCAGCCCCGAAGAGCGGCAAAAGGAATATGACCGGCGTTGGCAGCGAGGCGGCGGAAATTTCATGCACGCCTTCAACGACCTGCTGCTCGACAAGCGGTCCAACGACACCGCTGCCGATTTCGTGCGGGCGCGCATCCGCTCCACCGTTCGTGACCCGGTGGTCGCGGACATGCTGACCCCGACCGACCATCCGATCGGCGCCAAGCGTATCTGCATCGATACCGACTACTTCGAGACCTACAACCGCGACAACGTAACGTTGGTCGATGTACGAAAGGCACCGATAGAACGCATCACGGAAACCGGCCTTCAGACGCGCGACGCGCACTACGAACTCGACAGCATCGTATTCGCAACCGGTTACGACGCCATGACCGGCGCCCTGCTGGGCATGGACATCGTCGGCCGTGGCGGCGAGCCACTGGCCCACGCATGGCAAGCGGGACCCCAAACCTACCTCGGGCTCATGATGGCTGGTTTTCCCAATCTCTTCACAGTTACCGGGCCTGGCAGCCCCTCCGTGCTGTCGTCGGTGATCTTCTCGATCGAGCAACATGTCGACTGGATAGCTGACTGCCTGCAAGCGATGCGTAGCGGCGGCTTCAATACCGTCGAGCCCGAGGCAGCGGCGCAGGAGCAGTGGGTGGCGCATGTCAATGAAGTCGCTGCCCTGACCTTGTTCCCGCTGGCCAATTCTTGGTACATGGGAGCGAATATCCCCGGAAAGCCACGCGTGTTCATGCCTTATGTGGGGGGCGTGGTGCCGTATCGCCAGAAGTGTGACGAGGTGGCCGCCAAGGGCTATGAAGGGTTCCGCCTTTCGACCCATGCGGTCTCGCCAGTGGATGCCACCGCGTTCGCACAGACCGCGCAGCACAACACCTGAATCATCGCCTCTTTCACCGACAAATTTAAACAGGAGACAACTTCAACATGACACAAATTCAAAGAGCAAAACGGGCCATGGTGCTGGGCGGAGCCGCCGCCTACGGCACTCTGGCCCTGGGAATTGGCAAAGCGTTTGCGCAACAAACACCCGGCGTCACGGACAAGGAAATCCGGCTTGGCGCGTGGATGCCGCTGACTGGGCCCGTTGCGCCTTACGGTGTGCCGTTTCGCGCGGGCGTCGAAAGCTGCATCGGCACGGTTAACGCACTGGGCGGTGTCAAGGGCCGCAAGCTGGTGTACACGGTGGAGGACAATGCCTACAACCCGCAACGCACCGTGGCCGCAGCGCGCAAGCTGATCTCCCGCGACGACGTGTTCTGCATCGCCTCGCCTTTCGGCACGGCGCAGTCGGCGGCAGCCTTCGAGTACGTGCTGAACGAAGCCAAGGTGCCCATCGTCAACCCGTGGGGTGGTGCGGCTGACTGGTACACGCCGCCGAAAGACGGCTTGTACGGCGCCCAGCCGCTGCCCGAGGCGGCTTCGCGCGTCCTCGGCCGCTGGGCCGCGAAAGACGGGCACAAGAACATCATCGTGATCTACGGGGCGCTGGCCTCTTTCGAGATCATGGCCAACAACGTGATCCTGGGTGCCAAGCCGGTGCGGTCCGACGTTGTCGTCACCAACTACCCGGTCAAGTTCGGTTCGGCCGACTACGGCCCGATCGCGCTCGACCTCGCCAACAAGAAGCCCGATGCGGTGGTGCTGCTGCTGGTCGAGCAGGAAGTGACCGCCCTAGCCCGCGAACTGAAGAACCAGGGCTTCAAGCCGGCGCTCTACGGCTGGACACCGATCGTCTCAAACGCGCTGGTCGCGATCGCCGGCCCCGGGCTGCTCGACGGCATGAAGGCTACGTCGTTCGTCGCCCCGACGATTTCCGATTCCCCGGCGATACAGGAGTACCGCAGTGCGTTGGCCAAGTATGCGCCCCAAGAGAAGCCCGACTTCGCGTCGCTGACCGGCTACGGCTTGATGAAGACCTTCATCGAGGCGCTGCGCCGCATCGACGGGCCGCCCACGCGGGCGGCGTTGATCCAGTCGCTGAACGCGATGCGCAACTACGATTCCGGCATCCTGCCGCTGATCTCGTACTCGCCCGAGCGCCATCTGGGCAACACCTACTTCCACCGCGCGCAGCTCGTCGCTGGCCAGTGGACAGCAGTCGGCACGCCCGTCGACGGCGACCAGGCATGGTGATATGCATCAGGTGTGAACGCGACGTCGCTGAAAGCGGGCTGCAGGCAAACAGCCTGAACCGCGTGAAGTTGGAATGCGTGCGTTGGTAACTGGCGCCGCCGTGGGTGGCATCGGCGGCGCGATCTGTGTTCGGCTCGCACGCGACGCCCTCGAAAAGGGCACGCGGGTCAGGATCGTTGCTTGCGCGACGGGAACGAGCCCCGGACTCGGTGCGCTGGCGGCCGAACTCAAGTCGAGGGGAGCCGAAGTTCTGCCGCTTTCCGGCGATCTGGCGGGCCCTGCCGTTCCTGAACGGCTGATCTCGGAGGCGGTGCAATTTTGCGGCGGTGCTCTGGATGCGTTGGTATCCAACGCAGGACTTGCAATGCCTGGGCGCTTGAATGACTTGCCGCTGGAAGACTGGGACACGGCCTTCGCGGTACACACAAGGGCGGCATGGCTGCTTGCGAAGGCGGCCTACCCCGCCCTGAGAGAGGCGCGCGGCGCGATGGTCGCCACGGGCTCCATCAACGGCAGCTTTCCGCACGCCGGCCAGGGGGCATACGCCGCAGCCAAAGCGGCATTGGCAAGCCTCTGCCAGACGCTTGCCATGGAGTGGGCAAGCGACGGCATACGCGTGAATGTCGTATCCCCCGGTCTCGTGCGGACCGGTATCAACGCGGCCCTGTACCGCGACCCAGTACTTGCTGCGCAGCGCAGCGCCATGATTCCGCTAGGCAGGTCGGGCACGGTCGAGGACGTCGCCGGCATAGTGGCATTTCTGCTGGGCAAAGATGCCCAGTTCATCACCGGCGAGAACATCTTCGTAGACGGTGGGTTTGCGCGGTCCAGCCTGAACCGCATGGTGCGGCGGCATTGATAGGCGCCTGCACCCTTGAAGCTCAGGCAAACCTCATGAACCAACTGCTCAACAGAGGGAGATTCATCACAACGACGTGTCAAACCTTTAATCTTGCTGAACCGACATTCCCCTTGATACTTCGTTCGCAACAACTCGCCGCATCTAGCGGCACATGGAGACAAACTTGAAGCCTCTCACACAGTTTTTCATGAAATTCACGTCCGCAGGTTTGGTTGCGGGCACCCTCGCGCTGGGCGCCGGCAACGCGGTCGCCCAGCCGAGCCCGGGTGTCACCGACACAGAAATCAAGATTGGCGCCTACCTTCCGCTGAGCGGACCTATCGCTTCGTATGGCATCCCTCTGCTTGCAGGCATGCAGGCTGCCATCAATACGGCCAATGAGGCGGGCGGCGTCAAGGGCCGCAAATTCACATTGGTCGCCGAGGACAACAAGTTTAATCCGCAGGCCACCGTGGCCATCGCGCGAAAATTGATCACGCGCGACGAGATTTTCGCCTTTGTTGCCCCGATGGGCACACCATCGACCGCCGCGGCGATGGACTACATACTGAACGAGGCCAAGGTACCCATCATTAATCCCTATGCGGGAATGGCCGAGTGGTACAACCCGCCGCGCGATTTCTTTTACGGAGCGCAGGTGCCGCTTGAATCGCAGGCCAAGGTCATCGGGCGCTGGGCTGCAAAGGATGGCCACAAGAAGCTGATCGCGGTACACCTTACCCTGGTCACCAACGAGCGGCAGGCCAACGAGTTCGCGCAGGCTGCGAAACGCATGAACCCCGATGTGGCAGTCGAGTTCCTGAGCACGAAGCTCGGCAGCACCGACTTTGGCCCCATGGCGATAGAGATCGCGTCGAAGAAACCCGATGCAATAGCCATGTTTTTCACCCAGAATGAAACGGTAGCCCTGGCCAAGGAACTGCGGTTGCAAAATGTCCGCATCCCGATTTACACCTATGCGGGAATTGTCATCAATTCCACGATCGACATAGCGGGCGCTTCGGTAGAGGGAATGAAAGCTGTTTCCTATATCGTTCCGCCGTCGCTTGACACCCCGGCCGTACGCGAATACCGAACGGCGCTTGCCAAGGTGGCGCCCAACGAGAAGCCGGACTATTTGTCGCTCAATAGTTATGGCTACATGAAAATCTTCATAGAAGCGGTTCGACGCATCAACGGGCCGATTACCCGTCAGACTTTGGTGCAGTCGATGGACAACATGCGCAACTACGACACGGGGATTCTGCCCTCCGTCACCTATTCGCCAAAACAGCATATGGGCACCACGTCGTTGCAGCGCGTACAAATTACCGGCGGCAAATGGAACATCCTTGGCGATGCTGTGGATAG
>Ga0114970_10001420_pt1 | contig 17896 bp, 24 predicted proteins | sample M_140205_XF_Meta_FD_87030 | JGI IMG/M metagenome (GOLD analysis project Ga0114970, IMG submission 87030) | Freshwater microbial communities from Lake Montjoie, Canada to study carbon cycling - M_140205_XF_MetaG | ecosystem: Environmental > Aquatic > Freshwater > Lake | place: Lake Montjoie... | reverse complement strand
TATATATATATAAAATATTTATAACTTTGCATATTTACACTGTAATGTATTAAAAAGATGAACGGTTTATAGTTAAATGCCACTAAATATTGTGCCAGTCAAATATATTATCTAATATAAATCCGCGTGCCGATATTTCCGTTTTAAATACCTGACACGAAATGTACAATTGAAAGTTTATCCAATATGTGTTGTTCCATATATATAAAAATTTGATAGATGAATTTTTATTTATATTCTAATAATAGCACACCATAGAAGAAACATAGACTCAAGAATGCAACCCAATACTGCAAATACATCGACCACAGCCAAGTCCAGCACCCGAAAATCGATTCCAGTCAGGATCAACAAACATTCCCAATATTGGGCAATTGTGTGGCGTTCAATTGCCCCGGTTCGGGTTTATAAACCGAAACCGAAACCTGAACATGAATCGTGCGAATAACAAATACGGTTCCATCGCACACAACCACAACTGTTTTTTTTTATTTTATTTTTAAATGTAACCCTTACAGCGTCATATACATATTTCTTGTTTTTCTAACAAAAATCAAATATTTTATTATTTAATAAGCTAAATATGCTTACGCAAAAATAATTATAAATTATATGCTTTAGCAACACCTTGTGGTCTAAATCTCAAACGCTGTAAGGGTTAAACATATATTTTATCGATTCCATATGCACTAATACCCTCAATGTAAATTGAATAGGATATCGCGTGACTAATAATTACAATTTTAGAATGATAATTTCGTGAAACTAACATAATAGACAATCCTATAAAATAATGATGAATATGAATATTTCCACCATTTTGAATAAATAAATATCCACTAATACATATTAGCAATAATTCAGCAATAAAAAGAGCAATATTTATCAACGGATTCGCACTAATGTAAATGTAATACACTGATAATAAACAGATAATGAATAATGTAAGACACAATAACGCAATTTGAATATTCGTATGAATATAGCTAGGGTCTATGATGAATTGACTAACCCCCGGAATTCTTTCTAAAAATCTAAAAAACAATCCTATTATAAATGGTAGTGTATAATATCGAATAAAATCAATGCGTGGAATGTTTAGTAAAATATTGCGTGGTGAATGATAATAGATAATAGGTGATACTATTACATTAAACCACATATCATAATTGAATAATGGCATACTCGATACAAAGTTGATACATATTCCACCTATTAACCCATACATAACATAAAGTAAATACCAACATATTAATTTGCGATAGTATGTATTTTTAGTTATAGTCGTGTGTGTTTTTTTATTCGAAGTTCCTATTTGAGTGCTAGTTGTTATACGTTCTTTAGCCACTTTTTCTAATATGTCTTGTCGATGATTTACAATATATTCAAGTATCGATGGAACACGTTTGTATTGAGTTGGTATTATATTTCCATTTTCGTCGTATTCCGCTAATTCGATAATATAATTTTCATTCATAGTATTGATATTACATCGTTGTAATTTTTTAAATATATTATACTAAATAATATAAATATTAACGAATAGTATAATTCATTATTATGACACATATATTTCTATTCCATCGTGACTTACGAATTGTTGATAATACAGCATTGATACACCAATTCGAACAAATAAATAAAAGTGATACTGTTCTACCTATATTTATTTTTACACCCGAACAGATTGACCCAAATAAAAATAAATATTTTTCAAATAATTCCGTTCAATTTATGATAGAATCTCTCATTGAATTAGCCGATGATATTGAAAAATTGGGCGGATGTCTATTATTTTTTTATGGACATACTCTTGATGTATTGAAACACTTACATTCACTGCAAACTATTTCAACAATAGCATATAATATTGACTATACACCATACGCAACAAAACGTGATACCGACATCCGCAATTGGGCAAAACAAAATGATATTGTGTGTTATGAACGTGAAGATTATCCATTGTTTGATATCACGGAGGGACAAACATTGAAAAAAGATGGGACACCATTTAAAGTATTTACACCATTTAAAAATCATTGTTTAACCACGTGTTCTATTCGTCAAGTTGATACATTTCACACGTGGCGGTTTGATTCACAAAAATGTAAAAAATATATAGGTAGTCAGTATTATTATTCTATTGATAATATACATCGTTTATATAGTGATAATCCACTGATCAATGTTCACGGTGGGCGACGTGCTGGTTTAGCAATACTGAAAAATGCATCAAATTGGCGGTCATATGATGAAAATCGAAATAAACTAACATATAAAACAACGTTTTTAAGTGCGTATAATCATTTTTCAACAGTTAGTATTCGGGAAGTTTATAAAGCATTTCGCGACAATGATTCACTAATAAATGAATTGATATGGCGCGATTTTTATATGAATATTACGTTATCATTTCCGTATATTTTAGACGCACAGACATCACGTAAAGAAAATATGCCATACAAATTATCATATACATCGATAAAATGGAAAAATAATCCTACATATTTTAAACATTGGTGTCAAGGTCAAACTGGATTTCCGATAGTCGATGCTGCAATGACACAATTAAATACAACTGGATTTATGCATAATCGCGCAAGGATGATAGTTGCTTCCTTTTTAACAAAGGACCTTCATATAGATTGGCGATGGGGGGAACAATATTTTGCTTCAAAATTAGTAGATTATGATGCAATGTCGAATTCGGGTGGATGGCAATGGTCAGCAGGATGTGGAACTGACGCACAACCGTGGTTTCGAATATTTAATCCGTGGACACAAAGTGAGAAATTCGACCCAGAGTGTGAATATATTAAAAAATGGATACCTGCTCTTAAAACTGTTCCATCACGTGATATACATAAATGGTACGATAAAAGCAGTGAATATATTCAACGTGGTAGTATTCAATATATTCATCCGATTGTTCAACACGATATTCAACGAAAAATTACATTAGAAATGTTAGATACACCATAAAGTTTATAACATATTATATTTATAATAATTTCGGGTTGGGCCAAAAAATGAAACATCCAATAATCGATTAACACGCTCACCTAGATTATTGAATTCTATGCTATAAACAACATATAATACCATAATGACGATAAATGCTAGAATGTAGTATAAATACATTTATATACTATATTGGTATTTTTATATAAGATAGTTTTTTATCAAAAATAAATATAATATGTATTTTTGTATTTTGATAGTTTGACCATTTTTACTTCCTGAAAATATACAATTATTGTATATACTTAAAGATAAGCCATCGTATAAAGTATATACCTCATTTACATCAAATGGCTCCTCGTACTCAAACTAAAACCACACCTGCGCCTGTTGTTGCGACTCCCGCACCAGCTCCTGTTTCTGCACCCATTACTATTGATAAGGCTGCTCGCAGTGCCCCTAGTAAGAAGGCTGTTGTATCAGCACCTACTCCCGTATCTGCTAATATTGTGTCAACTCCGGTTATTGTTGATGATGCTTCTACTAACGACTCTTCTCGTGAGTCCCGTTATAAATCTGTATTGGCATCTATTGATGCCCAAGTCGCAACCCTTAAAGAGTTGCGCGCTCTTGCTGTGGCAAACTACAAGACTGATTCCGTTGAGTTGAAACTTGCTCAAAAATCAAGTGGTCGTCGTCGTCGTCAAGCTCCCACTGTGTCTGAAAATGGTGAGCCTCTGCCTAAGAAGGCGCCTTCTGGTATTACTAAGCCCACTATTGTATCTGATGCCATGTGTGCTTTCATGGGTAAGCCCCCCGGAACTTTGATTGCTCGCACCGAGGTTACTAAATTTGTGACCAGTTATATCAAAGACCATAATCTAAAGGATGAGAACGCAAAGCGTCAAATCAACCCTGACAGCAAGTTGCGTGCACTTCTCTCCCTCCCTGCTGGCGACCAATTGACCTACTTCAATCTTCAAACTTATATGAAGTCTCATTTTCCTCCCAAAGTGGTTAAGGCATAAATATGATTCGAATCTATTACAAACGAATATGATACAATACAATACAAAACAAAACAAAACAAATAACATAAAATATCATATTTTTTATGTTATTTCAAGATATAATGAAATCTGAGGCGGCGGATATTAAAGATAAATACACATTAGAAACATCATCACCTAAGGCTGATAATTATTTAACCGAAACTGAAAAATTACTTATAAAAAATGCTTCAAAAATAGCAAACAATCTTTCAGCTTCGACTTCAATGTCGAGTGATTTCATGTCTTTATCATTAACCCAAATTCTTTCAAATTGGTCGAATGCTATGCAAAATATTATGTTAGATATATCACGAAATGTATATGTTAGTCAGTATATTCGCGAATCAGATAATGCTTATGAATTTATTGTTCAATTTATAACAAAACTATGGCAAATTGTGTCAACAGATGATAGACTAATATATTTGGGTATGACACTCATTTTTATTGCTATGGTGGTATATTTTGTCAATATAACAAACTAGATTTATTCTTTCATATAATTATTAACTATGTTTTCCACAAAATTTACCGGATTTTATTTTATTTCCACAAATACCATTTTTTTTTGTTAATGCTTGACAAAATTCTACTATATTTGTGTCATTTTTAATTTCAATTGATTTCGTATCTGTGTATTTGTGAAGTTGTTCTAATGGAATATTATAATCAGTTGATATATTTTCCAGAATGATATCTAATTCTTTTTTGATAACGAATTGTAACGCCAACTTCAATTCGTCCATTATTTATACAATTTATATAATAAGATAATTTTAAGTTTATATTAAGTATTTAAAATATAATAAATGATTATAGATAAACCATAATTCATGGCAGAGTTTAGTTTCGATAATATTGCTGTTGATATTACTAATACCAATACAAATAATCAACCGTCTTTCTATGGTAATCAAACCACACAAAAAGTTAATTCACCAAAAATAGTTGATGTGGGTATAGACTTACTCGCAAATAAAAATATGAAACGTGATAATTCAATGGGTTCTATTGATGCTGTTGCATTCGATATGCCTGTCGAAGATCTTAATTTAAATGATTCTATTAATCTTAATTTATACGATATGTTGCAAAATAATAATTCAAATACAAATTCATCTATACCTCCTGCAACCAATTTTACATTTAAACAACCAAGTCCCGATAAAACATATGGTCGCAATCCAATACAAACAAATAGCACTCTTGGTGCCGATACAGCAACGGATGCCAACTTAAATGACAATCCTATGGCATTCACATTTGATAATAATATCAATAATATAAATCTGGATCCATTTGATACTTCAAAATTAAATGTCAATACAGAAGGTGACACACCATTTGATGCTAATGGTGAGCCTAAAAAAGACATAGATGATTTAGATAAAATGGATGTCGATGAATTACTGTCTGAATGCTCAACATTAAAAGAAAAACATGGCATCAATACCCCTGCACATTTTAATCGCCGCACACCTACAGATGAAATTAGAGCATTTATTCGACGTGAGCGTCGCAAACGTGAAAAAAATAATGCTGAAAAATTAGGAGCTAAAATTTTATTGACAATTATAACATCCCTCGAATTTTTGAATAATAAATTCGATCCTTTTGATTTGAAATTGGATGGTTGGTCGGAAGGAATTCACGAAAATATAGATGACTATAACGAAGTATTTGGTGAGTTATTTGAAAAATATAAAACAAGTTCCAAAATGCCACCAGAAGTTAAACTTATTATGATGGTTGGTGGTAGTGCTGCAATGGTTCATTTAACAAACACAATGTTCAAATCCAGTTTGCCTGGTATGGAAGATATGTTGAAACAAAACCCTGAAATGATGAAACAATTTGCTACAGCAGCTCAGCAACAACAAACACACCAAACGCAACAACAGCAACAGCATGTATCACAACCATCACCTATAAAATCGTCTGGAATGGATATATTGGGTTCGATGTTTTCGGGAATGAGTAAAAGTGCTGCTCAACCACCAACCCCTGCACCGGCAATGATGGGTCCAATGAGACAAAATATGAATAAACCTATGGATATGGGGACTGGATTATCTCCAATGCCACAACCGATTGCTACACCTCGTCGTGAAATGCGTGGTCCAAGTGGAGCCGGGGTCGATGATATTTTAAACGAGCTTGTCAGCAAACCCGTTGGAAACGTCAATAGTGCTATTCACTTACCAGTCAAACAAAAATCTTCCCCCTCCGGTTCACTTATTAGTTCAGGTGGAACTGGTGCAAGTGGACGGCGAACTATTAATATTAGTTTAGGAGGGGCAGCTCAAAAGAAGACGGTGTAAAAATAGTGAATCCCTGTTGAGTTTGTATATGTTCCACCCCTTGTATAAAACAATCGCATAAATCGTCCTGTTTATCAGCATTTTCTAATTGTGATATATGGCTAAAGTCATTCATACGCTTTAAAATTTCAAGAGTTATTACTTTTGACATTTTTTTACGATCTGAATATTCCTTTTTATTAAACACACTTGTATCCGTTTGTAGTCCTTTAATTTCTAATTTTCGTTTTGCTGTATAAAATTTAAGAGTTGTTATGGAGCATTGTTGAATTGATTTTTTCATTAGAAAATAACTATATAACATCATTTGAATCGATTTCATTTTGGGATTTTTCAATACGGGTTGATTTTCAAATAGAATGGTATCGATATTATCTGTTATAATATGTCCTAATTTTTCGAGTAGCGTATATAAATTCGAACCCAAATAATCGAGATCCATATCTGCCGTATCTTTTATTTTTTTTATATCTTTCAACGAAAAATGTTTCTCAGCATAATTTTTACAATGTGATGCGCAATAATAAGATTTATCATCTGTTGTGCGATTTGTCAATACAACATATGCTTTTGCCTTTTTTTTACACATGGAACACGCTGAAATTCCACTAATATCTAAAATCCCCCAGTCAATAATTTTAATACTAACACCATTAGGTCCAACGGAAGCTTGGTCAAGTGTGTCGATAAGACAATACGCCATATTAATAATTCCAATATCAAATGATAGAATACGCATAAGATATCTATATATATAGTACTTACTTAGAACTTTAAATATCAATATAGTATATAAAACAACTATGCAAAATAATATAGATAATATAAATAAATATAATAGCGATGAACCCCAATATGCCATAAATATACCTGGTACTGTCGAGCAGGAAAATGAAAGCAAATTCAACAAATTAGAAGCACATATAGAAGAATTAAAGGATACGATATCTAAATTTATGAAAAGTAATAAACTCAAATTTGAGGAATTTATGAATAAACGTAATAACACTACGCGCATTACGAATATAGAAAATAAACTGGAATTACTTGAAATTAAATTAACGCAACTTATATCTGTTTTTGAAAAAGAATCTCATCATAATGAAACCCAATTTAATCATATACAAAATGAAATAACAACTATAAAGGGTGAATGTGCACAATTGAATCAATCCGTGGGTTCATTACACGTTGCTTTTGAAAAATTAGATAAGGGTGTTATTGTATTTGATTAGTTCATAATTAACATTTCGTATAGGTATATGCTTTACCATGTGTAAAAATCAAATATTTCATTATTTAACCCTTATATTGGGTTGATTTCATAGGTTCTTTAGTAACTCCGTGAGTCGTTGCTAAAGAATAGAATTGTGCCAAATATATAAAATGCATCGGCGCTTACGACATAAACCATTTTAAAATTGTAAGATGACTCCAGGAGTCCTTAAAACATTTATATAAATAAAATAAAATGGTTCGTTAGTATATAATAAAATGGCAGAACAAGTATCACGTTTTATGAATAATATAATTGCTACTTATAAAGACATAAGCGAGTTAGCTGATAAAGCTCAGACTGCTGCTAAATAGTCGTTAACAAAGCCGATGGCAACTCACACAAAATGGGATGATAATGTTGATAACGATCGTCTAAATGATGCAAACGACGAATTAATTAAAATAAAAGAAAAATTATCATTGTTGAATAATCATATTATAACTTTAACCCTTACAGCGTTTTGACACCTCCTGGAGGTGTCCTAGTATTCCTTAAAATCAAACATTCTACTGATATTTTCTTATTTATCGTTTGTAAAATAAGAAAATATTTGATTTTTATACAAAAAACAAGAAATATGCCTGACGCTGTAAGGGTTAACTAAAAAAACTCTTGGGGTAGATGACCCGGAAGATAACGCGGTTGAGGTAGCCAAAACGGAAGATGGGAGATGACCCAGAAGCTATAATGCGGGACCTTGCGTCAGGTTTCATAGATAAAATAAATGATAAAACTAAACTCTTAAATGATTTAGTTGATATTGTTGCACAAGAAGCTAAGTATACTACCCAAGTGGAATATTTGAAGAATATAGCAGACGCAGTATTAGATTTGACGTCTAAATTTAATGATACAGTTAAAGACATTGATCCTTTATTAAAAGAATTAGTGAATGCTGTTGTTAAAGACAATAGGCACAACGGTACGGAGCTGAATGAAAAATTACTTGAATTTATAGTAGTGTGTGATCGTCGTGTTAAAGACATAGTCAGTCTTGCTGAAAACGCAACTAATGCTATTGAGGCTGTTCGTTCATTAGATAAGGCTGACGAAGAAACTATGAAGAACCTAAAGGCCACAGTAGTAGCTTTGATAACTAAGATAAGAACTAAGTATACAGACATAATTACTTTCGCAACTAAAGCTAAAACAGCTTTACATGAAACATCAAGTAATGGAGGAAGAATGATGACCAGGCGTAAACACAAAAAAAGTAATAGAACGTACAAGAAAGGATTAACAAGAAGGAGTAGAAAATAATATTTAACCCTTCGAGCGTTTTGACATAATTTTAAGACGAACGGACGGGTGCTGCGAAAGTATATAATTCATTCGCAATACACAATGCTTTAATAACTTTATGAATCGTTGCTAAAGCACCTACAACATAAAATAAGTATAATAATCAAACAAATAGAACTAATATAAAACTAATATAGACATATAGACATATAGAAATATATATATTCGTTTGGTATAATACCTATGCACATATCGATAGGAACGTTTCATAAAACAAATTTGAAAGAAATAAACGCATTGTACGAAGTGTTATTAAATAGTTTAACAAATGAAAATATAACAATTAAAACAAACCATCGAAAAGATTTTTACCAAGATTTTGTTCGATATATGTATCATAATAGTATTCGTCAAACTCGAAATGTATTATAACTCTTACGCATTCCTATATGTAAAATGTTGCTTTATTTCAAAAGGTTGAAAATATGTTTCTACAAGTTGAACGACCGTACTACAATCAAATGGCTTACAACTAAATACATCGATATAAAAATTACCATTGTGGTCGACAAAATGTCCCGTTATATTGGAAGTTTGTATCATTTGGCATAAACTATACCCGCCTTTAATTGGATCATGTGTTGCAAAGCGTTTAATCCAAGGTTCGCCATATGGAATCATATCAATATCTTTGACCAGTTGTTTTACAAAACGTCGAATATTATATCGGTCTCCTATTTTTTGTTTATCACCTTCCATACAATCAAGTGTTAGATGATATCCCCATTTGGTAGATGACATTTTACGTGGAACTTCGCCGCGAACACGACTTTTGATTCGTCCAGTCATGTGTCGTGCAACCTTTCTTGATTTATTCATGAATAATATATATTCAGTATTAACACTATAAATATTATCGATAGTATAAATATTATCGTTAATAGTTATAAAAAATTAATTTCCAATTTCTAATGGTTTTCTATTAAGGTCTGGGTTGATAGTGCTCTGGCTCCATGGTCCAACAGCAACTTGTGGATTAGGTGGCTCACTGCGAAGTTGTAAATTAGGATTACGCAAAGAAGAGCCAATTGTATTAATACCTACATGAAAACCGGCACTAAGAAAATTCTGATCACCGAGCTCACCTTGACCGTTCGGTGCGACCTTTGCCCAAGTGCTGTTAGCATCACCCGGTAATAACTCGGCAGGATTTAATTGGTCTTTAGGGAAACAATCAGTTGGAAATTGATTACCATTTAATCCAAAACTATTAGCAGGGTCTTCCATTTTGGAATCTATCATTTTATATGTTTCATTATTACCTACAGGTTCAGCAGCTTTGACGGTATAATTTGAATTTCGGGGTGCTAAAGGGTCTTCTGGCATAATATCGGGATTTGTAGATTTACGTCTTTTATTTGCATAACTTGCATAATCTTCCATCATTTCCATTGTAGATTTTTTATGTTGCGAATTTCTATTAACGATAAAAAATAAAAGTAAAAGTGCCGCACACACAATTGCAAAAGTAATGAGAGGTTGAATCATATATACAATTCTATATATACGATTCAAAGATTTTTTTGTGCCATATTTTACATTTAAACTTTTAATTAAATTTCAAATCTAAAATAAAAACCGATGACTATAATATAAAATGACCATTTCTAAAAAAAACCATAATCGTAGTCGCAGTCGCAGTCGCAGTCATAGCCGCAGCCGCAGCCGTGGTAATAACGGATATTTAAAATCTAAATTAGTTGGTGGATTCTTGCGCAGTGGAACACCACAATTCGGTGTTTATTCAGGAACAAATCCATTAACTAAATACGCACCATATGAAATTCTTACTAACGCTGCTGGACAAAAATGCCAAACAGGTGGGAGTAGAAAATCCAGATCTAAATCAAATAAAAATAAAAGACAATCTACTATTTATTATAAATATTTGTAATTTATTCCATATAATAATCTATAATCCATATGGTTCAATAAACTCTATACTATATTTACAAATAATATACTATAGATATTAATAATAGTTATTAACATAAATTATCAATATGTTCCCATGTTATACCACATTCTTTTGTTTTTCGACATAATTTTTGTCGTCCATCAACTGTATCTATACTACCTGCATTCGCGAAATTAAAAGTTCCATTCGGAACGAGGGTTCCGTCTCTTGTTGGACAGCTTCCTAAATTATGAACATTTTGACATTGACCACCACCCAAATCTGCCCAATAATCTGGACAGACGTTTAATAATGGAGGCCATACATTAAGTTTATTTTTATTTTTACGATATTCTCGATATAATTTTATTAAATAAATTAGTAAGGCAATACCCACTATAGTTAGGATAACAATAAGTAAAATCGTTGACGGACAAACTTCAGGCATTATATTAATCTATAAGTTTTTTATTTTCGTGTATTATTTATGAAATGCATTTGAGCCGTATTAAATGTATCTAAAAGAACATTGATTTCTTCGAGTGTCATTGATTTATTTATAATATTTTTATAGATAATTGGGTATGTTTCTACAAACTCGCAATATTTTCCCTTTATTTCATCACAATTATAATCTGGTTGTGCTATTAATTCAATGATTTCACCTACTTCGCGTTTAATTCGGTCGATATCCAATTTATATACATTTTTACTTGTGTCGGTCATGTCGGTCATGTCGGTCGTGTAATGATAATTGTTCCATAATTTATTGAAGACTACTATTCTTATATGGTTTATAGTATGTATAATATAATATAGTTGCACATGTGCTAATACACCATAAATAAACACAATGTTGAATGTGATAACTACTTATATAGCCCATAATAAAAAAAAAGCCTATACTAATGGATATCTGCCGATATAACAATAATGCCATGACAAAATAAAAAAGTTTAACCCATAGATTATTAATAATGATAGCCATACTAAAAACGATTGATATTTCTATTACACGATTCAGTGAAATACGCAATAAATATAATGATTCGTATAATTTATAGAAAAAAGATTTCGGTAAAACAAATAGTAAAATCGATAAAATATAATTTGGGCATAGCATTGAAAATATACTCAATAATGTAAATAATCGTGCGTGTTCATTCCATTGCGACATATAAATGTAATAAAAAAATAATGGTATAGAATATGTTATTTCAGTTATACCAATAATAGACCATACAGAGAAAAATATCATAACACGATATCGTAGACGATTTATTTGATAATTAATAAATTTCGATATTTGTCTATTATTACTATTTTTATAGATATAGAAAAATTGATGAATCGTTGAACTATGCAATAATTTATCCCAATCCTTGCTATTTAATAAACCTAATATGTATTGTTTTTTTTCATATATATCTTGTGTAGCATTATTAAATTGAAAAATATAGCTAAGATACTGATAATGCGAGCTAATATATTCATATACACATGCGACTACAAACGATTGTGCAAATTCATTTAGACGAGAAAATCCAAATCGAGTATAAAAAAGAGCGAGTTCCGTTTGTTTTATATTACTCTCTTCTATTAATATTGTTCGACATAAAAATTGTATAATATGAAACACACTAAATGTTATGTATTCCTGAATCTTTAAATGACAATTTTTATATATCCAATCAACAATTCGTTGAAAATAAGATAGATTGTAAAATAAATAAATAAATATAGGTATAGCCGAGAACGATATATTTATTTCGTGAAAAAACATAAATGATAATACTAATGATGATATCCAAACTAATCCAAAATATAAATATCGTATTTTTACGGATAGAATAAATGTATTATAATATTCAATTCTATCCTGTTTGCTAAGTTTAATATTAAATATCAATAAAAATAATAATCCATTAAAAAAACTATCTATAGCTATGATGTTTAATAAATTATTCGTATTTATATTCATAGTAGTAATATTTATCATATTCACTTTTTTTTAATATGATATAATATATTTATATTATGTCATCAATATGTCAATCATGCCAAACATTACCTGTTTCAAGTATTCAAAATTGCAAGGAAGGTATTCGTATCGAAAAAACATTAGGAAGTGGCGATTTTGGAACAACGTATTCACTTGCGACCGAAATATATCCGGGTTCATCAAGTAAATCAGCAATGAGTGCTGTAAAACCTGATGGTCGACTTGTATTGAAAAAAATCAAATTGATGGGTATCAAACAACCTACAATTGTTGATTATGAACGCGAAATTTGCGTTCAACGTGGATTAGGTTCATCTGGTATTTCACCAAAAATTCACGATTGCTGGATTTGCCCAAATATGAAAGAAAACCAACTATATGGTTATATTATTATGGATCGTATGACCGATATGTGGGAATCTAAATATGGCACGAAATTATCAACCAAAGAACATCAAACACAGTTAATATGTGCAGTTATACGTATGGTACAATTAGGTTATCTTCATCAAGATTTACACATAGGAAATATAGGATTTATGGGTGATAATGTTGTTATATTCGATTTTGGGTTATCTATTCCTATAGCGAATTGTGATACAGAGACACATATGTCTTTATGTGTTGCCAGTCAATTATTCATTATATATGAACAGTATTCAATAACAAATAAAAATGGAACTACCAAAAATAGAAATTATATACGCGATGTATCTCATTATATTTTGAACCATCCTGAAATTACATTACCTGAGCTATTTGAATTATGTAATTCGTCAAGTATTGATACTATACCAGTCGCTAAAAAAATAAAAAAAACAAAATCAGTATTACTAACGAGTCAAATACAATATATGAATGATACATTACAATTGATTCGTGTATCACGTAAAGGATATATCATGGATATGGTTAGATTAATGAACGCTTTATATCTATATATAGAACCATTTCATACAATTGATAATGATATGGACGATACATCGTATTCATCTACTATATTTCCAGGTATGATATATGACGCTATTTATGAAAGTCGATTAGGACATTTTCGTGATATTGTACAAGATACAACTACATGGATGAATATTAAAACCGGTTCTCGTTCTTCTAAATCTAAATCTGGTTCTCGCTCTCGCTCTCGCTCTCGTTCATCTAAATCTAGCTCATATCGTTCTGCTAAATCATTGAGGTCAGGTGGATACAAATCATATAACCTCAAACGTAAATCTTACAGAAAAAAATAGATTAATAAATGAATTACAATATCAATATAATTCATTTATTATGAAACAACATTTATACAATTATCTAATGTATTTTGCTTATTGATTATTGGTTTTGAACGCTGAAGTGTTATATCGCGTTCTTTACGATATGCACCATCGTAACCCTTTGTATTATTAACCACCGCATATGTATTTTTTTTATAATAAATGATATTACTTTCTTCTTGAGTTGGAATAATAGATATAACAGGTGGCATAATTATATTATATTTTTTATTACTACTATTAAAACTATTACGATATTCATCTATTGTTAAATGACCACCGAAAATTTTAAGACATAGCCGACTTGAAGCAATCTTGACCTGATATGTCGGGTCATCATATATTTGTTTATACATTAAGTTCAATAGGTTAAAGTTTTCATTTGCGTTTTCAACACATATTGAATCCGTAAAATTAAATGCTGCTGCACATTCTGGATAACAAAAACAACCAAATACATGAAAGATACCATTTTGATATTTAAAAGGTAATGCTGCCGGTCGATGGTCAAATGTATGGCAACAATTCAAACATTGTATATTTGTTTTATCAGGCCATATTTTTTTTTTATTACATTCATAAAATTGTGACATTGTATATTCAGTTGGTTTGCGAATACCTGCATTTTTAGATTTAGAAATATCAAAATCTGTCTTGCGACTTTCAATTAAATGTTCAAGTCTAGTATCAAAATCATCACTTTGAACAACAGATTGTGGTTCATTCCCTGTTTCAAAACTACTAAACCATGTACTATTGTGTTCATAATTCGATTCATTCACAATAACTTGTGCAGAGTCGTTTATAATACTTTCGATATTTTCATTACTGATGGGCAAATGAACAATAATATTATCAGGAATTAAACAATCAAGTGGTTGCTTTATATTATTGTCTAACTTATTCACCACTATAGCACTATTTTCATTTTTTTTCTGTTGATTTGGTTTTATAATAGATGATTGTTCAAAAACAGAGTCTTTTTGCTTTGGTTTTCTACCCCTTTTTTTATGTACAATAACAGCGCATCCAGCATCTAATAGTTGTAGGGGTGTTTGTGCTTGTTGTGTTTGTTGTGGTTCTGTGGGAATCGTGCCTTTTGGTTTTCTTCCTCGTTTTTTAGCAATGGATATTTCAGGATTTTGCATAGAACTATTTCTATCTATTAACAATTAGGAGATATCTTTAAATGTTTTATGATTACGTCATTATTCGTGTTGGGAAACATGTTTAATACAATCAATCCATGTTTTTAATGTATTATTATCCATATAGTTTATTTGTTCAATTGGATTATTCTGTATGAATATAATTCCATTTGTTTTACACGTAACACAAGGATGTATATTATATGTCATTAGTATCCAATATATAAACACTTGTCGTTGTAATTCATTCGATAATACCAACTCAAACATATAATCAATAAGTTGATTAAATAAATAATGATTAAAATCAGCTGTTCCATACATGATATCAAGTTCCAATACTTGACACGTACGCTTTTTATTTTCAATATTGATATCATTATGTAATCGACGGAACCATTCAATAATTGAACAACGATTCATTAAACTAAGTCGCAATGGTCGCAAGTTCATCGATAATTTATAATGTGCAGCACAATAGATACATGGTATAATACGTTGTATAATATTAAAATAATTCAAATAATATTGTTGTTCATATATTGATGGTATTTCTGGATAATTGTAAGTTAGTTTGTGTAACAAATACCATAGACGCGGGCCCCAATACGCTTTGACATGATTTAATCTTTTATTTTTAATAATCATGTACGGACATATAATATATTGAATATAACAAAATTAGATTTTACGTATTTATAAAAATTATAATATAATATAATACTATAATATGAAATTATTGCAAAAATATAAAATTTATATTTATGTGGGAATAGTATTGTGTGGGTTGATTATAATTTCATTTTTAGTATATCACCAGCGCAAAAAAGTAGAAAATTTTGATGCTGAAGTTAAGGAATACCATCATACTGATACGACATCGTCTCCTGCTGATAAAACAGAAATGTTGAAACTTGCGAAACTCGCCGATAAACAAGATAAAGATTCAGAATTTGATAAAAATATTGATGAAACAACGTTAAAATAATAATCTATTAAATATTTACAAAATTAAAAATATAAATATTTCATAAACTATTCAAAATTAAATAATGATACACCCAGACCGATACCAAGACCTAATATGATATTGTTGAAAATATATGTATCAACTGCCCCTAAAATAGTTAATAACATTGTAGACAATAAAATGAAAAGCAACATATCAAGAGGTGTAATATCTGTTCCACTCTTAAAATAATTCAATTTTAAGAAATAAATACCAATAACCACACTTAGCAATATTAGAGATTTTAATAGACATTTCGCAAATCCGGCCAGTTTATCAGTAGAACTATCTTCGTCATTGCGACTGCACTTTGATTCACTCATATAATATATAAAATACATTGATTTTATTTTCCAAGATTATCAATAAACACTTAAAAAATTGAAAAGAACATAAAGTTATGTGGATATCACAAAATAGTACCATTATAAATGGAATTACCTAAATCAGTTTCACCGTTAGATATAACATATAATGCCGAAAATATACACACAGTATTGGCCCAAAAAGGATTGTGTGGTTTAGATAATCTAGGAAATACATGCTATTTGAATTCGATAGTTCAATGTTTGGCACACACTGATTGGTTGCGCAATTTTATTCTTCTAGGAAATCACGAACCTATTATTCACAAAGACAAAGTTCAATTTATAATGATAAATGAATTGACAAAAGTATTTAGAGGAATTTGGTATGAAAATGCTGTTGTAACACCGAAAAGCTTTTTCCATTATTTTCAGGTATTATCTGCAAAATGTGGTTCAGGACAGTTCAGTGGATACAATCAAAATGATAGTGCTGAAGCGTTAATATTTATATTGGACTTATTGCATGAATCGATTTCAGGTTCTATGCCTCAATCGATGCTTGATAACGTGTCTGATTCGGCACCTATTCAACAATGGTCCACAATGTATAAACAATCATTCAGCACTATTATTGATAATATATACGGCCAATCCCACATTAAAATAACATGTGCAAATTGCGGGCATATTAGTTCTAACTATGACCCTTATGCGTTGATACATTTACCCGTTCCAGTATCACATGAACCTATTGATTTACAACAATGTATTACAAGGTTATCGACAAAGGAGCAACTTGATTCGGAAAATCAATATAAATGTTCTAATTGTGACCAATATACCAACGCATTACGGGAAGAGACAATTTTAAAAACAAGTAATACACTTATACTCAATCTAAAACGTTTTACAAAAACAGGTGAAAAAATAAACACACCCGTATCATATCCATTGACAAATTTTACTATATGCGACAAAACATATTCACTATATGCTGTGAACAACCATACTGGTAGTTTAAATGGTGGTCATTATTTTAGTTATGTTCTTCAAAATGGAATATGGTATGAATTTAATGATCGATATGTTCGACTTGCAAATCAGGAAAACATTGTATCCCCCAATGCATATATACTGTTCTATAAAATGAATTAGCTTAAAGATAAACGGACTAATATAAACATATATTTATTAGAATGACCGCACGCGTTATAGATAAAAAGCAGGATTTACTATTAAATTCAATTAGTAGTTTTTATTTACAGGAATCAGTCCATATTGAAAAACTCATACAGATATTAAATGGTGATTACGCCAGCTTACGTCTCATCGATTGGTTT
>Ga0114970_10001418_pt1 | contig 17900 bp, 12 predicted proteins | sample M_140205_XF_Meta_FD_87030 | JGI IMG/M metagenome (GOLD analysis project Ga0114970, IMG submission 87030) | Freshwater microbial communities from Lake Montjoie, Canada to study carbon cycling - M_140205_XF_MetaG | ecosystem: Environmental > Aquatic > Freshwater > Lake | place: Lake Montjoie... | reverse complement strand
CGGGGCCACCTTCGATTGGATCAGCGCGCACGAGTTGAACGCACCGCCGGTGGTTCGCGGCGACGACCATGCCCGTAATCTTGCCGATCTTGCTCATGTGCTACCGGGACTAATGGCGGGCGTAGAGCCCAGGGCACTGGCCGGCCGGGCGGCCCTGCGCTGTACAACAGCCGATCACATGCCCGTCGTTGGGCCGGTTCCGGATGAGGGTGCGTATCGCAGCGACTTTGCTGAGCTGCGCCACGGCCATCCCTGGGCGCGCTATCCAGGGGCGCGTTATGTGCCGGGCCTTTATGTGCTGACGGGACTGGGGGCGCGGGGCTTGGTGAGCGCACCGCTGGCGGCCGAAATTCTGGCCGCGCATGTAACCGGCGAGTCCTGGCCAGTAGAGAACGATCTGACGACGGCCCTGCATCCGGGCCGCTTTCTGGTGCGGGAGCTGAAACGGGGCGTCTAGACGTGAGCGGGCGGGGAATTGAGGTCAGGACCGAAGTTTCGGGGTCCATCACGCTTGACGGGCGGGAAAGATGGGTCGGAATCTCGACCCTGACCTCAATTTCGCGCAAATGCCGGACAGGACGCGGGCTCGGAAGGAAAAGTCTTCCCCCGCCCACCAGCAGGTCCTGCCTCTCGGCAGAGTCGCCCGGGTCGGGCGGGAGAAGACGAAGACCTTGCGCGTCACCGGGGTAGGATTTGACTCGTGGGCAGTGACGATCAAGGCCGTAGATCACGGGTATTCTTGAACACGGTCTCGGGGTTTGGCATGTGCCAGCTAGGTTGCTACGCTCCTGTGGTTGTGTGGGAATAATTCCCACGGACAACCTTACGCTAGGCGGGAGCGATTTTGTTGTCAACAAAAAAGTGGAAAAAATTCCCACGCTGTGCGATACAGTACCCACATGGCCGAACCCGCCACCACCACACCAAAACCCGTTCTGGCAGCCGTAAGGCGGCTGCTGCGACCTTTGGTGCGCCTGCTGATCTCCAAAGGCATGGGCCTGCCGGCCCTGACTGAGGTGCTAAAGCAGGTCTATGTGGACGTCGCCCTGACGGAATTCCCCACCAAGGGTAAAAAACAGACCGACAGCAGCATCAGCATCCTCACCGGCGTGCATCGCAAGGATGTGAAAAGACTCCGCACCGTAAAGGACAAAGGTCCGCAGGCGCCGCGCAGCATCAGCATCGGCGCACAAATGGTGTCGCGTTGGGTGGGCTCACCTGCCACCACCGACAAAAAGGGCCGCCCCCTGCCCCTGCCGCGCCAGGCCGAGTCGCCCGGTGGACCGTCGTTTGATGCCCTGGTCGCGGGAATCTCGACCGATGTACGCCCCCGCGCTGTGCTCGACGAATGGTTGCGGTTGGGAATCGCCCATTTGGATAAACAAGAGCGTGTTGTGCTCAACCAAATGGCGTTCGTGCCGCAGAAAGGCCTCGAAGAGAAAGCATTCTACCTGGGCCGCAATATCCACGATCACATCGCGGCGGCGAGCCACAACCTATTGGGCGAAGGCAACCCCCAACTCGAGCGCAGCGTTCATTACAGCGCGTTGACGCCGGAGTCGGCGGTGGAACTGGCAAGCGCCGCCGAACGCGTGGGTATGGAGGCACTGCTTGAGCTCAACCGTCTGGCCCTCGATCTGGCTGCTAAGGACAAGGGCAAGGAAAACGCAACCCGACGCATCAATTTCGGCTTATATTTCTACAAGGGCGCTACAACTCCTAAGAGCTTGCGCAAAAATGACGACGCTTCGGACGAGTCCGATGCGTAACGGTTGCTGAACGGAACCGGGATACTAAGGGGCCTATGAACAGAGGCGCTGACCAGCGGTTGAACGGCAAGACGCTGCGCGTATGCGCGGCGGCGCTATTGCTGTCGCTGCTCGCCGGATGTGCCGCTGCGCCCATGAGCACACCCGCACCCCAGATGGCGGCGGCGAAATCCAAGTCTTCCGATCCAAAGAACGGCGACGGTATCGGCGGCACCGGCATCAGGGCCGCCGAGGCCATGCCGGTGAACTCGCGCGGCGACGGCATCGGCGGCACCGGCGTGCGGGGCACCATCACCGGCTTCGGCTCGATCCTGGTCAACGGACTGAAGCTCGATTTCGACCACACGACAAAAGTCGAATCCGACGGCAAGCCCACGACCCTCGAAGCGCTACGTGTCGGCCAGATTGTCCAGGGCGTCGCCCATTCCAAGGACGGCAAGCTCAGCCTGGCCCAACTTGAGATTCAGCACGCCGTCAGCGGGCCCATCAGCGCCATCGACCATGCCACTGAAACACTGACGGTGCTGGGCCAGAAAGTGCGCCTCAACCTCGCCGGCGACAAAACCGCTATCGCCGCGTTCAAGACGCTCGCGGTCGGCGACGTGGTCGGCGTCTCGGGCCTGCGCCAGTCCGACGGCGTGATCGTCGCCACCCGCGTCGATCAGTCGAGCGATGACGACCGCACCATCCTGCGCGGTCAGGCCACGGCCGTCACCGCGACCAGCGTGCGCGTCGGGGCCTTCGACATTCCCTTAGCCGCCGGCGCGACGCCGCCGAAACTCGGCGAGACGGTTGTTACCTCGGGGCGCATCATCAACGGCGCCTTTGTGCCTGATGTCGTCGCCGGCACCGGCCCCTTGAATTTCGGGGAGATCGTCACCGACATTTCGCTGGAAGCTTACGCGCCAAAGGCAGCTGGAAGCCCGGGGCCCCTGGTGATCGAAGGCACGACTGTCGGCGGCGCAGGCTTGCCCGCGGGAACCGCCGTCAACGATCGCATCGTCGTTACCGGCCAAGTCGCCGGGCCCGATTCCATCACGGCGACCAGCATCGCAAATGTGCATACGGTGGTGACCATCAACGCCGCTCGCGGCGCGGTACGTCCCGCCGCCATTAGGCCCGACAGTGCCCGCTCAGAGCGCGTCGCGCCGCCGCGCCCGAACATTGACCGGCCCCAGTCGGTGAAACCTGAAACCCCGTCACGGCCGTCCATCGAACGCCCGCAAGGGATACCGTCGGTCTAGGAAAAGGCTGCGGCTCAGCGCCAGCGGTAGGTGACAACCACGCCACCGCCCGCCGATGGACTGTTCTGGGACAATCCTGCGACGCCATAGAAATTCGCCGACCAATCGTCGCTGAATTTGTAATTCAGGTAGACAGTGCCCTCCTGCGGCGCCGCCGCACCCTTGATCGCCGCTTCGCGCAGATCATAGGAAAGGCCGGTCGTTACGCGCTCGCTCCAGGTGTACTGCACACCGGCAGAGCCATAGCCAACATCGCACAACGTAAATCCCGCGGGCTGACCGGTGAGCCGATAGCCGAAACTCGCGAATGGCATGAAGTCGCCCAGCGTCTTGGCGACATCGACCTGGAACGCGCTGTCCCAGGCGCCGGTGCCGAGGCCCGTGGCAAAGCTGGCCGTCGGCACTTTGACGCGGGCCGTGAGATCGACATAGAGGCCCAGGCTATAGAGGCTTTCCAAGGCATAGGTCGCCGAAAGATTGATATCGCCAAGTCCCTCAGCATGACCCGAATTGCGCAGGCCAGCCGCACCTTCGGCCGCGCCGTCCAGCAACAGCGCAGGACCCGAGACGCGAATGAACGGCACGACGGCCTTCAGAGTCCAGGGGCCTTTGGCGGCCTGGAATGTCGCCGGCACATACAGGATTTCGGTACGCTTGAGCGCGCCGTAGTAGCCCGAGCTGAAGTCCATGCCCGAGCTGGCGCGGAACTGCCAGAAGGCATCGGCGAAGGAGTCCTGGGCTTGCGCGGCTCCGGCAGACCCACACATCATCGCAACTGCCAAAAAACGGCGCGCCATCAATTCACACTGTCTCCGGCGCCTTGGGCGTCAGCAGCATAACGATTTCATGGCGCAGCTGTTCGATCAGGTCGCGGCATTCGGTGAGGTGCTTGCTTTCAACATCGAGAATGGCGGTGAACGCTTTTGCCTTAAGCGCGACGACGTCAATGTCCTTGGCGGCACCTTCAATGCGCGCGGCATCCAGCACGATATCGATCAAGCGGTCCACGGCATGCAGACGGCCCCAGAGGTAATCGTTTTGACGGTAAGCCAAACTGAAGAAGGCGCCGAAGTGGTGGAACTGGATGCCCTTGAGCGTGGCGTCGGCGCTGCCCTTGCGCAGGGTCTGGGCATCGTCGGGGCTCAGGCGGTCGACGCGGATTTCGTCGAACTCGTCCAGGTCGCGCCAGTTGGTGATGGAGAACGTCAGCACGTCCCAGACTGCAAAGCCGATGTAGTGTTCGATCAGCTCGCGGCGCGCCGGCGTCGGCAAGGGCCCGACATCGCCTAGGCCGTTGACGAGCGCCACCAGCAGGGTATCCGTGCGCGTATTGTCGGCTTCAAGGGCCAGGTCGTTGCCGAGATAATCCAGCGTTTGATTGATCGGCGTCGTGAAGAGCCGCGCGACCGCCGTCGGATCCGAGGCCAAAGCGGGCTCCGTGACCATGGCCTGGACGATATCGCGCACCACGGCCTTGACCGCGTCCACAGCACCTCGCGACAGGCCGCTTACGCCATCGGCCGCCCCGGCCGCGCGCGCCGTCATGGGCTGCAGCAAGGCAAGCGCGTCATAAAGCCCGGCTTTGACGTGGTCGAGACGCTCAGACGTCAGGCCGCCGAAGTCCTCCTCGGCCAGGCGCGTGTAGAGCTGATTGACCGCGCGCACGACAAAGCGCACACGGCGCTGGCGATAGCGTACGTCAAAGCGCAGCAGGAACTTGATCCAGGCCGGCATGCCCTTGGCCGGATCGATGGACTTGCGCAAGTCATCGCCCGACGGCGAAACGCCGGTCAGCTCGGCCCATTTCTGGATGACCGCGACGATGCGTCCGGATTCCGCGGTGTCGCGGTCGTAGCCGCAGATCTGGCCGACGAGGCCGGCGACGTCCTCGATCACCGCCGTCAGCTTCAAGCGCAGATAGCCTTCGTAGGCGAAGCCGGTTTCGTTGCGGGCGCTGTTATTCGCGAGCTCGCGGAAGCGCCCGATCTGCTCGGGTGTCACGATGCCGTCGAGCGCGGGGCCGGCAACCGCGTCGGCCATAGCGCGGATGTGCGAGCGGGCGCTATCCACCACCATCTGCAGTCGACGGACTTCAGCGTTGTAAGTGTTGACCCAGGCGAGGTCGTCGTGGATGGGTTCGTTGCGCGGAATGTCCGACAATGCGCCTTTGAGCGTCGAGAAGAATCCCGGTACGCGCATGGAGCGCGTCTCGGCGCTTTTAGGATGGGGGTCGATATACAACAGACGGCGATCGACATGGCGATAGGCCGGCCGGCCGCGGATGGCTTCGATGGCTTTTGCGAAGGGCTTGTTATTGAGCACGCTGCCGTCGATGAACGAGGCCTCGGCCGGATTCACGTTGGCCAGCAGGTAGGGGCGGAAATTGCGGTAGAGGAAGTCCACGCGCGTGCGCCAGCTCAAGCGCCGCTCGGCAATCAGCCGATCGATCTCGGAAAACTGCATCGGCGGAAATGCACCCGGGAACGATGACGTGGCGCGCGCGGCGAACACCAGCGCCGGCAGATTCTCGCGGTCGAAGCTGGAGATCTCTTGGCCCTTGGGCCAGTGGCGATAGGACATGCGCAGCATCTGGCGGTGCTCGCGGTCCTGAATCACCGGCGGATCATGAATCGGAGTATCGGTGACATAGCCGTGGAAGTCCGTGACCGTCACGAACAAGTCGAGTTGCAGGCCCTCAGGGATCAGCGAACTGCCCCGCTCGGCCGGGTCACCCATGCCGGAGAAGCCGTCGTAGAGCACCTTGGTGAGGTTATAGCCGTCGAAGGGCGGGCGAAACCACCGCGACCGCATGAACATCGAGAGCTTTTGTTTAAGCTCGCGGTTGTGACCCAAGTCCTCGCGGAAACGCCACATGAAGAGCCAGACGAAGGGCCGGAAGTACCACTTTGTCCACGGCCCCGCCTTGATATGAGAGGGCATGAGTTCGGCGACGTCGGAGTGCTTCAGCCAGAAATCGCGCAAGGGATCGATGCTGAGATCGTGGGCCAGGGCGCGGGCCAGGATGACGCCGTTGATGCCGCCCGCGGAAGCCCCGGCGATGACGTCGACGACGATACGCAGGTCCAGGGTCTCGCCGATAACGCGCAGCAGCTCGAAATAGGCTTGTTCGGTATCGGCGGGCTCTTCGCGCGGCTGGGCGACGTCGGCATAGCTGAGATTGGGCTGGTGACGGTTGGTGAAGGTGTGAAAGTCGCGCGAGGCCCGTACAAGCTTGAGAATTTCCTTGGTCACGCCATGCATGTAAACGGCCAGCGAGACGCCGCCGTACACCACCAAGGCAAACCGTAGTTCTTTCTCCTTCACCGGGCCGCTCCCCCTTGCAGCGCGTTCGGCCCGCAAGACTTCGCGCGGCCGGGATCAATCATTGCGTGACAATCTTAGCGCAGGGTCAACAGCCCCCGCATTATGAGAGTTTGAAGAGTTCCCACCGTCCCATGACGGATTTGCTGCGGATTTTGCCTATTCGGCGGGCTGGCTTTCATCACTGTGCCCGCTGGCACTGGCCGGGAATGCTTTCTCGTAATCTTTGAGTTCCGCTGCGATGCGGCCGGGCGAGCCGGTCTTGCGGGCCAGCAGCATATAGAACGTCGGCACAACCACGAGAGTCACCACCACGGCGAAGGAGACGCCGGTAAAGATCACCACGCCGATGGGACGGCGGCTTTCGGAGCCGGCGCCGGTGGCCATCACCAGCGGCAAGGCCCCCATGACGGTGGCCAGCGCGGTCATGACGATGGGACGCAAACGGATTGTCGAGGCTTCGACCAGCGCCTCGCGGAACTCGCGCCCCGAGTCACGCAGCTGGTTGGTGAATTCCACGATCAGAATGCCATTCTTGGCCGCCAAGCCAACCAGCACGATGATGCCGATCTGTGAAAACAGGTTGATGCTCTGGCCGAACATTAAAAGCCCAATCAGCGCGCCGAAGACCGCAAGCGGCACGGTCATCATAATGACCATAGGATGGACGAAGCTTTCGAACTGGGCCGCCAGCACCAGGAACACGACGACCAGCGCCAGCCCGAAGCTGAAATAGATCGAGGCGCTGTTGTCCTTGAAGTCGCCGGCTTCGCCGCGCCAGGTCAGCACGGCGGTCGAGGGCAGCTTTTCGGCGGCAACGCGTTCGACTTCTTTAATGGCATCGCCCAGGATGACGTCCGTGCGCGGGCTGAGCATTAAATTGATCGCCCGGCGGCGGTCGAGGCGCTGGAAGTTGTCGGCGTAGGAGCCTTCTTCCAACGTCACCAGGCTCGAGAGCGGGATGAGGGCCCGCGTGGTGGTCGAGCGCACATAAATATTCGAGACGTCGCCCGGCGTCTGGCGATCTGAATCCTGGCCCTGCAGGACCACGTCGTATTCCTCGCCCTTATCGACGAACGTCGTGACCTTGCGCGAGCCCAGCATGGCGGCCAGCGCATCGCCGATATCACCAACGGAGACACCAAGATCACCGGCGCGGTTCTGATCGACGTGGATGCGAATCTGCGGCTTGCTCTCGACGAAGCTGGTGCGCACCGAGGTGAACATCCGGTTTCCGCGCAGGCCTTCCATCATCGCATCGCGCCAGAGGCGGAGATCGTTATAGGTCGGTCCACTGATGGCCAGCATCAGTCCGCCGCCGCCCATGCCGCCGCCGCCGCCGCTGCGGCCAAGGCCCGGGGGCATGTTGGCAACCACCTGGGCGCCCGTAATCTGCTGCAGTTTCGGCGTGATCTCGGCCACGAACTCGGTCACCGAGCGGTGACGGTCGCCCCAGGGCGTCATCCAGACGTTGGAGTTAGCCATGTTGCCGTTGCCGTTGAGGTTTTCGGCGATGCGGAGCACTTCACCGTTCTCTACGTAGGGTTTGATGATGTCGACAGCCTTCGTCAGCTGGCGCGCGGTGTAGTCGGCATTGGAGCCTTCCGGGGCGCGCACATTGATCATCACCTGGCCGCGGTCTTCGCGCGGCGTGAACTCCTGCGGCAACAGGGTAAACAACAGGCCGGACAGCGCGATGATGATGACAAAACCCGTCAGCACACGCTTGGGCATATCAAGCGCCTGGTTGAGAACGCGCACGTAGAAGACTTTGACCTTATCGAAGGTCTCCTCGGCGAAGTGCGCGACCGGGCTGTTATCCAGAGATTCAGTCAGGATCTTGCTGCACATCACCGGCGTCAGCGTCAGCGAGATGAACATCGAGAAGACAACGGCCACGGCCATCGTAACCGCGAATTCCTTGAACAGGCCGCCGACGGCGCCCGACATCAGGGCGACCGGCACGAAAGCCGCCACCAACACCATCGTCGTCGACATCACCGCCATGCCTACCTGGCGGGCGCCGCGCATGGCGGCCAGCAGCGCCGGCTCGCCCATTTTCATGCGGCGGTGGATATTCTCGAGCATGATAATGGCGTCGTCGACCACCAGCCCGATGGCCAGCACCATGGCTAATAGCGTGAGAATGTTGATCGAGAAGCCCATGGGCCACAGCACGACGGCCGTGGCGATGAGCGAGATCGGCACGGTCACGGCCGGAATCAGCGCGGCACGCACCGTGCCCAGGAACAGATAGATCACCAGCATCACCAGGAAGCCTGAGACAATCACGGCTACGCTGACTTCGTGAATGGCGGCGGAGATGAACAGCGAGGTGTCGTTGCCGATGATCAGCTTGGCGCCCGGCGGCAGCGTCGGGGCCATCACTTCCATTTCGTGTTTGACCGCCTTGGCGACGTCAAGGGTCGACGCACCCGGCTGTTTGACGATAGCCATGCCGACGCCCGACACTCCGTTACTTTTATAAACCGAATGAATATCGACCGGCGCCATCTCGACCTTGGCGATCTCACCCAGACGGATGAGATAGTTGTTGGGCCCGCGCGCCACCACCAGGCTGGAGAAGTCTTCGGCTGTCTGGTAGGCGCGGATGGTGCGCATGGTGATGTTGCGATCGGTGGATTCAAGCTGGCCGGCGCCGAGTTCTACATTCTCGCGGCGCAGCGCGGTCTGCACGTCGGCGACGGTGATATTGCGTGCCGCCATGGCGCGGCGGTCGAGCCAGATACGCATGGCCTTTTGGCGCGCACCCAGGGTGAACAGGTAAGCCACGCCCGGCAGCGACGAAAATCGCGGCTGCAAAGTCAGCACCGCGTAATCGGCCGCTTCCATGGGCGGCAGCGGGCCGGTCATGTTGACGAACATGATCGGATCGGCGTCGGAATCGGCCTTCTGGATGACCGGCGGATCGGCGTCTTGCGGCAGGCGGTAAAGCACGCGGCTGACCTGGTCGCGCACGTCGTTGGCGGCGACATCGATGTTAGTGGCTTCGGAGAATTCCAGATTGATACGCCCGCCGCCGTCGCGTGAGAACGAACTGATGGCGGTGATGCCGGGGATGCCGCTAACCTGGTCTTCGATGACTTTGACGACCTTGGACTCAACGACTTCCGCCGAGGCGCCGGTATAGTTGACGCCGACGTTCACCACCGGGCGGTCGATGTTCGGGGTTTCGCGCACCGGTAGTTTGAAGAAGGAGTAGAGACCGAAGACCACAAGCAGCATGCTCGCCACGATGGCGACAACCGGCCGCTTGATCGACATATCGGAGAGTTGCATGGCTCTGGACCCTATCTCGCAGGCTATTTCAGTCGCGGTTCCGGCACCGCGCCGGGCGCATTAACCAGGATGGCGCAGCGCTTCGGGGTTCTGCGCCGGCGTGCCGCCGCGCAGATCGCTGGCGTTGACCAGGTTGACTTTGCTGCCAGGACGCAAGTCCTGGATACCTTCGGTCACGACGACATCGCCTTCCTTAATACCCTCGAGGATCTCGACGCTGCCGGCACGGCGGCGGCCGATCACCACCTTCAGGCGGCTGACGACATTGTCTGGGCCCACCGTGAACACATATTGGATATCGTTTTCGGGCAGCAGCGCAATCTCGGGCACCATTACCGACTCCCGCTGATCCTTGATCAGCTGAACGACCATCAGCATGCCGGGGCGCAAGCGCAGGTCTTCGTTGGTGATGGTCGCGCGCACGCTGACCGAACGCGTCACCGGATCGACGCGGCTGTCGACGGCGACCACGCGGCCTTTGAAGACTTCCTTGGGATAGGCGCTGGCCTGGGCTTCGATGTCGAGGCCAGGCTTCAGCGACGCCAGGAAGGTTTCAGGAATCGAGAAATCGAGTTTTACTTCCGAGATGTCATCGAGCGTCGTGATCACGGCGCCGGGCGAAACCAGCGCGCCGACGCTGATGCGGCGCGTGCCGACGATGCCCGAGAAGGGCGCAGTTATGCGCCGGTCGCCCGAGCGCACGCGCGCGGCGGCGACGTTGGCTTCGGCGCGCTTGAGCAGCGCCACCTGTTCGTCGAGCTTGGCCTGGGAGACGTGGTTGTCGGCCACCAGCTGCTGCGTGCGGGTGAGGTCTTTTCTTTGCTGCTCAAGGTTGGCGAGTTCGACGTTGAGGGCTGCGTCCTGTTCGCCGGCATCGATGGCCGCGATCTGGTCGCCGCGTTTGAAGGTCTGGCCGTCGTCGAAATCCAGCGAGCGGATAATGCCTTGGGTCTTGGCGGTAATCGTGACCGACTCATTGGCCGTCAATGTACCGATCGCCTCGAGACGGTCGGCGAAAACCTCTTTGTGCACGGCGACAGCGGTAACCGGGCGCATCATGCCGGCGCCACGTCCGCCTTGGCGCTGCGGCCCGGCAGCGTGATGGCCGCCGAAATAAAACCACCCGCCCACAGCCGCAGCCACGACGACCACGGCAATTCCAACAGTGCTTTTAGAGAGCGCGAACGGCATTTCTATCCCAATGAACGTTTTTGGCGAACGACTGTATCGACGCGATGGCAGCCAACAAGACGATGGCGCCCTTCCCGGCTAGGAACAGCGCTGCCATCCAGAATATGTGCTGCCTGTGACACGCACGCGCGAGCAAGTGACCGTCTTGCCCGAAACCGCCTACGGCCTGCGCGGCTTTAATACTTAGATCATTCCGGGTTTCATAGGCCAGTCATTTAAAATGACGGCAATGTGAACCATTTGGCAAAAAGTTAACAATGGTTAACTTCTCTTCGGCGGGGTCAAATTCCGGCCTCAGGTTGCAAAAAAAGCACCCCGCCTTTCGGCGGGGTGAGGTTGGGATAATGGAACTGGTCGGTGGCCCGAAGTGTCTCAATGTAGGTGGGCTCGCGACACGCCTTCCTTGTGCCACGGCCCCGTTACACATGGGACCTGCGAGAATTGACAGGTCGGCGTCGCATTCGACGCTCTCTGGCCTGTCTGTTCTGACAGGTCTGCTTAACGGTAGAGCTTGAAGTCCTCGGTGGCCTTGACCAGGGCAGCGCGAATGCCCGGTTCCATCGACGAGTGGCCAGCGTCGGCGACGACGCGGTATTGGGCTCCGGACCAGGCCCGGGCCAGACGGTCAGCGGTGGCGATCGGGCACACCATGTCGTAACGCCCCTGCACGATCACCGCGGGATGCTTGGCCAGCACGCTCAAGCCGTCCAACAACTGCCCGGGAGCCAGGAAGCCACCGTGCATCATGTAATGGGCTTCGATACGCGCCATCGACAGGGCGCCCGCATAATATTGATCGCTGCCGAAGTCGTAACGGCCGGCCTTGCCGGCTGGAATCAGCCGCGAGCACGCATTCTCATAGCCGCACCAAGCAGCGGCGGCAGGTTTATGAATCACGGGATCCGGATCCGTGAGGCGGCGGTAATAGGCCTTCAGCAGGTCATCACGTTTGGCGGGCGGAATATGACCGGCAAAGGCCCGGTGAGCTTCGGGGAAAAACCATCCCATGCCGTTCCCACCTTCGCCGCCACTGTTCCCACCAATGAACCAGTCGACTTCCTCGCGCGAGAACAGAAATACGCCGCGCAGAATGAAACCGATGCAGCGCTGCGGAAACGCCTCTCCGTAGGCCAAAGCCAGCGTTGAGCCCCAGGAGCCCCCGAACACCGTCCAGCGTTCGACGCCCAGGTGTTCGCGCAATACTTCGATGTCGGCGACGAGGTGCTGAGTGGTGTTGTCGGTCAACTCGGCTTCGGGCGTCGAGCGGCCCGCGCCGCGCTGATCGAAAAGAATGATGCGGTAGCGTTCGGGATCGAAGAACCGCCGATAGGCCGGCGCGGTTCCCGCACCCGGCCCGCCATGCAGAAAAATTACTGGCACGCCCTTGGGGTTGCCCGACTGCTCCCAATACAGACGGTGCGGCCCGCCGACATCAAGCATCCCGGTCGCATAAGCATTCAGCGGCGGAAACAGCGGACGCTCGTCCGCCGCCTTGCCGGCCGGTTTGCTGGCACCAATGTTCTCAAGGGCGGCGATGGCCGATATCTCCGGAACAGGGTTTCGCGCGCGGGTCTGGCGCTATTCTCAATACAAACCGGGCAAGAGCAAGTCCCCGATAGACGATTAAACCCGCATCCTCACATGGCTCGACTTTTGCGGGTGCCGCTTTTAAGGTGCCGCGCGTTCCCGCCGCGGCATCGGCCTTAAGCCGGAAGCGTTTTTCCCTTCATCAGGTTGTCAGCCAGGCGCGCGCCATGCCGATATTGTTTGCCATCACTTTCATGGACTTGGTCGGCTTCGGGCTGCTGTTGCCGCTGCTGCCGTTCTACGTTCAGCGGGTGGGGGCGGGACCGGAGATCATCACGCTGGTGCTGGGCCTTTATTCCGTCGGGCAGTTCGTCGCTGCGCCGCTGTGGGGCCGGCTTAGTGACAGCTTTGGGCGCAAACCCGTGCTGGCTCTGACGAGCATGGGCCTTGCCGTCTCCTACGTCATGCTGGCGTATTCCGACACTTTGACGCTGTTGATCATCAGCCGTTTATTCGGCGGCGTGATGGCCGGCAATATTGCCGCCGCCCAGGCGTATATCAGCGATATCACCACCGCCGAGACGCGCGCCAAAGGCATGGGCGTCATCGGCGCCGCCTTCGGGCTGGGGATTATTTTCGGACCCGCCATCGGCGGTGTGCTGGGCGGACATGATGTCGCCACGGCCGACTTTACGTCACCGGCTCTGGCCGCCGCCGCGATTACACTGGTTGCCGCCGTGTGCGTCGTTTTGTTCCTCAAAGAAAGCCTGTTGCCGGCACAACGGGCGACCCTCAGGGCCCAGCCGAAACTGCCGCTGGCGGAAAGGCTGCGCGTGACATTCGGCCGGCGTACATTGGTGATGCTGGTGGCCGCCAGTTTTCTCACCCTCACCGCCTGGGCGTTGTTTGAAACCGTTATCGGCCTCTGGGCCAACGCCGTGTTTGAATATGGCCCGGCACAGATCGGCTATTTGCTGACGCTGATGGGCGTCATCAGTGTGATCGTGCAAGGCGGCGCCATGGGGGCGCTGACCCGCCGCTTTGGCGAACGCACGCTCGCGCGCACCGCCGTCGCGTTGCTGATCATTGGCTACATCGCCCTGGCCATGGTGAGCCAAGAGACCCCTCTCTGGCTGGCCTGCACCGTCCTGGCTTTTGGCTCGGCGCTTTTCAACCCGAGCCTGTCCAGCATGATTTCCTTCGAAGCCGGTGAATACGAACGCGGCGCGGTGCTGGGGGTCTACCAGGGGGCCACTGCCCTGGGCCGGGTTGTGGGCCCAGCGTTCTCGGGCCTGGCCTTTGCGCGCTTAGGCCAGCCGGCCCCCTTCATCCTTGCCGGCGTCCTCATCGCGCCGGCTTTGCTGCTTTTGCTCTTGCTGCGCCCAAGCCCCGTAGCCAAAACACCATAAATTCCATAGTATTTAGAATCGGGCGGCAGCGGGGTGACCTTGACTCCGGGCCGTTCGATCCCAAGATAAGGAGGGCCGCGCCAATCGTGGGCGGTCCATAACGTTCTCGCTCTTTAGAGGAGACGACCTGGATGACCCGAGTTTCTGTTTTCTCGAGCCCGCTCCTGTTGGGGTTCGACCACATCGAGCGCGTGCTCGACCGCGTCAACAAGACCGCGGCTGAGGGCTATCCGCCCTACAATATCGAGCAGACCGGCGAACATCGCCTGCGCATCACTTTGGCGGTTGCGGGCTTCTGCGATGATGACCTCAGCGTCAACGTCGAGGACAACCAGCTCGTCATTCGCGGCCGCCAGCAGGAAGACTGCAGCCAGCGCATCTATCTGCATCGTGGCATCGCCGCGCGCCAGTTCACGCGCAGCTTTGTGCTCGCCGAAGGCATCGAGGTGCGCGGCGCCGAAGTGGTCAACGGCCTACTGCATATTGATCTGGAGCGGCCTGTACCGCAGCCCAAAGTGACCCAGATCGAAATCAAGAACGCGGCCAAGAAAAAGTCGCAGCCCAAGACCATCGATCTCGATCACTGCAAGTAAAAAGTTCCGCTCAACCGCGAATATCTAAGCGGCAACAAAACCACCGGCGGCGCCATTTATATAGGACAGGGCCGCCGTGGCTGATCGCTCGAAAGGAGGATCACATGTTCAATAAAGACCTTGATACCCCTGAGGAAGAATTCGACGAAGACGAAGTGGTCGAGCTGCACGACCCCGCCACGTCGCTTGCGGGGCTCACCGCACCCGGCGCCACACCCGTCGATCTTGCGCGCGTCGGCGTCAGCGAGATCGCCTATATCCGCCGCGCCATCGTCAACGATATGCCTATGTGGACGATCCATAGCGCTTCGGGCGATCCGCTGGGCGCTGCCCACAGCTTCGATCAAGCTTGGGCGGCCGTGAAGCAAAACGATCTGGAGCCGGTCCGCGTTCACTAAGCCGGTTCCGCGCTGCATGTTTTGGGCGCGCCTTTTGTATGAAGGCGCGCCCTTTGTTTTGCGATATGCGCCATCGTCGCTTTCGCCAGGGAATTTTAGATTATTGGCTACTTGGTAAAACCCATTTCACTGAACGATCTGAAGTCGCGCATTGATGCGGTACTGAAAACCATCGACCGCTCAGTTCAGGCGCAAGGCCTCTAAGGCCCCATAAGCCCCTTCATCGCTGGCATCGTGGCCATCAAGGTGAACGTCGATGAGACTCTGTCCATGGATCCGGTGCCCGGCGTCCAGGACCCGGCTGCCTTTACCGGAATCAGCGGCGCTAGACATTTCCGCCGGTGGTGCGCAGCCGGGCCCGCGTGATATAACGCGCTTCGTGGCTGTCGTGGGTTCCCGTAGCTCAGATGGATAGAGCACCAGATTCCTAATCTGGGGGTCGTGGGTTCGAATCCCGCCGGGGACGCCATCGCCTGAGTCAGGAATTTGCAGACGTTTGCAAACTGGAGGGCGCATCGAAACTGGCCTCAAACGAAGTGATCAAAGTTCGAGATGAGGTAGTAGGAACAGGGGAAGAGCAAAGATGCTTACCGGGCTGCTTGCACTATCGACTGCGTCAGCGTTCGCCGCGGCCGCCGCCTATATCAATATCGCAGAGCAGCCGGCGCGCCTTGGACTCGACGACAAAAGCCTTCTTGCGCAATGGAAGCCCAGCTACGCGCGTGGTTTTGTCCTTCAGGGAAGCCTTGCGGTAGTATCGGGGCTTCTCGGGTTGGGGGCCGCATGGCAATCGCAAGACTGGCGCTGGATTGGCGGCGCAATGCTAATACTGTCCAACTGGCCCTATACCTTGATCGGCATCATGCCGACGAACAAGAGGCTGAACGCAGTCGCCCCCGATGCAGCCGGCGCGGCCTCGCGCGCCCTGATCGAGACTTGGGGACGGCTGCATGGTGTCAGGACGGCCCTTGGGGTCGCTGCCACGCTCACTTACTTATGGGCGCTTCGAGGTTAGCTGCCAGCGGTTCAATTTTCGCCTCTGGTGGCACCCCATCGCCCGATTGAAGCTCTCGCACACGTTTGCAGACAGAGTGTGTTAGCAGATGATCGCGATAATTTCTTGTTGGCGCTAAATGCCAACCATCGTCCGCGGATTAAGGCGCATTTCGTTGTGAGGGGTCTTTCTTGAACGCGGCAGGCATTGTCTCTGCCGCAGCGACCGCGCGTTGGATTTTTGCAGCGCTAGCCCACCACAGAAGTTGATCAAATGCTCTTCCCGTATATGCAGCCCAGGCTTGCGCATCAGTAGCGTCGAGATAACCGCCGTCCTCGTCGAAAACTTCCTGGGCTCTCGGGATATGAACCATTGCGGACACGGGCAAACAACCTAGCTCAGAAAGAAACGCGCGCATCCCAACCGCAGCCCTCACGCCACCCCACTGACCCGCCGAGTAGGTGACGATCACGCTAGGTTTGTAGGAAAACAGAGAGCTTCCAAAATGATTGAGGAGATGAGCCAGGGCCGGGCTCATCGAATGATTATATTCCGGGCTCACCATCACATATCCGTCGGCGCCTTCAATCGCAGCGGCTAACTCTTGCATTGGCGCGGGCGATTTACCGGCAGGAAATGAGAAGTGCGGTTTAAAAATCTTCCCAAAATCATAGTCCAGCGGGTCGATGAGCGTTGCCGCTGCGTTGGTCGAGCTTACATATGAAAGACATGCCCGCGCCACACGCTGGCCCAAGCGCGCCGGTTTGGGCGGTGAGCTATCACGCGCCGAGCCCAAGAAAACTAGAAAATTCAAATCAATCACACCCAAGTAAGTTCAATGCGGGAGTCATTTTGGCGCTGCGGCCGAAACCTGCCGGCGCTGGGTCGCTTAAAGGCGGTAAGGGCATGACCATCGCACTCTACGAAGCGCTCTAAAAGGGATGCCTTGATCATGGTCAATTACGAGAGATAGACGCGACAAACGAATTGCAGCATTCTAACCGCTGCGTTTGAGCGTAACCCGCCAAAGGTTCCCTTTTTCGCCTCTGGTGGCACGCCATTCCTGCACAAAAACAGGCACCGGATTGCTTGGAGTTTTTTCGGCCCGAGTTCCGCGGCCTGGCAATAGCTCGCCCATTCGCTCGATGGCTCTACCCGTCCGAACCGCCGCACACTTGGCGTGATCCGCAGCGAAGTCATGACGTGCGCACATCTTGCACGCCGACTCCGTATAAATAATTGTACCTGGTACCGATTGTGGTACCGATTAAACTGCCGATTACACCGTAGTTGGCCCCCCTCCTTGTTGGTTTCGGCGATGCGCCTGCCTCCCGTGGAAATTTGATTCTTTCCAGGCTCGCGCTGTCCATGTCGCGTACGGCGTCTTGAGGTTCTGGCGCCGTCGCGTAATTATGCGCAGCTTCGCGTATCAATCAGAGGGAGCAGCCATGGCCAAAGGTCAGCAGAAAAAAGAGGCGCCTAAAAAGAAGCCCGCCCAAGCGGCGGCCGCCAAGCCGAAATCAGCCTACGCTCAGGAAATGGGGAAGAAGAAGTAGCCGTCGCAATCCAAGAACCCCGTGGCCTACCGCGGGGTTCTTCCTTTACGCGAAATAATTGTACCTGGTACCGATTACGGGTACCGACTAGGCCATACCTTTTCGTCGTGTTGAACGCGTGCTCCAAAGTTCTATTGCCAGCTACGTGGCGATCTTCCATTGGCGTCAGCGCGCACTCACTTTTGCAGGCTTGCGAGGTAAGCTTCCAACTTCGTCAGGGAGCCGGCGAACCCACCCTCCATACTGTTCCGTGCGCCGTCGAAGGCGGTGATGCCAGCTTCGTCGGCATTGAAGGGCTCCACGGATATGGTGATCCGCGTTTTGCCTTGGCCAGCGTCCTCGAAGGTCGTCGTAGACAACATCTCCAGCGGCCAATCCGCAGACATCGGATGGCGTGTCAAGCCGCGGTTCTTGTCCGAGAATGATTGGATGAGGACGACCTTCTCATTGGGAACGATTTCCCGGAACGTCTGCAGCCCCCACATCTGCATCCCACCCGGACCTTCCAGGCCGTAGTGGTAGGTTCCGCCCACCTTGAAATCCATCTCCGCGTGGATGGTCTTGAAGCCCGCCGGACTCAGCCATTTTTCCAGGTGCG
>Ga0114970_10001417_pt1 | contig 17907 bp, 10 predicted proteins | sample M_140205_XF_Meta_FD_87030 | JGI IMG/M metagenome (GOLD analysis project Ga0114970, IMG submission 87030) | Freshwater microbial communities from Lake Montjoie, Canada to study carbon cycling - M_140205_XF_MetaG | ecosystem: Environmental > Aquatic > Freshwater > Lake | place: Lake Montjoie... | reverse complement strand
TACGAACGTTGCTGGAGGTAAATGTGCCCGCGTTTGTTGATGACGAAGATGTGCACGGCGCGATGCATCAGCTTGCGCTTGTGCACCTCGCCACGCGTGAGTTGTCCGGTGACTTCATTGTGCTCATTGACGACATCGAACATCTCACTGGCCTTCTGCCCGGCATCGGCTTCGTGCCGTTGTTCATACCAGCGGGCGATGTGAATCCACTGCGTGAGCGATAGCGCCTCCGCACGCACGGTTGGCGAGACGTTGAGCGATTGAATCAGTGCCTCCCAGCCGCCGGGCGCTTCGGGTAGCAGATTTTTGAGCTGCTTGCGACGTTGCGAGAAACCCATGCGCACGAGGCGGTCGAAAAGCACATGATCAAAAATTGGCAGCGTCGCTGGATCGCGCGGTGTGAGGCGGATGACGGCGGAATCGACCCTCGGCTTCGGTACAAAGACCTCCGGCGGCACGACACGTAGCATCTCCACGTTCCAGTCCTTCTGCACCAGCAGGCTGAGTGCGCCATAGGCATCGTCCTCGCAGGTGGCGGCGAGACGATCACACACTTCCTTTTGCAGCATGAACACCGCACAACCGACCGGTGACGGTGGTGTCAGCCAGTGCTTCAAGATCTCACTGCCCACTGAATAGGGTAGATTCCCGACGATGCGCAGCGGGCCGTGTTTGAACCACGAGCGCAGATTGATCCGCGTGGCATCGTTGTGGATGACTTCGACGTCGCTGCGGCCTTCGAACTGGCCTTGCAGCTCGGGCGCAAGTTGGGAGTCCTTTTCGATGAGCACGAGATGTTTCGGCCGGCCGACGAGATGTTTTGTTAATGCGCCCATACCAGGACCGATCTCGACCACGTAGTCAGCGCCATCCGGCTGCACCTGATCAGCGATCCAGCGGGCCACCTCCTCATCTTGGAGGAAGTTCTGCCCCATGCTCTTGCGTGGAGTGAAGTACGGGCGTGGGGCAGGGGATTCGGAGCGTCTTTGATCGCGGTATCTCATTGCCGCATCATTCACGCATTCCGTGATCCATCAAACACTCATCCCACGGAGCCATCACTTGACCCTCGGCGTGATCGGCGCACTCTGGCGCGTGCTCCGAACCTCCCTCAAATCCAAGCTCCACCGCGCCGCCGTCACCGATGCCAACATCAATTACGAAGGCAGCATCACCATTCCGACTGACCTCATGGAACAAGCTGACCTCTGGGATGGTGAAAAGGTGCTGGTGACCTCGATCACTAATGGTGCGCGCCTCGAAACCTACGTCATTCCAGGTCCGCGTGGTTCTGGCCAGATCATCGTCAATGGTGCCGCCGCCCATCTCATCAATACCGGCCACCGCGTCACCATCATGGCCTGGGGCGAGAGCGAGCATCCGATCATCCCCAAGCGCCTGTTGCTCAACGAGCGCAACGAAGTGGTGAACGAGACGGTGCTGTGATCTCAAACGGCACGCCGTCACAAGAGTACCACGATGGGAAACATTCGGCTGTTCATGGGGAGCCTGGATTCCGTATGATTTAGCCATGAAATATCTCGTTTTAGGTCTGCTTTCGCTATTCCTGTCTCTTGCTTCCTCGCTATTCGCGCAGGCGGATGGCATCAAGACAAAGACGACGTATGCCAAGGCTTACGGAGAAACGAAGAACCCCGTTGCGGTCGATCCAGGCAAGGATCTGCCGCGCTACCCCGCTGTGGAGCCGAAGAACGCCATCGCCACATGGCAGGTTAAGAAAGGCTTCAAGCTGCAACTCGCTGCGCATGAGCCGCAGGTGCGTGATCCCATCGCCATCTGCTTTGATGAGAATGGGCGCATGTTTGTGTGCGAGATGAATGACTACAGCGAGATGCGCGAGGTGACGCCGCACCTGGGACGCATCTCCATGCTTCAGGATAAAGATGGCGATGGCTACTATGAGACGAGTCAGATCTTTGCTGACGACTTGGCATGGCCAACGGGGCTGGTCTGGGCCAATGGTGGCCTCTATGTCGGTGCCACGCCGGACATCTGGCGCTTTGAAGACAAGGATGGCGATGGCAAGGCTGAAGTGCGTGAGAAGGTGTTCACCGGCTTCGGTGCCGGGCTGAAACTGCTCAACGTGCAGGGCTTGATGAACAGCTTCATGTGGGGGCAGGACAATCGCGTTCACATCCTCGCCGGTGGTGGCAATCGCGGTGTGATCACTTGTATGAAGCGGCCGGAATTGAAGGGCATCGAGCTAGGCGGGAAGGATTTCTGGTTTGATCCACTCACGCATGAGTTCGGCCTGGAAGGAGGCGGCGCTCAGTTTGGCATGAGCTTTGACAACTACGGGCGGAAGTTCGCCTGCTCCAACTCGGACCACCTACAATACTGGGTCTATGATGACAAATACGCCAACCGCAATCCCTACTACCAGATGCCGCCCGCGCGTCAGAGCATCGCGGCAGACGGTGGTGCGGCGGAAGTGTTTCGCATCAGTCCAGACGAGCCCTGGCGCATCGTGCGCACGCGCTGGCGCATCGCCGGTGTCGTGAAAGGTGCCGTCGAGGGCGGCGGTCGCGTCAGCGGCTACTTCACCGGTGCCACTGGCACCACCATCTATCGTGGCGATGCCTATGGCCCTGAATTCGTGAACAACAGCTTCACCGGCGACGCGGGTGGCCAGCTCGTGCATCGCAAGATCATCAAACCCAGCGCCGACGGCATCAACCTCATCGGCGAGCGCCCCGCTGACGAGCACGGCTTCGAATTCGCCGCCTCCAAGGACACCTGGGTCCGCGTGGTGAACTTCGCCAACGCCCCCGACGGCTGCCTGCACATCTGCGACATGTATCGCGAAGTCATCGAGCATCCCTGGAGCATCCCCGACGAGATCAAGAAGCACATCGACCTCAACAACGGCAACGACCGCGGCCGCATCTACCGCATCGTGCCGGACAAAGGTGCCGAGCGCATCGGCCAAAAGGTAACCCTCGGCAAAGCGAGCACCGAAGAACTCGTGAAGACCCTCGGCCACCCGAATGGCTGGCATCGTGACACCGCGCAGCGGCTGCTCTTCGAACGCCAGGACAAAGCCTCCGTACCAATGCTGGAGACGTTGCTCAGTGGCGAGAATTCACTCGCGAAACTGCATGCGCTGGGAACGCTGGAGGGATTGGGGGCTCTGAGTGAGCAAATGGTTGCGATGGTTATGCAGAACAGCGACGAAGGAGTCGTTGAGCAGGCAATTCGAATGAGTGAGCGCTTCCTTGGTGCAGGCAAACATCCTTGCGCTGAATTGGCTCAAGCGTGGAAGAATATCAGCAATGTCGAGGCGCCGAGGCTGCGGTATCAAACGGCACTGAGTGCCTCGACATTCTTTGAGACCATTCCCTCCTTCGACACGAGCAATCTCAAACCGGAATTGCAGTCGTTGGCGAAGTTTGCTGAGGCTCCGTTGGCTGTTATCGAAAGAGGAACTATAGCTGACAGCAAGATTATCGATGCATTTCTAGCTTCTGCTTCTGATGCGGCGCTCTTGCTTTTTGGGGTCGCATTCAGCGATGCTGTGAATTTGCTGGTGTCTGAGGCGGCAATTCCAAAAGTGCTTCAAGCAGCGGCCGCTGCGGTTCAAGCTCCGCAAAAGTGGTTTCCAAAAGACCAACGTAAAATTACTCCTGCTAGATTGGTGGCTTTCGTTGCTAGGAATCCTAAACCAGAACGTGTTGCTGCGCTTGCGAAGGGATTTAAGGCAGGTGGAACATCGTTGGAGAAAGCGGACACAGAGGGAAAGCTGGCTGCTGTCTTCGCAAAAGCCGCCGCCACAATCGCCGACACTTTCGGCCCCAATGATGCACGCGTCGAAGCGGTCGAGTTGCTTGGACTCTCGTCACCTAAGGAAGCGATGGCCTCCTTGGTCTTATGCCTAGCACAAGGTCAGCCAGATATCGTCCAGACGGCCGCTATTCGTGTTTTGGCGCAAAATGGCTCGGATGCGGTCACCACGGCTTTGATCGGGAATTGGTCGAACTATGGAGCGAAGTCCAAGGAGGCGGCTTTGGAAGCGCTTTTGGCTCGGGATGATCGGGCAGTGGCATTGCTGGAAGCGAAGCAGGTGAAGCCACAGGAATTCTCGGCCTCGCAGGTGCAGGCGCTCATCAAGCACAAGTCGGCCAACGTTGCCGCAGCAGCGAAAGTAGCACTGGCATCCGTCATTCCACCCTCACGCGAGGAAGTGATGGCGAAGTTCAAACCAGCCATCGCGGCGAAAGGCGATGCAACAAAAGGGCAGACGCAGTTCATGGCGCGTTGCATCGCTTGTCACAAAGCAGGCACCAACGGCATCCAAGTCGGACCCGATTTGGTCACGGTGAAGACGAAGGGGCGCGAGGCGCTGGTGACGGCCATTTTGGAGCCGCACAAGGAAGTGGCATCGCAGTTCATCGCCTACACGGTGAATACGAAGGATGGTCAGACGTTGGCGGGTATCATCACAAACGATACCGCCTCCAGCATGACGATCAAAATGATGGGTGGCGTGGAAAAGACGCTGCAACGCGCCGACATCAAAGGCAGCAGCTCCAGTGGCCAGAGTTTAATGCCAGAAGGTATCGAAACAGGCATGAGCGTCGAAGACATGGCGGATCTGCTGAGCTACATCGAAAGCCTTTGACGCTTACTCGCAAACAATGATGGTTTTTCTTTGCAGCCGCCGCTCTCTGCGCTCTTTTGCCCGATCATGAAGACCACCCCAGTCACTTTTGAAGATTTACAGTCCTCCGTTATCGCTGTGCCGCCGTTGTGTCGGAGTAAGGATTTGTCTTTGGCAAAATCACAGAACAGCCGACTCATCAAGCACATGTACAAAGGCGGCATTCGCACGTTGCTCTACGGTGGCAATGCGAATCTCTACAACATGGCCCCGAGCGAGTATCACTCGATGCTGAAGATGCTGGTGGATGTTTCCCCTGAGGACATGTGGATCGTGCCTTCCGTGGGTCCGATGTATGGCACTGCGATGGATCAGGCCAAAATTCTGCGCGAGTTTGCTTTTCCAACCGCGATGCTGTTGCCCACGCTCTTCCCCTCGAAGCCAGCCGGTGTGGCCACAGCCATCCGCCATTTCGTGGAAAAATCTGGCATGAAAGCCGTGCTCTACATCAAAGATGGTGCCTACATCACGCCCGAACTCGCAGCCGAACTCGTTAACGACGGCCTGATCTCCTGGATCAAATACGCCATCGTCGAGCCAGATCCGAAGAAAGACCCTTACCTCAAGAAACTCATTAAGCTGGTGGACACCAAGCTCATCGTCAGCGGCATCGGGGAGCAAACTTCCATCATACATCTGCGTGACTTCGGCGTCACAGGCTTCACGGCTGGCTGCGTATGCATTGCTCCTTCGCGCTCCACGGCTTTGCTGAAAGCTATTCTGAAGAAAGACTGGACCACTGCCGAAGCCATTCGTGAAGAGTTCGTCGCCCTCGAAGACCTGCGCAATGCCCATAGCCCAATCCTTGTCTTGCATCACGCCGTTGCGCTTTCTGGTGTCGCACAAACCGGCCCGGTGCTGCCACTGCTCACCGAACTTCCGGCCAAGCTGCTGCCGAAAATCGAGAAGGCTGCGAAGGCACTTCTGGCGAAGAATGGTTGAGACATTTAGGTCTAATCTCGATTCATTGAATTGCCCGTGCAACTCACGGCTCTCACCTTCGTATTCAAGCTATGTCCTCACGCCGCCACTTCCTTCAATCTCTCTCTACTTCCGCTTTTCTAGCCGCCAGCGGGCTGCCAGCCCAAGAATCAGCCAATCCCGTGCGCAAGCTGCGCAAAGCCATCATGGGTGGCACGCTTGGCATCAAGGGCACGTTGATCGAAAAATACACCGCTGCTAAAACGGCTGGCTATGAAGGAGTTGAACCCGCAGGAGGCATGAATCAGCAGGAGGTGCTCGATGCACTCGGTCAATCCGGTCTTCAAGCTGCCAGCGTGTGCTGCCACACGCATTGGAAGCAAACACTCACGCACAATGACCCTGCGGTTCGCGAACAGGGCCTGCAAGGCGTGCTGCAAACCCTGCGCGATGCCAAAGCCTACAGTGCTGACTCGATTCTCGTCGTTCCAGGTGTCTGCAATGAGGAGGTGCCGTATGATCTCGCGTGGGAGCGCTCGATTGCCGAAATCAAGAAGGCCGTGCCGCTGGCGAAAGAACTCGGCGTGAAGATTTCCATCGAGAACGTCTGGAATAATTTCATCCTCAGCCCACTCGAAGCGGTTCGTTATCTCGATGAAATCGGCGATCCCATCGTCGGCTGGCATTTCGATATCGGTAATGTGCTGCGTTATGGATGGCCGGAGCAATGGATCAAGGTGCTGGGCAAGCGCATCAACCGCATCCACGTCAAAGAATACAGCACCAAGAAGATGAAGGACGAAGGCGTCTGGAAAGGCTTCGACTGCGATCTCACCGAAGGCGACAACAACTGGCCTGCAATAATGAAAGCCCTAGATGCCGCTGGCTACACCGGTTGGGCCATCAGCGAACAGCGCGGCGGCATCAATCCCGGCGGTCTCAAGACGCTCACCGAGCGCATGGATAAAATTTTCGCGATGTAACTAGGTTTTTGTCCTGCTGCCATGCCTTCAGTCCTCGCCCTCTTCGCTCATCCTGACGACATCGAGTTTGTCGCTGCCGGAACCATGCTGCTGCTCAAAGAGCGCGGCTGGGATATCCATTACATGAACATGTGCACTGGCAACGGCGGCTCCGTGCAGATGGACGGCCCCACCACGACCCGTAAACGCCTCGAAGAAGGAAAGGAAGCCGCACGCATCCTTGGCGCTACCTTCTACCCGCCGATTTGCGATGACTTGGAGCTGACCTATGACGTGAAATACTTGCGACAAGTAGCCGCCGTCGTGCGCATGGCGCAGCCCAGCATCGTGCTCACGCATGCGCCTGCCGATTACATGGAGGATCACATGGCCGCGAGTCGTCTTGCTGTTACAGCTGCCTTTGCGCACTGCATTCCGAACTTCCAGACCGATCCACATCTGCCGTCCTATTCGCATGATGTGACCGTTTATCACGCCATGCCGCATGGTCTGTGTGACCCACTGCGTCAAAAGCTCCAAGCCGGTGCCTATGTCGATACGACGAGCGTTCACGCGCACAAGCGTGAGTCATTAGCTGCGCATGAAAGCCAGAAACACTGGCTGGATGTCAGCCAAGGCATGGATTCCTACCTCATCAGCATGGACGAGGCATCCCGCGCTATCGGAAGGCTTTCGGGCCAGTCTGAATACGCCGAAGGCTGGCGCAGGCATCTGCATCTCGGTTTCAGCGCCAAGGATATCGACCCGCTCAAGGACGCCCTCGGCGATCTCTGTCTGATCAACGAAGCCTACGAAAAAGCGAAGCAAACCCCAGCTTGAACTGCGCACTGGGAGCGGCGAACACTTTCGCCGCATGCCCGCACCGCTGACATACATGCTGATCGACGGCCACAGTGTCATCCACGCGTGGCCGGAACTGGTGCGTAACCACCGAGTCGCCTCACGCCGTCATCTGGCCCGCACAGAACTGCTTAGACGCCTTCGAAACCTGCAAGATATGAGCGGTATGCAGGTCGTTGTGGTCTTTGACGGTGCGAAGCAAGGCACAAACGAGGAACGTGAAAAAGACGGTCTCCAGATCATCTATGCCGACCCCGGCACCACGGCGGACACGATCATTGAGCGTCTTGTGGCTCGATATGCCAATGAGCGGCCCATGCGTGTCGCGTCGGCGGACGGTATGGTTCGTGAAACGATTCTGTCACTTGGAGCCGAATGGATTAGTCCAGAAACCCTGCGCAGTCTTTGCGACAGCGCCGAGACGAACATGCGCGCGCGCCTTGCCTGAGACGGAAACACGTCTAAACATCCAGCATGAACCTGCTCAATCCATTTCTGTTTCTGGCGCTCGCTGTATCATCCGTACTCGCGCAAACCCCTGCCGTTGATCGCTCCAAACTTTCCGATGAAGTAAAAAAGCTGCTCCTCGAAGCACGCGACATGCGCATTCAGCATCGCTACTCTGACGCGCTCGAAAAGCTTGATGCAGTCGAAAAACTCGCACCCAATCTCGCCGATATTTATGCCCTGCGTGGTGACATTTACTTGGCTCCTCGTCGTCGTGACTTCGACCTCGCGCTGCCTCAGTTTCAAAAAGCAGCCGAACTCGAACCGCAAAGCCCACTGCCGAAGTTCAACCTCGCTGAGTATTATTTCGTGAAGCACGAGTTCGATACCGCACTGCAATCCTTCACCAAACTGACGACCGACTTCCCGAAGCTGCCGATGGTCATCCGCCATCTAGTTCACTACAAACGTGCGCTCTGTGAACTCAAACTCGGCCATCGAAAGGCTGCGGAACAGATCATCGCGGACAGCTTTACCTTCATGGACGACACACCCGCCTACTATTTCAGCAAGTCCGCGCTGGCCTTTGAGGCAGGGGACACTGCCAAAGCCAATGAATGGGTGCAGCGTGGTGTCGCTGTCTTCAAAGGCCCGGCTTGTGAGCCGTATTACGATGCTTTCAAAGAATTGCGCTGGGTGCTTGATATGGATCTCAATGCGCCAAAGGACCCGCCTAAGCAGCCGTGAAATGGCGCATTGCAGCCGATGCCGGCGGTACCTTCACGGACTGCCACGCTCTCGATCCTCTGGGGGCTGAATCCCGCTGCAAAGTTCTCTCCACCGGCCATCTCAGGGCTGTGTTAGAAAGTAAGACGGACACTCTTGTCCGTCTTTCTGGACTTCCACCACTGCCCAACGGTTTCCTCATTGGCTTTCGCATCAATGCAGTTGGAGAAGGCGAATCCTGCCTCATCACTAGTTTCGACGCGGCCACTGGTGAGATTACAGTCGATCAACAAGTGAATTGGGAGATTGGTGCTCTCCTGGAACTCACCACCGGCGAGGAAGCACCCGTCCTCGGTGCGCGTATCCTCACCAACACGCCGCTTGGCCACGTCTTTCCATCGCTCAGCCTGCGCATCGCCACCACACGAGCCACCAATGCTCTCTTGGAGCGAAAGGGCAGCCGCGTTGCACTCTTCATCACCCAAGGCTTCGGCGATCTCCTGCAAATCGGCGACCAGCGCCGCAGCGATCTGTTTGCGCTCCAGCACGAACCCAGACCCCTTTTTCATGAGGTCGTTTGCGAAGTGCCTGAACGCGTCAGCGTCAGTGGCGAGGTGCTCATTGATCTCGATGAGGCTGCGGTGCATGCCGCTGCGCTTCAATGCATGCACCAGGGCATTACCACAGCCGCGGTTTCGCTGCTTCATGGTCAAGCGCACCCACAGCATGAGCACCGCGTGGCTGAAATCCTCAGTGCCGTTGGTTTTAAGCATGTCACTCTCTCGCATCAAACCGCGGCCTTTGCCAAGTTGCTGCCGCGCACGCAAAGCACCGTGGCAGACGCTTATCTGCATGGTCCTGTGCATGCCTTTTTGAACGCACTGCGTCATGTCGATGCTGACTTGCACGTCATGACCAGCGCAGGCGGTTTGGAGACGGCAGACGCCATCCGCCCCAAAGACATGCTCCTCAGCGGTCCCGCAGGAGGTGCCATCGGCGCTTCAAATGCGGCTCGTCGCCTTGATATCAGCAAGATTATCACCTTCGACATGGGCGGCACTAGCACCGACGTTGCGCGCATCGACATGCGCCCCGGCTATCGCTTCACACAAGACGTGGCAGGCATGAAACTCCTCGCACCGTGCATCGACATCGAAACCGTCGCCGCAGGTGGCGGCTCCATCTGCCGCTGGACGCATCACGGTCTCGCCGTCGGCCCCCAGAGCGCCGGATCGAATCCCGGCCCTGCCTGTTATGGCAAAGGCGGGCCGCTGACCATCACGGATGTCAATCTGCTGCTCGGCCGCTTCGATCCTGCGCGTGCGCCGATACCACTCGATCTTGCTGCTGCTCAAGCACGTCTGCACGAGCTTCATGCACAAACCGATGGCAGCCTCAGCGAGCCAGATTTACTGCATGCACTGCTCCGCCTCGCTGTCGAGCATATGACCGATGCCATCCGCCGCATTTCCATCGGCGAGGGTTATGATCCTGCCGAGCACGCGCTGCTGGCATTCGGTGGCGCCGGGCCGCAGCATGCCTGTGCCGTCGCTGCCCAGCTAGGCATCAAGACCATTCTCGTTCCCGAACATGCCGGCATTCTGAGCGCTGTTGGTTTGCAGGAAGCTGTGCCGGAGAAGATCACGCAAAAAGAGTTTCGCATGTCGCTCCAATCCGCACTGCCGCAGATAACGACGCAGGCAGGTATCCAAATCGCGGAACTTCGGTTGCAAGGCCAGGACACTCCCATTCAAATCGAGTTCCGCGATCCCTACGATCTCCCACATCTCTATCGCGAATCTTACCAGCGCTTGTTCGGCTACGCGCCGCCATCGAATCGTGAGATCGAACTCGTCAGCATCCGTGTCATCACCAAAGAGGTGGAAATTCCCGTCTCCCCCATGCTGAGAGAGGGCAAGAGAATCTCTCCAACTCCATCCCTTATCCAGGATGCCTTCAGCACCATCGTGGTCGAGCGCGGTTGGATCGTCGATCACATCGAAGGCTTCGGCCACATCCTTAATAACGCATCACCCATCACAACATTCGCCATCGAACGTGATCTCGTTCGCCATCGCTTCCATGCCATCGTCAGCGACATGGGCGCACTTCTCTGCCGCACCGCGATTTCTACGAACATCCGCGAGCGTCTCGATTTCTCCTGTGCGCTGCTTGATCCGCAAGGCCGACTGCTTTCCAGCGCACCGCACATTCCGGTGCATCTCGGTGCGCTTGGCGTGTGCGTGCGTGAAGTCATCGCTGCGATTCCAATGCAGCCGGGCGATACGATCATCACGAATCATCCCGCGTTTGGCGGATCGCACTTGCCCGATGTGACACTCATCACGCCCGTGCATGATCAAACTGGCGCGCTGCTCGGTTACATTGCCAATCGAGCACATCATGCCGAGATCGGCGGTATCACGCCCGGTTCGATGCCTGCCAATGCAACGCGCTTGATCGAGGAAGGTGTTGTCATTGCGCCACGGCATTTGATCCGCGCCGGAAATTACTGTTTCAACGAAGTCAGCGAGCTTTTGACCTTCGCGTTGCATCCCACACGCAATCTCGCAGACAATCTTGCCGACCTGCATGCCCAACTTGCAGCCAATCTGCATGGTGTTGAGCGCCTGCGCACACTGGCGACCGATTCATTGCCCGCCGTGATGCAAAGTATCCTGGACCACTCAGAAACAGTCATGCGTGCTCAAATCGAGCACCTGCCCGATTCAATCTCCGCAACAGAAAAACTCGATGATGGCTCACAGATCGTTGTTTCGATGCGCAAGGCCGCCGGGGAACTCATTCTCGACTTCTCCGGCACCAGCGGCGTGCATCCGCGCAATCTCAATGCCACGCCTGCCATCGTTCGCAGTGCTGTATTGTATGTCATGCGGCTGATGCTGCAGGAAGACCTGCCGCTCAACGAAGGATTGATGGAACCTGTTGAAATCATCTGCCCCACATCATTGCTCAATCCCATCTTCAATGGTGACCCAGCCAACGATCCTGCGGTAGTCGGTGGCAATGTCGAAGTTAGCCAGCGTCTCGTGGACACCTTGATCAAGGCGCTTGATCTCCAGGCGTGCAGCCAGGGCACGATGAACAACTTCCTCTTCGGCGGCGGTCAGTTTGGCTACTACGAGACGATTGCAGGCGGTTCTGGCGCTGGCGAGGGTTACGACGGTGCTCATGCCTTGCACACGCACATGACCAACACCGCCATCACCGATCCCGAGATCATCGAGCAGCGCTATCCCGTGCGTTTGCGCCAGTTTGCGATTCGTCGCGGCTCCGGCGGCGCAGGTCAGTGGCGTGGCGGCGATGGTGTGATTCGCGAATTTGAATTCGTGAAGCCACTGACAGTCAGCCTGCTCACCCAGCATCGCGTAGAGGCTCCGTTTGGCCTGCATGGCGGTTCTCCAGGGCAAACAGGCCAGCAAACTCTCGTGCGTGAAGGTCAAAGCACAAAGCTCGCTGGCTGCACGACGTTTGAAGCGCAGGCCGGAGATCGCGTGATCATCGAAACGCCCGGCGGCGGCGGTTGGGGAGCCGCTACGGCTTCTTCGCGGGCACCGTGAGCCACGGATGCGTGTCGGACATGATGAGCAGATCGCCGCGTGGCTCGGTGAAGGGGATCGCATAGCTGGCGAGCACGGTCTGCACCGAATCAGGGGCGTTGGTGACGATCTCCACCGCAAACGGAGCCTGGCTGGTTGCTGCATCTGCCACTGCTTTGAGCGTGAGTTTCACATCGCCCCCTTTCGCCGGCACATCGACGGCCTCGGCGGTGACTCCGGCCGGCAGTTGCGCGGCGCGTGCTTGAATCTTTCCAGTGAACGTGCCGCTGGCCTTCACATTGAGTTTCACATCAACGCTTTTGCCAGCTTCCAAGCGATAGGCATGTGTGTCGAGCGTCCCCACGAGTGAGGGAGTAAAAGGCTTCACGGAGAGTTCATAGACATGATCGGCGCTGCCTTGATGGAAGCGATCAGCGATCACGAGCTTGAACTCGCCGTCTTTTGGCGCTTTCCAGTGCAGAGAAGGATCGAGGTTTTCTTTGTCACCATCGTCCGCCTGTTGCAGCGACTTGCCGTCGGCATCTTCGATGCGCAGCGTGGCATCCAGCGGACTGCGGATGGCCTGGGCGCGAACGGCGATCTGCAAATCATCGCCCTTCTTCGCGGTGAGGCTGAAAACATCTTCCTCACGGGCCTTGGTGATGCAGCCGTTGATCGTAGTCGGAACGGTGATCGTCTTCGCCTCGTTTAATGGTACTGTTTTCTTCGGTTCATCGGTGACGGTGAGACGGTAAACATGATTGGCACTGCCTTTGAGCGCTACATCGGCGGCGGGAGGGTGCGCAAAGGCGAAGACCTGCACGAACAACTTTTCATCAGCGACGGGCATGTAGTCGATACGTGGGTCGAGGTTGGTCGTGTCATGCCCGGCGGCAATTTCGGTGCCGCGTTCGTTCAAAAGCCGCAACGCCGGGTCCATTGGCGAGCCGAGAGCATAACCATGCAGCTCCAGCGTGATCCTTTTGCCCTTCTGTACACGAATCGCGTGCGTATCGACATCGCCCGCTTTCTCCAGCACGCCGTTGATCGTCACGTTCATCTTCGCCTCGGTTGCTTTGGCCGCGGCGAGGTCATCATTCGGCTCTTTTTCGATCAGCTCCTCGAATTTACCGGCTTCGATGATGCGCGGCGGCGTAGCGCCCTCCTCGGTGTAAAACCGCACGAGGTACGGCCCCGGTAGAGCATCCTTGGCGATGCTGAGAAAGTATTTCTTTGGCTTATCTCCTGCGAGCAGCACGATTTTTGGATCGTTCGACCAAGCGAGCGGGGAGTCTTTCTCCAGCCCCTTGCCGGCAACCATGGCATCTACTCGAGCGCCAACCTGCCCACCCGCCGGGAAGATGCTTTCAAAGCCCGGCGGAGCCGCTTGCGCGGCGGCAACCCCCAACAGCAGCGTGACCAAACTCTCACGCGCACGCATCACGCAAACAGCTCGCGAATGGGCCTGCCGCCGTTGATGAGTTGCACGGGACGTCCGGTGTTGGTGTGCAGGACTTGATGCGGATCAATGCCCAGCTTCGTGTACAGTGTGGTGGCGAAGTCCTCAGGCGAGTAGATGTTTTCGCTGGCGTAGTAGCCCTTGGGGTCGGTGGCACCGATGATGCCGCCGCGTGGCACTCCCGCGCCTGCGAAGAGGATGTTCATTGCGCCCGGCCAGTGATCGCGGCCGCCGTCTTTGTTGATCTTTGGCGTGCGGCCAAATTCTCCGAGACCGATGACCAGCGTGCTTTCCAGCAGGCCACGGCGGTCGAGGTCAGTGATCAGTCCGGCCATGCCTTGGTCGAACTTCTGCATGAACTCACCTTTGCAGGTCTTGAACAGCTCACGGTGATGATCCCAGCCACCGTAGTTCACGGTAACAAATGGAACGCCCACTTCGACGAGACGACGGGCCAGCAGCATGCGCTGACCAAGATCGTTGCGACCGTAGAGATCACGCGTCTTGTCATCTTCACGCGAGATGTCGAAAGCTTCCTGTGCGGGCTTCGAGGCGATCAAATCGACCGCCTGACCGTAGAACGTGTCGAAACTCACTGCCGGATCTTCCGCCACGGCATCATTCAGACGCTTCATGCGGTCCAGCGAGTGACGCAGTTCGCGGCGGGCTAGACCACGAGCATCGGAAATGTCGGAAGGCAGCACGACATCGCGCACTTTGAAGCCCTTCGAGTTCGGATCGCCACCGGCGACGAATGGGGCGTGTTCTGCGCCGAGGAAATTCGGTCCGCCGCTGCGGGTGATGCTTGGCAGCGTCATGTAGGCCGGCAGACCGTTTTGCACGCCGCGCTTGTAGCTCACCACGCTGCCGAAGGACGGGTGGAAGGTCACAAAAGCTCCGCACCCGACCGGCACCGGCGTCGGCGCACCGGTCATCATGTAATGATTGCCACCGCCGTGATTGGGATCCTTGTGCGTCACGCTGCGCAGCACGGTGAATTTGTCTGCCGCTTTGGCGAGACGCGGCACGGATTCGGAGAACCGCACGCCTGGAACACTCGTCGGGATCGTGCCGAACTCGCCGCGAATCTCGCTCGGTGCATCTGGCTTCGGATCAAACATCTCGTAATGCGAAGGCCCGCCATCCAGCCACACCAAGATGCAGTTCACTGGCCGCGCCAGCGATGGCTGTGGTGCCGTGGCCGCCATCGCCCGTGCGCGCAGCAGATCGGTGAAGCCAAGCCCACCACCAGCGGCGGTGAGACCAAGCTTCAGGAAATCGCGGCGCATGTGACCAGCGCAGTTGTGGGTGAGACGAGACATTCGTTGAGGGTAAAGACTTTCAAATTACGGGGACAAGAACGCATTCTTGCGAAAGCGCACAAAAAGCCGTGCTCAATGATTGAACACAAATTCCGCCGAGTTCAGCAGGCTCCACAGCACGTCCTCAATCGCCGACTGCCGGTTCGCGACTCCCACGTCGAGCGCTTTACCGGCAATGGCTGCTTCCTCGGCGGTAGGCAGGCGTGAATAACAGGCAAGATAGAGATCCTCCATGATCCGTTCGGGCTTCAGCTCGCTCTTCGCGAGTCTGGACGCGCGGCCCTTGGCGCTGACGAGCATCTCCTGCAGTTTGTTGGAATTCATCAGGTGCAGGGCCTGTACGACACTGGGTTTCGCATCGCGCTCGCAGGGACACTCCGAGCTGGCATTCGGACGACCAAAGGCGTCCATGAACTGGCTTTCGAGCTTGTGATTCCACGTCTGCTTCGCCAGAGCATCGGGGGGCATACCGGAGAATGGCTCTTTGATCTCGGTGACCTCGCAGACTGCATCGAGCAACGTTTCGGCAGGCAGGCGGCGGCGGTAGCTGCGGCTGTAGTTCTTGAGATCGGCAATGTTCGTCTCATTCGGCAGGCTGCTGAGTCGATAGACCTGCGACAGCATGATGGTGCGCATCAGATGCTTCAAATCGTAGCCGTGCTTCACGAAATCTTGGGCCAGCCATTCGAGCAGCGGCCCGTTGCTGGGCGGATTCGAGGCACGGAAGTCATCCACGGGATCGACGATGCCGCGACCCATGAAACTGGACCAGGTGCGGTTGACCACGGCTTGCGCGAAGTAGGGGTTCTTCGGGTTCGTCATCCAATCGGCCAGCACGGCACGTGGATCCTGCGTTTCGGCGATGGGAATTTCTTTGTCGGCGGGCGGACGTGGTTTCAGCGCGGCTTTCGTCACTGGATGCTCGATGCTGGCATTGCCGGGAGAAAACCACCACTGCTCCGGTTCGCCGCTGATCGGCGCGGAGATGCCCTGGCCTTTGCGTTTCATCTGCGTAAAGAACGCTGCCATCTGATAGTAGTCCGTCTGATCCCATTTCTCGGTCGGGTGATGATGGCACTTGGCGCACTCCAAACGCACGCCGAGGAAAATCTGGCCGATGAACGTGGCGGCGTCGATGGGCTCGCGTTTGTCACGCCAGATGGCGACAGGGCCGTTCTTGTGCGTGTTGCCCTCCGCTGTGAGGAGCTCAGTCGCAAAGCGATTCCAGGGCTTGTTCTCACGGAAGCTCTGCCGGATCCATTGATCGAGCAGATAGACCGGCTTCACGCCGACGCGCGAAGGGTTCGGACGAATGAGATCGCCCCACTTGATGGCCCAATGATCGGCCCACTCGGGACGTTGCAGCAGCTTCTCGATCCACTGCTCGTGCTTCTTGGGGTTTTTGTCAGCGAGGAAAGTGCAGGCTTCCTCAATGGTCGGCAGCATGCCGATGGCATCGAGCGTGCTGCGGCGCAAGAACTCCGCGTCGCTACAGGTGTCGCTGAGCAGATGGCCGAGCTTTTGCAGGCGGGCATAGACGAGCTTGTCGATCTCGTTGCGCACCGTGAGCTTTGCATAGCTCTCTGCTGGGAACAGTTTCTCAGCGGGCACCGCCACGCGCGAGATGCCCACCTGGCCCATGTAGCGCGCCACGATAACGGTCTCGCCGCTTTCCGTGCTCGTCTTGAGCTTTCCGGTTTCATCGACCGCCGCGATTGATTTCTCCGATGAAATGTAATCCGTCAGCGCCGTGACATCGCGCGTGGAGCCGTCGCTATATTTCGCGGTGACCTTCAAAGCCAGCTCCTCACTCTTGCGATAGGTCTTCTCACTCGGCGTGACCTCGATGCCCGCCAGCGCAGGCTGGTTCGGTGTCTCGTAGGGCATGCCTTGCCGAATCCAGTCCGCGATGGTCTTTGCTGAAGCTGAGTCCGGTTCAAATCGCTGCCCGCCTTCGTGCTGCACTCGAACCGTGGCCTTTTGCAGGATGAGGCTGTCCTCTGGCAGCGCGGGGAACACACGACGGCCACGCGAATCGTTCACGACCTCCATGTAATCGGTCTTCGGATCGAAGGCGAAGATGGAAAGCTTGAAGCCGGCCTGCCCGCTCGATTTCGCGTGGCAGGAGCCGAGGTTGCAACCGGCCTTGCTGAGGATCGGCAGGATGTCCTTGGTGTAGGAGAGTGCGTTGGGGTTAGGAGTTACGGGTGATGAGTTGGGAGAAGTGAGTTTGGTGATGGCTTGTTTTTCATCGAGGCGGAAGACATCGCCGGTATCGCTGGCGACGAAGATGTTCTTCCCGTCGGCAGTCATCACTGCGGCATTCGGCACGCCTTCGAGTGTCGTGAGTTTCTTCTCTTTGCCGGAGGTGAATGCCAGCCGCACACCGTCGTGCGTCTTCAATTCAGTCACGCCATGCACGCCGCCTTTTTCGGTGAGGTAGGTGAGGCTCGTGGAGTCGGGCGACCACAGCAGCGCGTTCACGCCGACGGATTTGTCGCCCAGCAGCATCAGCATCTCCTTGCTGGCGATTTCCCACACCTTGAGGTCCTTGTCCGCGCTGCCGGTAGCGAGCCATTTGCCGTCCGTGTTGAAGCCGAGCGCCGTGATGTGGCCCACGTGCCCCTCAATCTTGGCGATCTCCTTGAACGTGGCCGCGTCCCACACCTTGGCGAGGTTGTCCGCACCGCCGGAGGCGATCTGCTTGCCGTCTTTGCTGATCGCAAGGCTCAAAACATTGTCTGCATGCGCTTCGACAGTTTGCGCGGGCTTCGCCTCGCCTAGTTTCCAGCGATGCAGCACACCTTTCACGCTCGTGGCACCGTCGGCGACGATCAGCGTCGTGTTGTCGAGCAGGAAGATCAGTCCGGTCACACGACCTTCGAGTGGCGCGGCGAGCGTGTAGGCTGGTTTCGACCAATCCGTTGGATTCCACACCAGCACGGAGCGATAACCGCCTGCTGCCAGTCGC
>Ga0114970_10001416_pt1 | contig 17914 bp, 14 predicted proteins | sample M_140205_XF_Meta_FD_87030 | JGI IMG/M metagenome (GOLD analysis project Ga0114970, IMG submission 87030) | Freshwater microbial communities from Lake Montjoie, Canada to study carbon cycling - M_140205_XF_MetaG | ecosystem: Environmental > Aquatic > Freshwater > Lake | place: Lake Montjoie... | reverse complement strand
TGAAGGATATAAAAACTTAGACAATCCTTTTTTTAATTGGCTTCCTTTCGCGCCTTCTAGGGGCGTGGTCTTAGATATAAAAGCACCTTTATTGGGACAGAATAAAATATTAAAAAAAGGCATTACCCTCATCCCTGCCGATCAAGGCATGTTTAAAGCCGGCTCTACCTATGAAAGGGAGGATTTATCCCCGCAATCAGATTCGGCAGGACGAAAAACGCTGGAAAAACAGTTAAGTGCCATGCTGAATTGCACCTATGAAATTGTCAAGCAAAAGGCAGGCATACGCCCCGGTACCAAGGACCGAAATCCGGTTTTGGGCAGTCATCCGAATCATCCTTCTATGTATATTTTAAATGGATTGGGCTCCCGAGGTGTAATCCTTGCGCCTTATTTCGCCCTGCTGCTGTGCGATTTCATGCAAAAACACCAAGAAATTTCAAAAAAATATAGTGTCCAAAGATTTTTGAAAGATAAAAAACAAAAACCTTAGAAAGCCCTCAAAAAATACATAAAACATTATTTATCAATATATTAAAAAATTATTTACCAACAAAAAAACATATACTTTTCAATATTTTAAATCTATAAAATATTTTTTTTTGAAAAAATTATTCAAACTGCTTGTTTGTAATACCTTTCTTTTTAATTTAGCGGCATTATTAACAGATTAAAAAACCTAATTATGAACAAATCAGAATTAATTGATGCCATTGCGGCCGATGCAAAAATGACAAAAGTTGATGCAGGAAATGCATTAGCAAGCTTTATCTCTGCGGTTTCTAAAACCTTAAAAAAAGGAGATAGCGTAACTTTAGTAGGTTTCGGAACATTTTCCGTAACAAAAAGAGCTGCTAGAACAGGCAGAAACCCACAAACAGGTAAACCACTTCAAATTAAAGCAAAAAAAGTTGCTAAATTTAAAGCTGGTAGCGAATTAGCAAAAGTGGTTAACAAATAATCATTTTAGCTTAAAGTATTTAAAAGGGCTATCTAAACAGATAGCCCTTTTTCTTTATAATCCCCCCAAGACCAAAAACATCCCTGAAACTTTTCTAAGAAAATATCGTACAAAGGGTCCTTTTGCCTATTTTTATGCCAAAAGCAGACTTTTTTTGAGGATATTTTTGCTGAAACAAAGAAAAAAAGAAGCGAATCAATTACATGGAAGCAGACCCCAAACTCCTATTAGACCTGGTGAAAATACCGATGCCTTTTGGCAAATATAAAGGCACCCTGCTTTGTAATCTACCCATTTCATACCTAGAATGGTTTTCCAATAAGGGTTTCCCGGAAGGAAGACTAGGCGTTTTATTGCAAACCATGTATGAAATACGATTAAATGGACTACAGTTTTTGCTTGAACCACTCAAAAACAAGTCAGCATGAAGGCCTCAAGCATTGGTGAAATCAAAAAAGAGCTGAGCAACCTATCGGCAAAAGAAATGCTAGAAGTTTGCCTGCGACTTGCCAAGTATAAAACTGAAAACAAGGAACTCATCAGCTACCTGCTTTTTCATGCACATGATGAAGAAAATTACATCCTGCAAGTCAAAGAAATCATGCGTGAACAAATTGCTGAAATGAATAAAAGCAATGCCTATCTGGCAAAAAAAACCATTCGAAAAGTAATCAGAACCTGTAATAAATACATCAAATATTCAAAAAAAACCAAAACAGAAACAGAGCTCAGAATATATTTCTGCCAACTACTTAAACAAACAGGTTACAATTTTAAAAACAATACCGTCATTTGCAATCTCTATGATAGACAATTTGAAAAAATAATTCTATCCATTTCCAAGCTGCATGAAGATTTGCAAAGCGACTACACAAAAGAAATAGAAAGTCTCAACAGATAAAACAACATAAACCTTTTAAATACCCCAATATGTATTTCAAAAAACAAACACCTAAAAATTACCATTTCATAATCCTTGGAATAGCAATGCTCATGCTTTCTTCCTGTCAAATGCAGAAAGATAATAAGGAAGAAAAAGATGCGCTAGCTTCTCACATTGATTCAAGCATTCAGCCCGGACAAGATTTTTTCCTCTTTGCCAATGGAAAATGGTTCAAAGAAAATCCCATCCCATCTACTGAAAAACAAAATGGATTGTGGCAATTGATACAAGATACCATCAACGCACAAATCCATCACATTTGCACTTCGTCTATGGCGCTAGCAAATGCAGAAAAGGGAAGCAACAAACAAAAAATTGGTGACTTCTTTTTCAGCGGAATGGATAGTGTAAACATCAATAAAAAAGGCAAACTTGCCTTGCAAGCAGATTTCAATCGCATTGACAGCATCAAGGATATCAATGGCGTTATTCGATCTGCAGCCTATATTCAAAGCGTTTCATCTTCTCCACTTTTTTCTTTCTTTGTCGGACAAGATGATAAATTTAGCAGCAAACATGCCTTATACCTATGGCAAGGCGGACTCAGTCTACCGGATAGAAGTTACTATTTTGATACCGATAAACGAGCAGCCGATATCAGAGAAAAATTTATAACCCATCTGGGTAAGATGTTTGAAATTATAGGCTATGACCAAGCGAAAGCAGAAAATTCTGCCAAGCAGTTTATGAAACTTGAAACGGCACTTGCCCAAATTGCCAGTAAAAAAGAAGATACCCGGGATCCCATCAAAAACTATAACAAATACACTTTTACCCAGCTAAATACCGCAAACCCCAATTTAAATTGGAAACTGTTTTTTGAAAGCGCAGGATTAAAACAAGTAGACACGGTAATTGTGGCTCAACCTGCATTTTTCAAGGCACTCAATACCTATCTAAAAACTATTGCACTGGATGATTGGAAAAATTATTTGAAATTTCATTTGCTAAATGGACTTGCAAACACCTTAGACGACAAAACATACCAAGAACATTTCTATTTTTATTCTACCGTTTTAAGAGGCATTCAAGAGCCCAAACCCAGATGGAAAAGAGTGGTCGGCCAGACAGATAATTTACTCGGAGAGTTGATAGGTCAAGTTTATGTTTCAGAATATTTACCAAAGGGTACCAAAGAAAAACTCATGGAGATAGGAAATGCCATCCGATTGGTATATGCTGAACGAATTAAAAATTTGGATTGGATGAGCTCTGCCACTAAAGAAAAAGCATTAAAAAAACTAAACAGCATCGTGATGAAAGTGGGATATCCTGATAAATGGAAAGATTTAAGCAGTATGCAAATCGATCGCAACTCCTATACCCAAAACACAATGAATGCAAATAAATGGGGCTTTAACTATGTCATGTCAAAATACGGTAAACCGGTAGACCGCACCGAATGGGATATGCAGCCACAAAACTACAATGCATATTACAACCCTTCTAATAATGAAATCGTGGTGCCGGCATGCAACATCATTGTACCGGGATACGAAAGAAAAATGGCAGATGATGCCTTGCTATATTCGATTATTGGGGGCTCTACCTTTGGTCATGAAATCACGCATGGCTTTGATGACCAAGGAAGCAAATACAACGAATTGGGAAACCTAAGCAATTGGTGGACCACCGATGACAGCACTCAATTTTATGGAAAAACAAAAAAAATCGTCAAACAGTTCAATGGTTTTATTGCTGTTGACAGCCTGCATGTAAATGGAGAATTGACACAAGGAGAAAACATAGCTGACTTAGGCGGCATTATGATGGGATTTGAAGCCTTCAAAAAAACCAATCAATTCAAAAATAAAGAAATCATTGGAGGCATCAAACCGGAACAGCGTTTCTTTTTGGGATATGCCTTGGCATGGATGATCAATGAAAGACCGGAATCCATAGCTGATCAGGTGCGCAGCAATGAGCACTCCCCAGCAAAATTCCGCGTCCTTGGTCCACTTGCAAATATGCCGGAATTTTATTCAGCATTTGAAATCAAAGAAAATGAAGCCATGTATATTAAGCCTGGAGATAGAGTACAAATATGGTAAGGAAAAAAATTAAACCCAATAAAACATTTTCATACCTAGCAAAAAAGCAAAAATAAGTATAGCCAAAAAATATTGCCAGCGAATTGACATTTGTATAAAGCGAATTCTTTTCTGATGCATATATAAAATGGCAAAGAAAAAAATGCCCAGATTAAAAAACAAAAAAGTATCCCTGCCAGCAGAAAAAAATGCATCATACAAAACGGATGGCAACATCGTCAGCGAGCCCAAAAGCAATACACTGCTCAAATGACCGGCATACTCGTAAATATTTTTTTTTGAAAAGATATAAACCATAAAAAGCTGAATTAAAAAAGGCAGAATAAGAGCGAGCAGCAATAAATTATTGGAATATATTGCTGTTGCTATCCTATCGTTTGACAGAGCTCTGTCCGATATGAAAAACACCAAAGACGCTATGATAAAGGCCAAGAAAACATAGGTGAACCGATAAAAAATCGCTTTTGAAGGATAACAGTCGCACTCTATAAGACTTCGTTTGGGGAGCAAAATAACATAGCGATTGAAAGCAATCATTTTATAAAAAAACTCAAACAATAGCAGCAAAAATGAAATACGAAAAAACCATTTCATAAACGGAAAGGCTTTTTCAAATAAGATAGAAATGGCTTGCGATCCATACACAAATTCATCTCCACCGGAAGGGCGAAAAGCCACACCATTTTTAAATTGATCGAATTGAATACTATTCTTTAGTTCAGCAGAAGCCTGATAGGAAAGACATTCACGTGCTTTGATGACACGCATTTTCTGCAAAACATTTGTAAATCCAATACAAATTCTGCAGTTTTCATCATACACCAATAAGCCATCACCTTCTTCCGTCTTTTGCATCACTTTAGTATATCACCAATTTCTGATACGCTTCTTTATTTTGATCAGACTGCCATCCATAAAAGTAAATACCCGATTGCAAATGCAAATCTGATAGCAGAATATCACCATCCATTGATGAGACCATCCTATCAAAAACCTTTCGACCATAAACATCATAAATATGAATCATTGAAGGATGATTTTCATCTAAATGATACTTAAGTCGAAGCAGGCCATTTGAGGATGGATTGGGATATATATGCAAATGATTTTTCAAACTAGAAAAACCAGGCAGTGATGAGGTTAAATTGCCATTGGAAATGATTTCCAAATCATCAAAATAAAAACCATCTAATTCGGTATCTGTATCGCTATTCATGGTAAACATCAACAAAATATTTTCGCCGGCATACGCATCCAAATTTATTTCCTCCTTCACCCAAGAGGCCTGTGAACCTTCATAAACCGGATTTAAATAATCCTGATACGCACTTCCGTCAACAGTATAAGAACCACATAAGGGCGTCCAGCTCGCCCCCTGATCACGAGAGATGAGCAATTGCGAAAAATCCCAAATCTTTTCAATATCCCATTTGGCATAAAAAACGAGCTTGGAATGCAAATTTGCTGGCAGGGAAACTGGATTAATCATATCAATCATTTCATTCGAAGATGGAAGATAATTCCCATTGGGCGAATCCGTAATGGAAGACCATGCGGAATAAAAATCCTGAGAAGTATTCCCCCAAGAACCGGCATTCCATTTCGTTACATCATCACCCCTTTCTTGAAAAGAGATACCTGGCGCTCCAAATACTTTAACAATGGTATCAACATAAGAAAAATCTGCATTGTGAATATTTACGATAAATTTGATCTGCTCGCCTGATGCAATGGAAGGATTCAGGATATAAGCCAATGAATCCTTTAGGGTGTGTAGTATAGACATACCCGTATACACTTTGGCATTGGCAAAGCTGATATTAGAGGTAAGAGGGGTGAAAGACAAGGTATATATTCCCGCAGTATCAAGGCCCATTTCAGTAAAAGAGAAAGGCAGATAAGCTGTTTTTACGGTTAAAAATTCTTTACTGCGATCTTCAAAAACGCCAAACTTCCCGGCAAGCTGTGCTGCAGAAAAATTGGCAAACATATTATCTTGGCAATTGGGAATGATACTGCTTATTGGAGGCCAAAATCCTTCATCATAAATACCTATTTCAGGTGTTATGGCAAATACCTTGGCTTTACTGCTTTGATCGCCATACATCCAATCATCCGAATCACCATTGGTAACATACTGAACCGTTTGGTTTCCGGTACCTGCCAAATAATGATTATAACGGGTCATCATTTTCCCATAATTCACAAATATGCTGGAATCAGGTGTGTAATAATCGGGAAGGTAACCCCATGGGTATACCAAAAGATTACCAAAAGTATGATAGTTCATCGCGATTTTAAAAGAATGGGCTGTACAAAAATCACGCATCATCTGTGTCTCAGGCTCACTGAATGGGGTGTCCCCACGATATACTTCATCGGCCCCATTGGCAGATGATCCATAATTATCATAACCCCAATGAAAACCATAATTCCGATTCAAGTCCACACCCATAGAACCATCGCCATTGGCACGTCTATTTTTCCTCCACATTCCACCTCCCATAGGATCAGTGGTTTCATTATACAGATAACCATCCGGATTGACACATGGAACAAAATACATTTCCGTATGATCCACAATAGACTTCACCGATGAATCAGATGAATAATTTTCAAGCAAATACCACATGTAATAGATGAGATTTGACATACTCCCAGGCTCGCGGGCATGATGAACGGCATCATATAAAACTTCCGGTTCAGGCTCATCGGTATCCGCATGATCTGATAATCGGACATAATATATGGGACGTCCTTCAATACTCAATAGGGTGTTGCTAATAGGCTGCTTGGCCGTAATTAGGGATGGATATAAAATCCGCATACTATCAAGCTGCGTAAGCATCTCCGCATAGGTAAAGTACCCAGCCATTGAACCCAAGGTAAAATGCTTAGGCGTTTGATATACCGGAGCAACGCGATGACAGGCCGATTGAACTCTGCTCTGCATAGATGCAGAGGCGGTATCATTCTGCTCTCGGTATTTTTTTTGAATATCAGGAACAAGAATATCGACAACAAAACCGGCCTTTTTTATTTGCTCAATTTCATGTGCACTGAAATCAGAAATAAAATAAAGATTTTTTTTATACGCACCTTCAGAAATATCAATACCACATTTGGAAAGGTCGCGTATTTCTTTTCCATGCAGAGATACTTTTGCACGGCTATATTTGAGACTTTGCGCAGAAAGTGAAAAAAAAATTAGCAAGAAAGAAACACCAAGAAGCAATACATTTTTTTTCATGAACGATGAATCAGTAATACATTTTCATAACAATACCCTTACAAATTTTTGCGAATACCTTCGAGAAAAGCATCATCTACCTGTTGTCCTAGAGATTTGGATTTCATGATATCCTCATATGCATTTTTATATTTCCCTGAAGAATTATAACTAACCCCTCTGTTAAAATAAGCAGCCGCATAATTATCTTTCAAAGCTATGGCCTGGGTATTTTCAAAGATAGACTGTTCATAATTTTTCTTGTTAAAATAACAAAAAGCCAGATAATAGTGAGAATCTGCATTATTGGGCTCTACGCTCAAAAGCTTGGTGTAATCAGCAATTGCATCATCATATCGCCCCATATTTATGAGAGCATATCCCCTATTTAAATACACTTTGAATTCCATATTCGGCATCAGCTCCAATGTTTTATTATAATCATTGAGCGCCTTCTCGTATTCCTTCATCATGGAATAGGTAACCGCACGATTAAAATATCCTTCATGATTGTTTACATCCAATTGAATGGACTTAGAATAATCATCCAATGCTTCTTTAAATTTTCTTTGCAAGCCAAAAATATTACCACGGTTGCTGTATATTTTGGCATCGGTTTGATTCAATACAATATAATTATTAAAATCAGCCAAGGCCTTTTCAAATTCATTCATTTGGGCATAATAATTCCCGCGATTTTTATACGAAACATCTGCTTGGGGATATTTGCTAATCACATCAGACCATAGTGTATCATTATTTTTCCACACTTGAGCCCTACCATAGGTCTGAACTGAAAATACGATAGCCACGAAAAACATGGCCACAAAAGAAAGATTTTTCATGGATTTATTTTTCATCTGATCCACTCCCATCCCCACCATAAAGAGAAGTCCGATATAGGGAATATATGAATACCGATCAGCCATAATAGCAGAACCCACAGAAATAAATTGCAAGACCAATGCAATGGTTACGAAAAAAAAGAGCATACCAAAAGCGATGACCTTGGTTTTTTTCATCGAATAAAAAACAATACCCAATATGATCAATATCAAAAAAGGTGCTACATAAAATTCTGCAGAAAGTGATTTACCAATAAGATTCGGATAGGGATAAAAAGCAGACAAGTTTATTGGCATAAAAAATTTCATCAAATACATCAATGCGCCATAAGAAGCAAACATGATTCGTTGAAAAATGGTAAAGGTTTCCATGGCAGCCATAGAAATTCCGGCCTGTGCTTTTACAGAAAGCGCACCAAAAAGGATTGACAATGCAAAGAATGGCAGTTTCTCCCAAACAAGCCTTTTAGAAAATTTTCTTCCGGTATAATAATCGCATAGCAACATCACCATAGGCAAAGTAACAGCGGTTGCTTTTGAAAACAATGACAAAACAAAAAGTACTAAGCATACCAAATAATACAATCCTTTCTTTTTTTCTACTTTCAAATAATACATATAGACGATCAGTGCGGCCATATAAAAGAAAGTATGCAAAACATCTTTGCGTTCAGAAATCCAAGATACAGATTCTACATGCATGGGATGAACACCAAACAGTAAAGCAACCATTGAGGCCACCCACAATCTTTTGTTGCTTAAAAGCCAGATAAAAAAGAATACAAAAAGGGTATTGAAAACATGAAATATAACATTGGTGCGATGAAACAATCTGGTAGCTTCATTTTTTTTCGACAATTCGGCAGGCGTAAGATTTACATCAGATGCAGTGTACAGGTAAGGCTCTACCTTTGCCCATTTGTATTCCAATGCCAATGACAACATGGTCAAAGGATGGTAGTTGGCCGAGACATCTTTTGTCATGATTTGTTTAAAATTCTTTGACACATCGCGTATCATTTCATTTTCGGTGAGATAGGTAGGATCATCCCAATTGGTAAAGCCATTGCGAAGCGAAGGCGAAAAAGAAAAATAGGTTACCAATAAAATACCTAGAACAAGAAGATTTCTTTGCCATGCAGAAGAACCTGAAGAAGAAGATATTCCTGATCGGCTGTTGGCAGGTTTATGCTCCTGAATCTTATTTTTATTCGGTTGATTAGGACTTATCGTTTGATTTTTGGTATATTTTGACTTCATGCTAAGGACGAAATAGATGTAAGTAAATATAAAAACTTAATTCCCTTTCTTATACAGGGGAGAATTGATCAAGCCCCATTTTTGAAGACGATGCACCAATGAAACTTTCAAGACACCCAAACCATAGATGGTACTATTTTTAATATTGATTGAGGATGCTTCCTCAAAATACTTGGTAGGACAAGTTACTTCAGCAATTTCATATCCTGCATATACAATTTGAGAAATCATCTGGTTATCAAAAATGAAATTATCAGAATTGGCATGGTAGTTAATTTTTTCAAGCACCTCGCGGGAAAATGCCCGATACCCGGTATGATATTCTGAGAGTTTTTCGTGTAGGAGCCAATTTTGAAAAAGTGTCAACATTCTATTGAAAATATATTTATAGATGGGCATCCCCCCTTTTAAGGCACCGCGTCCCAAAATCCGAGACCCGAAAACGACAGGATACAGGCCATTGGTAATAATATAGGCCATGGAAGGAATTAACTTGGGCGTGTATTGGTAGTCGGGATGCACCATGATAACGATATCAGCGCCAAGCTCGAGGGCTTTATCATAACAGGTTTTTTGATTGCCGCCATACCCTTTGTTTTTTTCATGGCGAATCAAATGCCTGATCCCAATTTCCCTGCCCACCTCAAGGGTTCTATCGCTACTTGCATCATCCACCAAAATGACATCATCTACGATATCCATCGGAATTTCCTCATATGTGCGCCTTAAAGTAAGCTCTGCATTGTATGCAGGCAACACAATAACTAATTTTTTACCATTGACCATATTAACGCATTTTTAAATTCGAGACCCTTATACCTCAAAATACAGATTTTAGATACATTTTTTAAAAGTAATTGAAATAGAGCTAAAAAGCAGAAAAATCAAAGGTAGGAAAACATATTTTTTTTTGCAAAAGTCAATACGAATGATTACATTTGTTCTCAAAATTGGATAATTATGGAATGTAAGATAGATAAACACGAAAAATATGCTGTTTATACTGTACAGGAAGAAAAACTGAATAGCTTGGTGTCTCCTGAATTGAAATCAGAATTTTTATTTGCCAACAATAACGGCATCAAAAATATTGTCTTGGACTTGAGCAGCACCCTATACTGTGATTCATCAGGATTAAGTGCCATTCTCGTTGGAAACAGACTTTGCAAAAGCGCACAGGGCACCTTTGTCATCACAGGCGTGAGGGAATCTGTGGAAAAACTCATAAAAATATCACAATTAGACCAGGTTCTAAACATCACTCCATCCATTGAAGAAGCTGTAGAGTTTCTTTTTATGGAAGAAATTGAGCGCGAATTAAAGAACGAGTAAGACCCTTTAAAAAACCTCTTTAATTTAAAAATAAAAAGACGATTCTCTAAACATTCAAATCCCATCTCATGAAAAAAAACCTACTTCTCGTCACCGCCATTTTATTTTGCATAACGGTTCAGTTGATGGCCCAATGTACACCAGACCAAACGATTACCAAACCCTTAATCCCTGATAGCGCAACAGGCTTGCCACATGCAGTTGCTGGCACCCCTTATGCATCCACTATTTTTTTAAAAACCCCCGGATCTGCAACCTATCAAGGCATTCCTGTAACCATTGACTCCTTAAAAATTATCAGTGTAACAGGCCTTCCTACAGGTTTTTCCTATGTTTGCAACACACCCAATTCCTCTTGGCCAGGAAATTCATTTGGATGCATCCTACTGACCGGTAACCCTACTCAAGGACAGCAAAACACCACAAGCCCCATTACGGTAAATATCAGAATATTTGGCCTTTTTATGGGATTTCCTACATCAGTAGATCAGCCGAACAACTCTTATAAAATTATCATTGATGCCCCACAAGGTATATCAGATATGAGTACCAACAAGTTTTCTTTGGATCAGAACATGCCAAACCCCTTTACATCTGAAACAAATATTGACTACACCGTAACCAAAAATGGTCCTGTAAGCTTTAAAGTTTTCAATATGTTGGGAAAAGAGGTTTTTTCAACCTCCATTCGTTCTGAGGCAGGAAGAAACACCTATACTTTTAAACCCGTTAATATGGGTCCTGGCATTTATATGTACAGCATCGGTTCCGGCTCAAGCACCTTGGTGAAACGCATGATTATCGGCAACTAGTATACGAATGCTCAGTCGGGATATCCCCCAAACTTACTTTCCCGACTGAGCATTCATTTCATAAAAAAGATGATTCCATTGACTCGATGAATTTTGAGGTTACTATTTTAGGGAGTGGTTCAGCAACGCCAACCTACGCAAGGAATCCATCCGCACAAGTATTGCATACCGAAGATGAGCAATTTTTGATAGATTGTGGAGAAGCCACACAAATTCAACTTGCCAGGTATAAAATCAAATACCATCGCATCAATCATATTTTCATCAGTCATTTGCATGGCGACCATTATTTGGGATTGATGGGATTGCTTTCCACCATGCATTTGCAGGGAAGGACAACTGCCATTCACATTTATGCGGCAGCGGAGCTAGAAGAAATCATTCAATTGCATCTAAAAGTATCTATTTCCACACTGCGTTTTGAAATCTTTTTCCATCCCTTGCTCTTCAAAACAGGTCAAATCATTTTTGAAAATGAATCTATTGAAGTAACGGAAATAGAATTAAACCATCGGATACCCTGTTCAGGATTTTTATTCAAAGAAAAGGAAAGGCCCCGAAAAATCAACAAAGAAAAAATAGAACAGTATCAAATACCCCTGCAGATGATTCCAGGCATCAAGGCAGGAGAAGATTTCCTGCTCCCCGATGGAAAGTGTATTCCCAATGCAGAACTCACCACAGAACCCAAAAAGATTCGGTCCTATGCCTATTGTTCAGATACCAAATACGATGAAAAAGTTCTTGAGGCAGTAAAAGGCATCGATTTGTTATACCATGAAAGCACTTTTTTACATGAGATGCTTGATAGGGCAAATGAAACCTATCACACAACAGCATTGCAGGCCGGTGAAATAGCCAAGAAGGCTGAAGTAAAACAGCTTTTAATTGGACATTTTTCTGCCCGTTATTCTGACACCGCCATTTTACTCAAAGAGGCCAAGCAAATTTTCAAAAACACCTTGGTTGCTGAGGAAGGAAAAACCTTCGGCATTCAATAACCGAATAAACAAGTATATTATTTGGCAAGGATGGTATCTATATAGGTGCCATATGCCGCCCATATTCCTATTGCCCCTCCTTGTATATTAGATTTGATGGTAGCTGGCGCTGCAAAAGGATTCCCATTGTTGGTAATTTGCATTTCATAAGACTTATAAAATTCATAAACAGCTTTTGGTATGGTGCAAAATTTAACAATAATTTGATCCCCCTTTTTAAAAAACCTTCTTTCTCTTGTGGTATCATCAGCAGCACTGGAATTGGGATCTCTTCCTCTCACAAAATCAAAGGAAAAGGATTTGCCATCCACAAATCGATCTTCAAAAACGGATCGCATTGGAGCAAGAAAAACCTTATCTTTATTTATACGCTTGGCAAACCAGCGATAATAATTTCCCAAACCCGGCGGATCGGAAAGTCGCGCATGAATCAAACCCAAACTATCCGGCGCAGGGTTTGGCTTAAAGAACAGACTATCTAAGCCAATGGCAGCCGGAATGGTAACGGTAGAGGTATATACTTTACCATCCACTTCTACGGTCAAGGTATAGGTGCCACCAGATTTCCCTTTGAGGGTACTGGCCTTATAAACCAAGGGTGGCAAATAATTCGCATCTAAAACTTGCTTTAACACTTCTGATTGAACCCCATCTGAAACCGTTACCTTGGCATTAAAAGCAAACATTTTCAGGATGGTAGCCGAATCCACAGAATCAAAATAACCATTGGATCTGGTAATCAGTACAAATGGAAATTCATCAGGTTCAATTTGACCCTGAATGACAATATGTTTTTCGACAGCAGGAATATCAACCTGAACTTCTTTCTGACAAGAAAAAAGTGTGGCCGTTAGCAGGAATAAAACAAACATGATCCAAAGTCCGACAGAGGATTTTAGGGATTGAAAGAAAGGAAAAATAGGTTTCATCATCATACCAAATTAAAATTTAAAATTCCAGGTAACAGAAGGAATTATAGGAAACAAAGACACTTGCTGAGCGGTAATTTTTAAATTCGCTCTAAAAATATCTCCGGTGCGATCAAAATAAAGGAAAAAAGGATTTTGTCGGTTGTAAACATTAAAGATTGAAAAGTTCCAACTGTTTTGGAATCTTTTATTTTTCTTGCCCTGCAAGGTAGCGGAAATATCAAGACGATGATAAGGAGCCATTCTGAAGACATTTCTATCACTATAATTATAAACGATTTTGCCCTCCATCAGATACCATTCTACTGGCAGGGTAACGGCATTACCGGTGCCATACACAAATACGCTAGAGAAAGACCACTTGTCATTCAGTTCATAGGAAAGCACCACAGAGGCATCGTGTCGGCGATCATATTTGGCAAAAAAGATTTTACCATAGTTCAAGTCCGCAAATTGCCTGGTAGTATAGGAAAGGGTATACCCCATCCAACCGGTAAATTTTCCTGTTCTTTTTTTAACAAAAAGTTCAACGCCATAGGATTCACCTTTGCCAAAAGTTAAGCTATAGTCGAGGTTATCCTGAATACCATCAGCAGGTACAGAGCCATCCTTGTATTCCACCTGATTTTTCATGGTTTTATAATACATTTCCACAGAGGCTTCAAACATGTTTTCATGAAAATTCCTAAAAATACCGGCAGCATATTGGGTTCCTAGCTGAGGCTTTACCATGGAGGTACTGGGAATCCATATATCCGTTGGAAGCGACACAGAAGAAAGAGAGGCCAAATGTACATATTGGTTATTCATTGAAAACGAGGCCTTGAGAGATGTTTTCTGAGTCAAACTATATCGGATTGCAAGCCGGGGTTCGATACCTGCATAATTGGAAACTTTGGCGTTATTTCCAAAGTGAATGGTATCGGTAATTTCATCCAAACTATTTTTGATATAACGATCAAAAGGGCCTACTTGCATAAAGTAGGAAGCCCTAACACCCGCATTGATTCGAATTTTATCGCTCACATCCCAATCATCACTCAGATAAACGGCAGCATCATGTGCATATAAACTGGTTTGCACACCCGTAAGAAAAGAAACATTTCCTTGTTTTGCGGAAGCATCATTGGGAATAAAGGTATGAAAAACATAATTGCCACCAAATTTGATTGAATGACGAATGTTGGGAAAATAATTAAAATCCAACTTGGCATTATAATCACGAATACCCGAGAGAAGTTTAAGTTCAAAATTTCCTTGTGCAGCATTGAATTCAAAGGAATAGTTGCTAAAAATAGCCGATGCATTCATAAACAACTTGTCATTAAACAGATGGTTCCAACGCAGATTGGCGGTGGCATTGCCGTAAGGAATTTCAGCGCGAAAAGAATTGCTGGCATTGCCAAAAGCAAAAACATCCTTTCCATAATAACCGCTCAGAAAAATCCTGTTTTTATCGGATAAAATATAATTGACCTTTCCATTCAAATCATAGAAATAAATACTGCTGCCGGCAGCTCTGCTGGTAGAACTTATAAAAGGTTTTAAAAGAATATCCACATAGGTTCGGCGGGCCGAAAAGATGAAAGAACTTTTATCTTTTTGAATGGGGCCCTGCACAGTCAGTCGGGAGGCAATGAGACCGATGCCGCCATCCACCTGAAAATTTTTATTGTTACCATCTTTCATGGAAACATCCAATACTGAAGCCAATCTGCCCCCATATTGAGCTGGCATCCCCCCTTTGATGAGGTTAACATCTTTCACAGCATCCCCATTAAAAACAGAAAAAAAACCTAACAAATGCGATGGATTATATACTACGGCCTCATCTAGGAGAATAAGATTTTGATCAGGGCCTCCCCCGCGAACGTAAAAACCACTATTTCCTTCCCCAGCAGACTTAACCCCAGGTAGAAGTTGTATGGTTTTCATCACATCTACTTCACCCAAAAAAGCGGGTAACTTTTTTATTTCATCAACACCCAAACGCACACTACCCATATCAGCTGCCTTTATATTCCGATCGCCTTTTTCAGCAGAAATGACTACTTCTTTGGTCTGCACCACATTGCTTTCCATATTGGAATTCATTCGAACATCCTTGGATAAATCGACTGGCAATTCAACACTCTTAAAACCCAGATACGAAATTACCAGGGTATATTTACCCGCAGGGGCTGTAAGCGAATAAAACCCATAGGCATTGGTAACGGTGCCATTGAGTGTTTCTTTCAGATATACATTGGCGCCAATAAGCATTCCACCACTGGCAGTTTCTTTAACAAAGCCACTGACGGTATATTTTGAAGTTGTTTTTTGCGCAAAAGCAGGAAGCAAGGTCAAAAAAAGATAAATTGGAAGAAAAAACTTATAGATAGAATGCATAGTGGTGATTAAATAGAGAGGGACAAAACTATGGAAACTTTTTTAGTCGACAAAGTTTCCATGAAATATTTTACATTTTATGAAAATAAAAGTCGAAGAAAATAATACCTTTGCAGGCGTAAAACGAAAAAACGGTTTATTTATTTTAGGATAAAGCAATTTTTCGAAACTTTCGGGGTGTAGCGTAGCCTGGTATCGCGTCAGCATGGGGTGCTGGAGGTCGTCGGTTCAAATCCGGCCACCCCGACGGAAGCAGTGTGGGAGTGGGTTGGAGTGTGAGTGTGATTTTTCTCGCTCTCACACCCCTATCCAAACTCACACAATTTTGAGTGTGAGTGGCAGTTCGAGAATAGGAGCGATCACTATTTTTGCAACATTTTTAAAACTTTTCAACATGTTTGATTTTGAAAAACTACAGGTTTACCAATTTGCCAAATTTTATCTTATAAAATCCAGTATATTTCTATAGACAACTAAAACTTGAGTGAAGGCAAACATTCAAAAACATTTCAATACAAGCCGGAGAAACCTGCTAAAAAAATTACGCATTTTCTATCAAGCATCCGTTTTGGATTTGCTTTTTTCAGAATCGTACCTGACAAAAATATTAATCCATGCAGCTCTTGAATACCGAAACAATAAAGGAGAAACAAGAACCAATAAAATGCCCATGGTTATGATAATGGCAAGAAAAGAAAAATGGAATAAATAAAACATAAGGAGAAATATAATTCCACCCATAGCTACACTGCCGATATAATTTAAGTACATAGACCCCCAATAAAATCCGGATTCCAAAACATAAGGCTGACCGCAAACAGAGCAGCTTTCAGGCATACCAGCAAAATCCTTGATCTGGTAAGGATTTGAATGAAGAAACAAATCACCTTCATGACATTTTGGGCATTTTAAGTTCAAGATACTATACAGCTTATCACCCTTTTTGAATACTTTCATTTCGAATTATTTAACCTAATTAATTTTAACTACTTTTCTAAGCATAGAATGATATGCAGATTGTACGGACAAAATATAAATCCCGGCAGGCAAATCTTCCGTGTTTACGACTTCCTGAAATTCATTTCCGGAAGGAACCGAAATACTTTTCACCTCAACATCTTGCATACTCAACAAGCGAATTTTGATGCGCTCTCCGGAAATCAATTTTCCTGAAACAACAAATGAGGAAGTATGTGGATTGGGATAAATGGTATATTGATTGGTATATATACTATTGATGCTTCCGGTACTGATAAATGTATAGGGTGATGAAATCCCGACGCAAGCATTTGAATCTGAGATTTCCACAGTATAATCACCATCCTGTTGAGGAACATAATTTTGAAAAATGGCACCCACAATGATATTTCCATTTAAAAACCATTGATAAGAACTTCCTGCAGAAGATTGCAGAGAAGATGTATTTTGAATGATTACGGGCAAAGGAAGTGAATGAACAACCACCGTTACCTGAGATACCCCAAAACAACCGGAACTCATATTGGTTTCTGTCAAAGAATAGGTCGTGGTTTGTATCGGATTTGCGTTGGGGTTTGAAATATTGGCAAAATCTAAACTGATGCTAGGCAGCCATGCATAAGAACTTCCAGAAACGGATGCCGCTCCAATAGGAACACTTTGACCGGCACAAATAACCTGATTTATGCCTGCATTGGCGAAAGGAAGGGGGTTTACAGTAATACTTTGTGTTGACATAATACCTTTGCCGCAGGCATTCACCCCTTCTACACTGATGGATCCCGCTGATGCAGAGGTAGAATAATCAATTGTTATTGAATTGGTATTGGATCCTGACACAATATTAGCGCCATTGGGGATGGTCCAACTGTAAGAGGTGGCATTGGCAATGGAGGGCACGGAATACTGAACCCCATTTTCGCCCTGGCATACCGAATACTTTCCACTAATGATTCCTGCAGAGGCAGGTAGTGGATTGACGGTGATGCTTTGTGTCGATATAACACCTTTACCACAGGCATTCACCCCTTCTAAGCTGATAGAGCCCGCTGATGCAGAGGAAGAATAATCAATCGTTATCGAATTGGTATTGGCTCCTGACACAATATTAGCGCCATTGGGGATGGTCCAACTGTAAGAGGTAGCATTGGCAATGGAGGGCACGGAATACTGAACCCCGTTTTC
>Ga0114970_10001412_pt1 | contig 17937 bp, 13 predicted proteins | sample M_140205_XF_Meta_FD_87030 | JGI IMG/M metagenome (GOLD analysis project Ga0114970, IMG submission 87030) | Freshwater microbial communities from Lake Montjoie, Canada to study carbon cycling - M_140205_XF_MetaG | ecosystem: Environmental > Aquatic > Freshwater > Lake | place: Lake Montjoie... | reverse complement strand
GTTGGTTTTCGTGTCCGCCTTTTCGGCACAAGCTCAATTCTGCCAAAGCGCATGCAGTCGGACAAGGTGCTCCTCAACATGGCGGTTACCGTTTCCAGCATCATCGGCACCCAGGTCATCTCGGGCAATCCTTACCCGATTGCCTCGTCACGTGTGTACAGCGCTCCTGTGGAAATCGATTCAGGCTACACCGTGGCTGTTGGCGGACTTGATGAAGCACGCGAACGTGAGGGCCAGGCTGGTGTGCCGTTCCTGAGCAAGATTCCAGGACTGAAATGGCTCTTTAATTACAAGAGTCGGAGCAAGAATCACAAAAACCTCATACTCTTCATCACGCCAACGATCATTGATGCGCGTAGTGGTGGTTTGCCGATTGAACCACAGTCCGTCGTGCCACAGCGCCCGAATCTGCCGGCAAACCGAAGGTAGATTACACCACTGGCACGCTGGTCGGTGGTAGTCAGGCGCTGCCAGACACCGTCGCCTATCTGTCACGTGAGGCCGAGAAGCTCGGTAACACCATCCAAGAGAGCCGCATTACCGATGAAGTCAGTCAGAAACTCAAGGAACTCAAAATCGCTGTGGAGCGTGTTCACGCGCAATGTGAGACCATGAAGCTTTCCGAACCCGCGAAGTTCGCGATGATTGACCAGCATCAACTGATGCTCAAAACCATCCTCCAACGCCTCGCATCGTTCCAGCGCACGCTGTTCACCAAGAAATACCTCTGATCAGCGTGCGGCCACACGTTCGAACACGCGTGGCAACTCGATCCCAGCGTTTTTAGGTTTCGGCGGCGATTTAGGATCAAGATTCAGCTGCAATTCTTCAGCGGTCACGGTCGATTCAACGCCTTTCTCCGGAACCTCAACTTTTGTAACCCATAGCAGCGCGTTGAGCACTGCCTTGCGCACATTGGAATTGCCCCAGTTGTCATGAAAGTGACCGCCGGTGAATCCAAAGCCGCGACCTCCGTCCGCACGTTCAATCGCCCACATCATTGTCTCTGCGCTGCCTTTCTCCGCTTGGATGTGCGGATACGGCCCCTTCGGATAGACATACGGTCCATCACGAGTGGCATCGCTTGGCGTCGCTACCAAAATCGGGGCAAACTTAGCCCCGCCATCTTCCGCAGGCTTCACGCCGTGATCAAAAGCCGGGCGGAAACGCATGTGGAAATACCACTCATCCTTCGTCGTGAAAGGTTCCACGCCACGCGTGATCGCATGCTTTGGCAGTTCTGTGTAGTTCGCATCCCAGATCGGATTGCACGAGTAAGCATTCTCGTAGTGCCCTCCTAGCCACTCCTGAAACTCCTTGCTCGCATCAGCCGGCACGATCTCGACACCGTAGTGCATGCAGCCAAAGCCCACACCCTTTGCCATCAGTGTGCGCAGTGTTTCGAGGTGTCCATCAACCACCGCCGGGTGCTTGCCTCCACCATCGGCATAAATCACCACCGCATCGGCATCAGCAAGGGTCTTCTCATCACTAACCCAGCCCATTTCATGACGATCTACGACTAAATTGGGCACGCTCTTGAGGCATTTCTCCAGCAGCATCGTGCCCGCGCGAAACTCATGCATGCCAGGCGGATGCGAGGGTTTGCCGGCGATCAAAACGAGCTTTTGCTTGCCATCCGGCGTGACGGCTTGGACTGAAGCGACGGCAGTGAGGAGAAAGGTGAGTAGGTTGAGCGGTTTCATGCGGTTGATGGGTGAGTTCATCTTTCCCCTCTCTCCACATCGCGCAACTGGAGATCGAGGGCCGTTCCTGACATTTGAATCTCCCACAAAGATAAGCCCAGCGAGGCAATCATCACCACCAGGCTAAAAGCGAAGGCGATCTGGCCACCCATTTGATTACCGAAGAACAGCAGCGCCATGCTGATCGTGCAAACCATCATGCTTAGCACGCCCAGGGTTTGCATGCGTTTGATGATGCCGATGCGACGTCGCAGATTGTCGATCTGTGCCACCAGTGCCGGGTCGCCTGAAGTTCGCCACGTCGCATGCAATGAGCGCACCACGTTTGCCAAACCTAGAAAGCGGTTCGTGTAGGCCAGCATCAACAACGAAATGGCTGGAAACAGCAATGATGGTGTCGATAGCGGCAGATCAGGAAAGTTCATGCCTTGAGAATGGCACAAACCTCGCAACTACGCGATCACACCCTTCACCAAGCTGCCATGGATATCCGTCAGACGATAATCACGCCCTTGGAACGGGAAGGTTAGTCGTTCGTGGTTGATGCCGAGCAAATGGAGGATCGTGGCATTCAAATCATGCACATGCACCGGGTCACGCGTGATGTTGTAGCAATAGTCGTCCGTTTCGCCGTAGGTTGTTCCCTTTTTGACACCCGCACCAGCCATGAAGACGGTGAAACAGCGCGGATGATGATCGCGACCGTAGTTCGTCTCCGTCAGCGTGCCTTGGGAGTAAATAGTGCGGCCAAATTCGCCGCCCCAAACGATGAGCGTGTCGTCCAGCAGGCCACGTTGCTTCAAATCCTTGATCAAAGCCGCCGTTGGTTGATCCGTGTCCTGGCATTGGCCTTTGATCGCATTGGGCAAGCCACCGTGATGATCCCATCCCATGTGGAAGAGTTGGATGAACCGCACGTCACGTTCCGCCAGACGACGTGCCAGCAAGCAGTTCGCCGCATAGGTGCCGGGCGTCTTCACCTCCGGGCCGTAGGCGTCGAGCACATGCTGTGGCTCCTTGGAGGTATCGGTCAGGTCTGGCACACTCGCTTGCATGCGGAAGGCCATTTCATACTGCGAAACACGGGCGGTGATCTCAGGATCGCCGAAAAGCTGGTGATCGTGCTGATTTAAAGCAGAGAGTTCATCCAGCATGCCACGCCGCATGCAACGATTCACTCCAGCGGGATCGGAAAGATACAACACTGGATCTCCCACATTGCGGAATTTCACTCCCTGATGCTGAGTTGGCAAAAAACCTGAACTCCACAAACGGTCGTAAAGCGGTTGGTCTTCACGACGGCCAGTGCCGAACGAGGTGAGCACCACATAGGCTGGCAGATCGCGATTCGCACTGCCAAGACCGTAACTAAGCCATGAACCAATACTTGGACGTCCTGCAAGCTGCGAACCTGTCTGGCAGAAGGTGATCGCTGGATCATGATTAATTGCCTCCGTGTGCATAGAGCGGATGAAACACAGTTCATCGGCGATTTTGGAGATGTTTGGCATCAATTCACTGATCCACGCGCCGCCTTGGCCGTGCTGGGCGAATTTAAACATCGACGGTGCCACCGGAAACGTCTTCTGCCCCGAGGTCATGCCCGTGAGCCGCTGTCCCAAACGAATCGAGGCTGGCAAGTCCTCTCCACGATGTTTTTCCATCTGAGGTTTCGGATCAAACAGGTCCATCTGCGATGGCGCACCACTTTGAAACAAATAGATAATGCGTTTTGCCTTCGGGGCGAAGTGTGTGGGCGCTGCCGCGAGTTGTGAAGCGAGCGCAGTGGAGCCGAGCGCGAGGCCGCTGTGCTTGAGAAACGCGCGGCGGTTGAGGCGGTCTTGAAGTTGGAGCGTGGATGAGATCATGTCAGTCGCGGGTGATGGTTCGATCCAGATTGAGCAGCACGCTCGCCGTCATCGTATAGGCGGCGAGTTCGGAGGCGTTCAGAGATGCGTCGTGCTTCGATTCGCCGGTGGCGATGAGCTTGGCGGCGGATTCGGGTGAAGCTTTGAATTCAGTAAGACGCTGGTTCAATCCCGCGAGAAGAATGCGCTTGGCATCCGAATCGGGCTGGCGGGAAGTGACGAGGCGGTAGCCGTAAGCGATGCGGGATTCGGGTGTGGAGCCGCCTTCTTTGAGGATGCGCTGTGCCAAAGAGCGCGCTGCTTCGACAAAGGTCACTTCATTGAGCAATGCGAGGGCTTGCAGCGGCGTGTTCGTTCGCGAACGCTTCACGGTGCAGAGTTCGCGGGAAGGGGAGTCAAAGAGCAGCATCGTGGGCGGTGCGGCGGTGCGTTTCCAGATGGTGTACATCGTGCGACGGTACAAACCTTCGCCGGTGTCGTTCTTGTAGCCGCGCAGATTGCCGTATTTGCTGGTTTCATCCCAGACGCCTTCCGGCATGTAGGGCCGCACGCTATCGCCACCGATCTTTGGCACCAGCAGTCCGCTCAAGGCGAGCGCCTGATCGCGCACCAGCTCACCTGCGAGGCGGAAACGTGGTCCGCGTGCCAGCAGTCGGTTTTCGGGATCTTTGGCGACAAGTTCGGGTGTGACCTTGCTCTGCTGGCGGTAGGTCTGGCTCATGACCAGTTGTTTTTGCAGCGCTTTCATGTCCCAGCCGCTGCGCATAAATTCCACGGCCAGCCAATCAAGCAGCTCAGGATGCACCGGGTATTCGGCCTGTGAGCCGAGGTTCTCAGTGGTTTTGCACAGACCATAGCCAAAGAACTTTTCCCAAGCGCGATTGACCCACACACGGGCGGTGAGCGGATTGGAAGGACTGACGAGCCATTTGGCGAGACCGAGACGATTGAGAGGTGCACCCTTCGGCAGTGGTGGCAGCACCGCAGGCAGGCCCATGCTAACTTTAACGGTAGGCTTGTCATATTCGCCACGGCTGAGGATGAAAGCATCACGAAGTTGCGGCATTTCCTCCATCACCATGACGTTCGGCAGCTTGTTCTTGGCATCGTCGAGTGCCTTCTGTTGAGCCGTGGCAAGGTCATTAGCGCGTTTGATAGGACTATCCACATTGGCTAGGAAGAACTTCTCGAGTTCGGCTTTCTGCTTGGCATTGCGCTTGGCAGTGGGGACTTCGAGAATGGCTTTTACTGCGGCCAGTTGTGTATCGCCATCCAACTTAAGGGTCTCCGCAGGTGCGCTTGCCGAGGAGAGTCGGAAACGGCCGATGTTGTGACCACCGATGGCTTCATGACGCATGCGGAGAAGGATCTGAGTGTTTTGAGGGGCTTGCAGCGGCTTTTGCAGTACAAACATGGCCCGGCGCGGATCTTTTTTGCTGTTACCATCAATGGCCCAACCTTTTCCGGAACTGCGTTTGAGAATTTTTTCAATCTCATAGCCTTTCTGCGAGTAATCAGCTGCCACTCGGGCAAGAGTTTGCTTCACAGGATTGCCGCCTGGTTCTTGAATGAAGACGTCGAAGTCCGTCAGCACGAAGTTGCCGTTGGAATAGCGGCCCAGGCTCTGATTTGGCAGTGAAGGATCGGGCAGGCATTCGAGCAGGATGGCTGTAATGCCGTCCTTCGGTAGAGGAGCATCAAATAGATAAGTGTCATTCGCTGGATTCGGTCCACTGGCTAGGTAAGAGCCGTCGCTCTGCAGGGTGAGTTTTGCGCCTTTGTCAGCAAGTTTGGAGGCGACCTGAGTTGGTTGTAGCGGTGCCCAAGCATTCGGTGCTTGCACCAGATTTTTCAGTGCCTGAGGCTCCCACTCAGCGATCAGCTTGGCCAGATCTTTACGTGCAACCGCAGCCTGCTGTTTAGCAGTGTCGATGTCTTTCTGCATTGCGGCCAGTTTCAGGGTTGTCGCTGGATCGCTGACGGTGATCACAGGGTCTTCGTTGCCACCGGCACGATTGGAACCGCCGGTAATGGTGCCGCGGTCACTGGTATTGTTGAAGAAGGAAAAGAGCTGATAAAACTCCTTCTGGCTGATGGGATCGAATTTGTGATCATGGCAGCGGCAGCAGTTCAGACTCAGCGCCAGCCAGGTGAAACCCGTCGTTTCAACGCGGTCGATGATGTTTTCAATCCGCCACTCTTCGCCGATGATGCCGCCTTCGCCGTTGATACGGTGGTTGCGGTTGAAGCCGGTGGCGACTTTTTGATCGAGCGTGGCGTTTGGCAGCAGATCACCGGCGATCTGCTCGATGGTGAACTGGTCGAAGGGCTTGTTTTCGTTGAACGAACGGATTACCCAATCACGCCACGGCCACATGCTGCGGCTGCTGTCGGTCTGGAAGCCGTGGCTGTCCGCATAACGCGCGAAATCGAGCCACTGCATCGCCATGCGCTCACCGTAGTGCGGTGATTGGAGCAAGCGATCCACCACCTTTTCATATGCGTTCGGTGAGGTGTCTTTCTCAAACGCATCAACCTCCGCCGGTGTTGGTGGCAGACCGGTCAAATCAAGCGAAGCACGTCGAATCAGTGTGGCGCGGTCCGCTTCTGGTGATGGCTTTAATCCTTCCTTGGCAAGGCGGGTGGTGATGAAAGCGTCGATGCTGTGCGGACCTGGAGTGGTCGGCTGGACGGGCGCAATAAAGGCCCAATGTCCTTGATACTCGGCCCCTTCAGCCACCCATTTTTTGAGCAACGCTTTTTCGCGATCGGTAAGCGGCTTGCCCATTTTTGAAGGTGGCATGAGGTCATCCTCGTCACTCGTGAAGCAGCGGGCGATGAGTTCGCTCTGGTCCGGTGTGCCAGGAACAATCGCCACCGCGCCCGATTTTGCCGGTTTCAGGGCCGAATCACGCTGATCTAGCCGCAGACCGCTCTTACGCTCTTTTTCATCTGGTCCGTGGCAATGGAAACACTTGTCAGAGAGAAGTGGCCGAATATCGCGATTGAAGACGATCTTCTCCGCCGCACGGGAAAGTAGCGGGGAGATGATCAGCAGGAGCAGAAGGGAACGCATTGTGGAGATGATACGAGATTTTGGCATTAATCTTCTCTCTATACTGTGCGACATAGATTGAGGAACTTTCAGACTACAGATCCTATCTCGGCACAATAAATCGTGATCTTAAAATGCGCTGTGCAGCTTAATTCAGCCCTTACGAAGGGGTGTTTGGGCCATTAAAAGCCACTTTTGGGGCCCGAAAAACCCAGAGGCAAGGTTTGCTCAATTGTTTTATGGTGTTTATAGTTTATCAAGATGCCTGCAATCCGACTCGCCTTGCCAGTTCCCCTTCGCTCCCTGCTCGCCAGAGGAGCCGGGTCGGCCATGGTTTCGGGCTTCCTGCTGGTGGCGATGCTTACCGTGGTCAGCAAGATCGTGTCCTTCGCCAAAGATGCCGTCGTCGCGGCTAAACTGGGCACGGCGGATGAACTCGATGCTTTCATGCTCGTGTTCGGGTTTTTCTCGTTCGCCAGCACCGTGCTAGCAGGCGGCCTGCCGGAGTCTTTTGTGCCTGCTTATGCCGAACTGCGTGAGCGACGCGGCTTGCGACGTGCCGAGCGCCTCGGCGTGCAATGCACAGCATGGCATTTCGGTGCGCTGCTTATTTGCGGGGTCTCTCTCGCACTCTTTGCTCCACAGGTGATCGGGTGGACGACGCATGGTTTCACCCCTCAAAAGCAGCAACTCGCGGCTCAGCTCATGCGCGGTCTGTTGCCCTTCCTGCTCTGCTTTGGCCTCGCACAACATCTCTCCGCATGGTTGCGTGCCGGGCGATGCTTTATGCTCGCCGCTTCGGCACCGATGCTCGTACCTTCCGGCATCATCATCGCCTTGCTCCTCGCGGGTGATCAGGTCAACGCTTGGACACTCGTTTCCGGCACGGTTTGGGGGGGGGCGTCGTGCATGTCACGGTGCTCCTAATCGCCATCGCCCGTCGTCTGCCATATTCTTTGCGCTGGTGGCGCTGTGTTATGCAGTATTGGGAACCAGGATTGCGCGTGGTGCTGCGTAATGCGCTGCCGTTTCTCATTGGCGGTGTAGCCTTTGGCAGTGCGGTTGTCATTGATCAAACCATGGCCGCGTGGCTGAGTGCAGGCTCCGTCGCCGTGCTAGGCTATTCGGACAAAGTCTGCGCTATCGTGCTTGCCGTCACCGCTGGACCGGCTTCTGACGTGTTGTTTCCTCACTTCGCCGAACTCGTGGCTCGTCGTGATTGGAACGGTCTGCGCAAACGGCTCTTCGCCAGCGCTGGCCTCATTGTCAGTGCCGCGCTGCCCATGACGTTGATTCTTTGCGTGTTCGCCCCATGGATCGTTAGCATGCTGTTTGAACGTGGGGCCTTTGGTCCACAGGATACCCAGCGCGTCGCCGAAGTGCTGCGCTTCGCAGCTTTACAGATTCCATTCTACATCGTGGGCACTGTCACCGCACGCGTCGCCGTCTCTCTGCAAGCCTCACGCTTTATTCTGATGATATCCTTTAGCGCCCTGGCGCTGAATGCCTCGCTCAACTGGTTGCTCATGCGCCATCTCGGCGCTGCAGGTATCGCTCTCTCAACCGTCATCGTACATTGTCTTTGCGCCATCGCCACCTGGGTCGCTTGCCTCGTACTGATACGTCGGAAGGAGGTCGCGTGAAGATCGCCTTCATCATTCGTGATCTCGGCCACGGTGGCGCCCAGCGTCAGCTCGTCTTGCTTGCCAAAGGACTTGCCCGTGAAGGCCACGCCATCAGTGTGATGCATTTCTACGACGGTGCGTTCCGGACCGAACTCGAAGCCGCAGGCATTCAAACCCACTGTATTGGCAAAAAAAATCGCTGGGATCTGCTCGGCTTCTTCTTCCGCCTTGTGAAAACCGCGCGAAGCGTGAAGCCGGAGGTTCTGCACGGTTACCTGGCCGAATCCAACCTGATGGCGCTGCTCTTGAAGCCTTTCATCGGCTTCCCGCGTATCGTTTGGGGTGTGCGTGATTCACAAACCGATGCGCACCTCTGGGGCATTCTCGGTAAGCTTAGTTTTCGCCTGAACTGCCTCCTCGCTCGCTTCGCGGACCTCATCATCTGCAATTCCAAAGCAGGAAGTGACTACTACCAAGCACGCGGTTATCCGCGGCACAAGATGCACGTCATCCCCAACGGCATCGACACCGAACGCTTCAAACCAAAGCCACATCAACCGGCTAAGGCCCTCACATTCGGCCTCGTTGGTCGCATGAGCCCAATGAAGGACATCACCACCTTCCTCCGTGCCGCAGCTCTGGTCCCGCAGTTCAAGTTTGTTATCGTCGGCTCCGGCGATCAAGCATACGAACGAGAGATGCGCTCGCTGGCGGCCTCACTCGGCTTAGCTGACCGCGTGACGTGGTTGCCTGCGCAAAACGACATGCCTTCCGTTTACGCGACGTTTGACTGCCTTGTGAACTCATCGGCCTTCGGCGAGGGTTTTTCCAACGTTATCGGCGAGGCGATGGCCTGTGGCGTGCCATGCATCGCTAGCGACGTCGGCGACAGCGCGTGGATCATTGGCGAAAAAACACATATCTTCCCCGCTGGCGATCATTTGGCCCTTGCGCAATGCATGCGTGTAGTCCAGCCGCACAATCCACGTCAGCGTATCGTCGATGAGTTCAGTGTGGAGCGACTCATTCAGCGCACGAGTCGTCTTTTTGGCAAAAAAGTACTCTGGCTCACCACCGGCCTCGGATCAGGCGGCGCGGAAATGATGCTATCACAAATCATTCACGGCCTGCCCAAGATTCAACACGCCGTCGTGTCGCTGACCTGCGGTGGCAAGTATGCCGATACGTTGCGCCGGGCTGGTGTCGAAGTACACAGCCTCGACATGCCCACTGGCAGGCCCACGCTACGTTCTTTGTGGCGTCTGTTCAAAGTGGTGCGTCAAACCAAGCCTGACGTGCTGATGGGTTGGATGTATCACGGCTGTCTCGCCGCTGTGATCGCGAAGTGCCTGAGTTCCAAACGCGCTTCGATGATTTGGAATATCCGCCAGAGCCTCTACGACCTGAAATTGGAGAAACGTGGCTCTGCCTTCGTGATCCGCATGCTGGCAAGGCTCTCATGGCTGCCGCAGCGCATCACCTACAATTCGCAGCTCAGCGCGAAGCAACACGAGGCCATCGGCTATCGTGAAGCGAAAACGCAAATCATCGCCAACGGTTTTGATCTCACGAAATGGCAGCCAGGCACTCCGACACGTGCCCTCATCGGCCGCTTTGGTCGCAACGCAGCCATGAAGGACTATCCGACCTTCATCGAAGCCGCGAAGCTCATCCACGCGAAGCACCCGGAGGCCCGATTTATCATCGTCGGCACTGAAACGGAAAAGCTCGATGTGCCGTCCTTCATCGAAGTGCTGGGCGAGCGCCACGACCTGCCTGAACTCACCGCCTCGCTCAACATCGCCGTCTCCTCCTCGTCCTTTGGTGAAGGATTTCCCAATGTCATTGGCGAAGCGATGGCTTGCGCCGTGCCTGCCGTCGCCACCGATATCGGCGACACGCGTTGGTTCATGGGACAGACAGGCCACATTGTCCGACCTGGTGATCCCCAAGCCCTCGCCAATGCTTGCATGGAAATTCTCGACGCCGACATCACACAGGACTTGGTCGCGCGTGAACGCATCGAGCGACATTTCTCCCTCCAGAATGCACTCAAACAGTTCGAAACTATGTTCATGTCCAGCGACTCACTGACCCGCCGTTCAACTGTTCTACCGACCTACCAGCCATGTGTGGAATAGCCGGCTTCTTTAATCCTGCCAAATCTTGTGCAGCGCACGAGATGAACGCCATAGTCACTGCGATGACGGACGCCATCGTGTTGCGTGGTCCTGATGATGCTGGTGCTTGGGTGGATTCAGCGAGTGGTATCGCTTTAGGTCATCGCCGCCTCTCCATTCTCGATCTATCACCGCTCGGACATCAGCCGATGGCGAGTGCGGATGGCCGGTTTGTCATCGTGTTCAATGGCGAGGTCTATAACTTCCAAGATCTGCGTGCCGAACTCGAAAAAAGCGGCCACACCTGGCGTGGACATTCGGACACCGAGATCATGTTGGCTGCGTTTTGCCAATGGGGTGTGGTCGAAGCCACGAAACGCTTCAATGGCATGTTTGCCTTCGCAGTTTGGGATAAACAAGAACACGTCATGCATCTCGGGCGTGATCGTCTTGGTGAAAAGCCGCTCTATTACGGCTGGGTAGGCGAGACGTTCGTGTTCGCCTCTGAACTGAAAGCGATTCAGCGTTTTCCGGGCTTCAACGCCTCAGTGGATCGCGAGGCGCTGACCTCGCTGCTGCGTTTTAACTACATCCCTGACCCGCTGTGCATCTATCAGGGTTTCAAAAAGCTGCCGCCGGCTGCGATGCTCACTCTGCGTGCACCTTCTGAGCGTCCGCAACCCGGCTGGTATTGGAGTTTGCCGCAAGTCGTCGAGCGCGGTCTCGACAATCCGTTCACCGGCACAGAGACCGAAGCCATCGACACCTTTGAGGCAATGCTGAAGAAGGCCGTGGGCATGCGCATGGTTTCTGATGTGCCGCTCGGAGCCTTCCTGAGCGGCGGCGTCGATTCCTCGCTCATCGTGGCAATGATGCAGAAGCAGAGCACCCGGCCGGTGCGCACTTTCACCATCGGTTTTCACGAGAAGGAGCACAACGAGGCCGAATTCGCCAAAGACGTGGCTAAGCACCTGAGCACCGATCACACCGAGATGTATGTCACCGGCGAGGATGCGCTGAACGTCATTCCGCAGCTCCCATCGCTCTACGATGAGCCGTTCTCCGATTACTCGCAGATCCCGATGTATCTCGTTTGCAAAATGGCGCGACAGCATGTCACCGTCGCATTGAGCGGTGATGCGGGCGACGAACTCTTCGGTGGTTACGAGCGCTACTTCGTGGGGCGCAGTCTGTGGAATAAAATTTCATGGATGCCGCCGATGATGAAGAAAATGACCGCTGCGGCGCTCACTGCGTTGCCTCCTCAGGTGCTGAATGGACTTGGAGCAAAAATACTGCCCAAACGTCTGCGCCACATGCCGCTAGGCGACAAACTGCACAAGTTGGCCGAGGTCGTCGCCGCACCAGGCATGGAGACGCTTTATCTAAACCTCATGTCTCACTGGAAAAAGCCGGAGGAGATCGTCATCGACGGCAAAGATCCCGTCACAGCCATCACAAACACCGCCGCATGGCCACGCGCGAGTGATTTCACACACCGCATGATGCACCTCGACATGGAGACGTATCTGCCCGGCGACATTCTCGTTAAAGTGGACCGCGCAGCCATGGGCGTGAGCCTGGAGGGCCGAATCCCGCTGCTAGACCACGATTTAATCGAGTTCGCGTGGCGCGTGCCATTCTCGATGAAGGTGCGCGATGGCAAAGGCAAATGGCTGATGCGTGAAACACTTTACCGTCATGTGCCCAAGGCACTCATTGATCGTCCAAAGCGCGGCTTTGGTATCCCACTCGATGTCTGGCTGCGTGGTCCGCTGCGCGATTGGGCTGAAGATTTGCTCAGCGAGTCACGCTTAAAGCGTGAAGGCTTCTTCCACGCCGCTCCGATCCGCCAAAAGTGGGAGGAACATCTCAGCGGCACACGTAACTGGCATTTCTACCTCTGGGACGTGCTCATGTTCCAGGCTTGGCTACAACACAACCGTCCATGAACTACGTGTATCCCATGCTCCGTCCCAATGGCTGGACCCGCTTTCGCGAGTGGGTGCTGGTGTGGGTGTGTGGCGGCATGCTGGGAGCGCTGGCGGCGGATGCAGCCATCGGCAGCTACGACGCGGGTATTTCGCCAATTAAACCGATCTTCTTCACAATAGCGGCCGTGTTTCTATGCATCACATTGTCCTTGGTGAACAAACCTCGGCTTTGTCTTGCCACACTTGGCATTGCGCTGCTTCCCGTCATCCGATTGTTCGACGCAGCGGTCTTGCGTCGCTTCGATTCGTCGTTTCAAGACCAAGTAACGATGGACCTTGCGCGAATGATGCTCGTTCTTATCGCGATCATTGCGGTGCTTTCGACGGAGAAGTGGAGGGAAACAGCGCTTTGGGCCGCGGTGAGTGCGATGTTGCTTACTACTGGTTCAGAGATCGCGGAAATGCTCGGCCTAGTGAAGTTTACCAGCATTCCAGGTCGGTACTCTGGCTTCAACAGCCATCCTAACTTCCCACCAGTGTTGTTGTGCGAGATGCTGGGCATTATCTTTGCTCTCTCGAAGAATTTCCGCTTCAACTGCCTCATGATCGGCGTTGCCGTTCCGGGCGTGGCTCTCACGTATGGCCGCAGCGGTATGATTGTACTCGCGTTGATGTGCGGAGCCTACGTGTTGCTGAATGCACGGCGCAATTTCGGTTTCCTCCTCGTTGTTACCATCATCGCCCTTCCTTTGGTCGGTATCGGCGTGGCAGGGCTGCAAAGCGGCGCGCAACAAGGAGTGATGAAAGATAAAAACACCGCCGACCGCCTCGAAGCCATCTATAATCTCGACTTTGATAAACTGAAGTCGCCAGAGCGCGTGAAAGACCTCAATGATGCCTGGGAAACGGCATCGAAGAAACCGCTACTAGGTCATGGCACGGGCATTTCCGGAACGCTTTTTGCACCACATAACGAATACGTTTCAATATGGATGGAAATGGGCATTCCAGGATTAGCGCTATTTATAGGCACTTGGCTGTGGCTCATCACGCGCAGCGTTTTCACTGGCGGCAATGCTGGGTATCTTGTCTTTGCGCTCATTGCATACACACCCTTTGGGCAGGGGCGCATGGAGGTGCCGCATTACAGTCTCGCGATGATCACCGTCGCCTGTGTGCTGTGGCCAAAGCGTTATCAACTGACACTGCGCTCACTCAAGACCGCACCGCAAGTTACGCATCCTCGTCCTCAGCCGCTTTCCCACCAAGGATGATGCCTCGCTTCGTGGTGGCAACAAATTCGGTAAAGGCAGCGGCTTCGGGCGTGATTTCACCAGCGCGAAGCTCATCAACTGCTTGCGCATTGTTCAAACCACTTCGATAAACTTTGCGGAAAGCTTCACGCAGAGAACGCATCTGCTCACGGGCGAAACCGGCACGTTGCAGGCCGACGATGTTCAAGCCACGTGCACGCGCCGGATTGCCGTCGGCGGTGCAGAAGGGCGGGATGTCCTGCACCACCTTGGCGCAGCCGCCGATGATTGAGCGCGTGCCGATGCGGCAGAACTGATGCACGGCGGTGAGTCCGCCGATGATGACGTGATCTTCGACCACCACATGCCCAGCGAGCGTGCCGTTGTTGGAGAAGATGACGTGATTGCCCACGATGCAGTCGTGCGCGATGTGGACGTAGCTGAGGAAATTGTTGTGGCTGCCGATGATCGTCTTGTCATTCGGCGAGGTGGCGCGATGCACGCTGCAAAACTCACGGAAGGTGTTGTTGTCACCAACTTCGAGCCAGGTCGGCTCTTCCTTGTATTTTAAATCCTGTGTCTGCTGGCCGATGGAGCCATAGGCGAAGAATTTGTTGTTCTTCCCGATCTTCGACGGCCCCATGATCGTCACATGATGCTGCAGCCAGCAGCCATCGCCGATTTCCACGCCCTCGCCAATGATACAATACGGCCCGATGTGGGTATCCGCGCCAATTTTGGCACTGGGATCAATGATGGCAGTGGGATGAATCGAGGCGGGCATGCGTGATCAGTCTAGTTTTAACGATCCACGACGCTAAACATGAGTTCGGCCTCGGAGACGACCTGGCCGTTGACGCTGCAACGACCGATGCCAGTAGCGATGCTGCGCTTGGTCTTGAGAATTTCGGTTTCGATGAGGAGTGTGTCGCCGGGTAGCACGGGCCTGCGCCATTTCACGTTGTTGGCGCTCATGAAGTAGCCGATTTTACCCTGATTGCCGGGCATGCGCAGCAGCACGATGCTGGCGACCTGGGCCATGGCTTCGAGTTGCAGCACGCCGGGCATGATTGGATGGCCGGGGAAGTGGCCTTGGAAGTACGGCTCGTTGATCGTGACGTTCTTGATGCCGGTGCATTTCGTCTCGCCCTCGAAGCCGATGATGCGGTCCACCAGCAGGAAGGGGTAGCGGTGCGGCAGGATACTCATCACCTCATTGATATCGAGCACCGACTCACCACCGGGAATATGCACCGGTGCTGGCACCATGCTGCGCATCTGGTTGTACTGCTGCACGATAGCGCGGGCGAGTTCGGTGTTCGGTCCGTGGCCTGGACGCACGGCGATGACGTGGCCGAGGATGCGTTTGCCGGACAGCATCAGGTCGCCGACGATGTCGAGGATCTTGTGACGCACGAATTCATCGGCAAAACGCAGCGGCTGTTTGGAAAGGAGCGTGTCGCCACGAATAACGACCGCTGCTTCGAGCGTGCCGCCTTTGATGAGTCCTTTCTCCATTAGCGGAGCGATGTCCTCGTAATACACAAAGGTGCGCGCGGCGGCGATTTCCTTCTCGTAGGTCTCAGGGTTGATCTCGGTGCTGAAATACTGCGTGAAGCGGCCATTGGGCCCGACATTGGTGCAGGAGATGCGGAATTTCTTATCGGGGACGATGGTGAGGATGGTGCCATCACGGGTCTCTTGATAGATCGGCTCACGCACCTCGAAGACCTTGCGCGCCTCTTTCTGCTCCTCCAGTCCGGCGGATTTGATCAGCTGTACAAAGGGCATCGAACTGCCATCAGCGATAGGCGGCTCGTTCGCGTCCATCTCGATGATGGCATTATCCACGCCCATGCCAGCGAGGGCGGAGATGACGTGCTCGACGGTATGAACATTGACGCCGCCTTCGGCGATGGTGGTGGCGCGCTCGACCTTCTGCACTTTTTCGACCAGCGCTGGAATGAAGGGTTTGTCCTCCAGGTCGATGCGGCGGAATTTGAAGCCAAAGTTCTCCGGCGCAGGTTGCAAGGTCAGTGTGACCTGCTCGCCAGTGTGCAACGAGGTTCCCGTCATGGAGACGGATTTAGCGAGAGTGTGTTGACGGTCGGAAGCGGCCATAGGCGAGCGCTTTCGTTAGCGTCTCGCCACGGTGGGGTCAAAGGGAAATGCAGGCTCGAGGTATGGCTTGGGACGTTCTAAATCTAGAGGAGTCGTGCCTGCCCAACTTTGACATCCATCCTTTGGCGCAATAGGGCCTTCAGTTTTGCGATGCGAGTGATTAGTTCAACGGCAAGACGTGCATCAGTAAAGGATGACGAATCTATCGCCGTCAGCATACGCGGCGCTGAACCCCCAAACAGGCACGCCGGGTTGCGTGCCGCGAGCAGTGGTGGGTTTGCCACTGGTATCAAGCACGAGCCAGCCGAGTTGGCCACCTTTCTGCCAGCCGGTGCCGATGCTCCAAGTCACGAGCGTTTCACCTTTGGCATTGATGGCGAGTGCGGGATGTCGGGCTTTGTCGTTGGAGACGGCGATGGCTTCGGAGGAGGAGTCGAGAAGTGAAGTGAAAACCTTGCCCTCGGCCTCCCAAGCGGCTTGAGATTTGGAACCCGCACTGATGACGCTGGCGCTGCTCATAGGGCAGGCGTTGATGGCCCAGGGGCCGATATCGCGATGCTGAAAGGTCGCGCCCCCATCACGTGAGGTCATGAGCACAATGTCACGCTGATTCATGCTGCGGGCTGCACGGTAGAGGGTGAGCAGTTCACCTGAGGGCGTGACGAATGCCTTGAGCGAGCAGCAGGCGCAGACACCGGGATCGTCGGCGTTGACGATTTTTGGTGTCGTGAAGGTCTTGCCGTTGTCGGCGGACTTGAGAATGAAGACGCGGCGATTTATCTCGCCTGGTGTGGCATTGGCTGGCGCACCGTGCCAGACGATAAAAACCTCGCCCTTCATGCTTGCAGCGACAGAGGCACCGCCATCGAGCGCCTGCGTGTCAGCGCGAAGATCACGCTGCTTTTCAAACGTGATGCCGCGATCCATAGAGCGGGTATAAAGCAGCGGCGCAGGCTGATTCTTACCACCAGGGCCGTTCCAGACGATGTGGAGCGAGTCGTCTTTGCCGACGGCGATCTGCGCACCGCGAATGGTACCCATGGCCACCGCCGTGTCCGGCGTGCTATTGACCGTGCGCGGAGTCTCCCATGAGCTGGCTCCCGGCTTTTTTGTGGTATGACGCACGTCGTAGCTGCGGCCAGAGGGCTTTAGGTAGACGAGATTCAGCGTGCCGTTGCTGGCGGTGACGATCTGCGGTTGCACACCATCTTCGGGAACCCGTTCGAGCTGCACATCAGCCCCAAAGGAACAAGCCGTCAGCAGGAGGAAGGGCAAAAGGCGTTTCATGGTGGTTGCGGTTGGATTTAGGTCAGTCGAAGCGCATAACGTTCGCTATGGCGAGATAGCTTCACGTCCGAGCCATATATCTCGCTGAGGTTCCGGCTGGTCAGGATGTCATGTTTGAGTCCGGCAGCGTGGACGCGACCGTCTTTGAGCAGGAGGCAGTGAGTGATGGCCGGCAGGATTTCTTCGACGTGATGCGTGACCATGACGAGGGAAGGGGACTTTGGTTTTGAGGCGAGGGCCTGCATCCATTGCAGGTAATGTTCACGAGCGACGGGATCCAGCCCTGCGCAGGGTTCGTCGAGGATGAGGATGGCAAATTTAGCCATCAGTGCACGGCAAATAAGAATTTTTTGCTTTTCACCCTGTGAAAGTGGTCCCCATACGGCCTCACGTAGATAAGAACAGCCGACGCGTTTCAAGAGCATGGCGGCTTCGCGTTTCCAAGCTTCTGGCGGAAACTCAATAAGGTTGAGTTTGGCCTCACGACCACTCGCAATGACGTCGAGCACGGGTTCGCTGCTTTCGAGGTAGGTCGTCAAAGTGTTTGTGACAAGGCCCACGCGACGACGTACCTCGCGCCAGTCATCATCGCCAAAGATGCTTTCGCCGATGCGGAGCGTTCCGCCGGTGGCGCTGTCATAGCCCGTGATGAGGTTAATGAGCGATGTCTTTCCGCAGCCATTTGGACCCAGGATGCACCAATGCTGGCCGGGATCGACCCGCCAGGAGATGCCTTTTAATATAGGCCGACCGCGGCGAAAGGTGAGATCAGTGACTTCGAGGACGGGGGTGGGCATGGATGACTGCAGTATGGAATGATGAATGGGGTATGTCGAATATGGCGGAAAAATGAGCATGTCGTGATGCCTCATTGAAGTAGGACACCGAGGAGGATTTCAGGAAGCGGCTCGATGCCTCACGATGGGGGACACCGTGATGGGGTTTGCTTTGGGGGTTCTTGGAGAGGT
>Ga0114970_10001410_pt1 | contig 17940 bp, 10 predicted proteins | sample M_140205_XF_Meta_FD_87030 | JGI IMG/M metagenome (GOLD analysis project Ga0114970, IMG submission 87030) | Freshwater microbial communities from Lake Montjoie, Canada to study carbon cycling - M_140205_XF_MetaG | ecosystem: Environmental > Aquatic > Freshwater > Lake | place: Lake Montjoie... | reverse complement strand
GCGCAGTGGCGTGTGGCAAAAAGACACCGGACTTGGCCGCGGCCAGTGGGGCTTGTGTCAGGACGATCACGGCAGGCTCTACTTCAACTACAATTCCGACATGCTGCGCGCCGATCTGCTGCCCACGGAGGCCTTTACGCGGAATCCGCTGCTGCGAAACGCCACCAGCATCAATGCCAATCTCGCGGCTGACCAGACGCTCTATCCATCGCATCCAACGCCCGGCGTGAATCGTGGGTATGACCCCAAAACACTGCGCCCCGATGGCACGCTGCCAAAACCCACCGGCACCTGCGGCGCACTCATCTACCGTGGCGACGCCTTCCCCGCCGCCTATCGCGGCAACGCCTTTGTGCCCGAGCCTTGCGGCAATTTGGTGAAGCGCTTCACCATGAGTGAGACCGACGGCATCGTGAAAGCCACGAACACGACGAAGAGCAGCGAATTCATCACCTCCACCGATGAGCGTTTCCGTCCCGTGCAGGCCGCGAACGGTCCCGACGGGGCGCTTTACGTCGTGGACCTGTATCGCGGTATCGTCCAGCACCAGAGCTTCCTCACGCATTATCTCATCGCTAACATCAAGGACCGCAAACTCGAGACGCCCTTCAATCAAGGCCGCATCTGGCGCATCGTGCCGGACACGAAAGAGCGCCCGCCCATCATGAAGGTCAGCAAAGACGTAAAAATGCTCACCCACGAGAACGGCTGGGTGCGAGACACCGCGCAGCGGCTCATCGTTGAGTCTGGCGATGCCTCTGCGGTGCCCGCACTCAAAGAGATGCTGAAACACGATCACGCACTCACCCGCCTGCACGCGCTGTGGACGCTCGACGGCCTCGCGGCGATCACACCGGACATTTCGCGTGTCGTTTTAAAGGATTCAGATGCACAAGTCCGCGCTGCCGCCGTGCGCATCGCGCCACGCGATTTTGCACCTGATTTGATCGCCATCACGTCAGAGAAGCAGCCGCTCGTGCTCGCGCATCTCGCCATCAAGCTCACCGCACTCAATCTACCCGACGCCGATGCCGCCGTGGCCAAACTGCTCGCGAGCAATGGCAAAAACACCCTCATTCGCGAAGGCGCGCTCACCGGACTGCGCGGCAAAGAGGCTGCATTTGCCAAACTGCTCGCTGCAGAGCTCACCAAGGACAACAGTACGCAAATCATGCCCGTGATCGAGGTCCTTGGCGTTTTGCTGGCACAAGCCAACAAGGCGGGACCATTCGAGGAAATGCTCGAACTCGCCGCTGCGCAGCCACAAGGCGGCGCATTGCAAGTCGCAGCAATCAAAGGCCTCGCGACAAGCGGCGATCCCAAATCAAAAACGCCACCAAAGCTTCTTTGGCTCGATGCAGAGCCAGCGTCACTCAAAACACTCAAGAAAGCGATGAGCGACAAGTCGAGCGCAAAGCTCTTCGTCAGTGTTGAGGCCCGACTCGCTTGGCCTGGAAAACCTGGCGCTCCAAAGCCGCCTGTCATCATGCCGCTCACGGAAACACAAACCGCCCTGTTTGAAAAAGGCAAATCAATCTACGCCACTCTCTGCGCCGCCTGCCATCAGCCGCATGGCTTCGGTCTCGATGGCCTCGCGCCGCCGCTCGTCGATAGCGAATGGGTGCTTGGCAAGACCGACGTGCTCGCCAGCATCGTCATGCACGGCCTCGCCGGTCCCGTGAAGGTCAGCGGCCGCACCTACAACCTCGCCATGCCGCCTCTTCCGCAACTCACCGACGAAGACATCGCCGGTGTGATCACCTACATCCGCCGCGAGTGGGAACACAACGGCTCCGCCATCGAAACCAAAGCCGTCACAGCCATCCGCGATCAAAACAAAGGCCGCATGATGATGTGGACCGAAGAAGAACTGAAAAATCTCGGGAAGAAGAAGTGATTCTGGGTCCGAATCCTATTTGGTCGGCAAATGAGCACGATGCCGATGTGTTTTCATTGTGACCCCATCATAACCAAACATGTCCTCCACACGCCGTCATTTCCTCCAAACTACCACAGCCACACTCGCCGCGTGTGCCTTTGATCCGACCTTGTTCGCCGCTGATGCAGTCCAAGCTGACGTCTGCATCTATGGCGCAACTGCTAGCGGCATCGCAGCAGCACTTGGTGCGGCGGATGCAGGAGCGAAGGTGGTCGTCGTGGAGCCTTCGCGATGGCTTGGTGGCATGAGCGGCGGTGGTTTGAATGCGATTGATTGGGGCTACAAACGGTCCGTGGGCAAGATGGCGCTGAAGCTTCTCATCGAGAAGGATGACGTGGCCATGCGTGAACTCTACAAACGCGAACTCGCCCAGCGCGGCATCCCGGTGATCTATGAGCATCGGCTTGCGAGTGTGACCAAGGAAGGCTGGCAGATTCGGAGCATCACGCTCGATCACGCGCCGCCGGACAAGCTCGGCTGCCCCATTGAGCAGCCTTTGACGAAGAACGTGAGGACGGTAACGGCGCGGGTGTTCATCGATTGCTCGTATGAAGGCGATCTGATGGCGAAGTCCGGCGTAAGCTACACTTGGGGCCGTGAGTCGCGCGGGGAGTATGGCGAGTCGCTCGGCGGCGTGCGGCCCATCTTGATGCGCTACGACATCGATCCGTATGTGAAGCCCGGCGATCCGAAGAGCGGCCTGTTGCCGCTGCTGCAGGACGTTCAAATCGGCCCGCTTGGCAGCGCGGACAAGCTGACGATGATGTATGCCTTTCGCTGGGTGCTCACGAAGAAGGATCCCATCCGCATCGAGAAGCCCGATGACTACGATCCGCGCCGCTATGAGATCTTCCGCCGTGGTTTTCAAAAGGGGGTGGACATGCGCGCGGGGCGGAAGATGCACGTGCTCGGCGAATACGCGGAAAACAACGGCTGGGGCATCTTCAGTGGCAATTCCAGCCGTGCGCTCTGGGCTCAATCCGTCGCGGGCCAGAACGCTGCGTATCCCGATGGCGACTGGGCCACGCGCTCACGCATCTGGCGCGATCAGATGAACTTCGTGCGCGGCATGTATCACTTCCTGCGCACCGATCCGTCCGCACCAGCGGACCTGCGCGAGAAGGCCGAGACCATCGGCTTTCAGCGCGGCATTTTCGATGAGACGAACGGCTGGCCGCATCAGCTCTACGTGCGCGAGGCACGGCGCATGAAGTCGGACTACGTCGTCACGCAAAAGGATCTCGAAGGCGCGGCCAGTCCCGAGGACTCCGTCGGCCTCGGCAGCTATGGCGTTGATGATTGGTCGTATGCCACCATCGCGCACGAGGGCGGCATCGCACTCAGCGGCGGCGAGTTCAGCATCATGAAGGCCAATCCGCAGCACAGCGGCATCCATCGCCTGCCGTATCGCGCCATTCGCCCGAAACAGAGCGAGTGCGAGAACCTGCTCGTGCCCGTGTGCTGCTCCGCCAGTCACATCGCGATGACCTGCATCCGCATGGAGCCCGTGTGGATCACTCTCGGCCTCTCCGCTGGCATCGCCGCCGCTCACGCGATCAAAGAGAACGTCGCCGTGCAAGACATCGACTTCCCGCGCTACCGCCGCGCCCTGCTCGCCGCCGGCCAGATCCTCGAACTCAACGAAACCAGCGCCGCCGGCTGGAACTCGCGCGATGAATGGAATCAAGACAAACGCGGCTACGAATGGGTCTTCGATGCCATCGACGAGGACAAAGATGGTCGCATTTCACCCGACGAGTATCGCGAGTTCCAGGCCTTCAAACAAAAACACAGAGACTGGCAGGAACGGCTCAAGGCGAAGATCGGCAGCAAATAGTCTACCCAATCACATCGAATATATTTCATGAAACGCGTCTGGTTTGTCATCACTGCATCACTGCTCGGATCACTGGGCATATTTTCCGCCGCCGATGCTCCGAAAAAACCGACCGATGCCGACATCGTCGATGATCCAGCCTTGCCGCGCATGCTCATCATTGGCGACTCGGTCTCGATGGCTTACACGCGTCCTCTTCGCCAAGAACTCGCAGGCAGGGCCAATGTGCATCATCCGGATGCGAACTGCGGCTCCACGAAGATCGGCCTGCGCGATCTCGACAAATGGCTCGGTACGACGAAATGGGATGTCATTCACTTCAACTGGGGCCTGCACGATCTCGGCTATCGTTATGCCGATGACACAAATCTCAACGCGAAGGCCGAGTATGCGAGGCCTGACAACGGCGGGCATCAAAATGTGCCGCCCGCCGACTATGAGAAGAACCTGCGCGAACTTGTCGCGCGGCTGAAGAAGACGGGTGCGAAGCTCATCTTTGCCACCACCACGCCCGTGTCCGCTGATTTGCACTCGTATGTGAAGGACGCCGAGCTGCCCTACAACGAAGCCGCACGCCGCGTGATGAAAGACACCGGAATCGAAGTGAATGACCTGTGGTCCTTCGCCGAGCCACAGATTGATGTGGTGCAAATCCCCGGCAATCCGCACTTCACTGACAAGGGATCAGCGGCGCTGGCGAAGAAGATCGCGGGAGTCATTCAGCCAAAGCTGCCGAAGTCGCAGCAGCAGCCGTGGGCGGTACTCAAAGGCAAAACCGGTCCCGGTGTGGGCAAACGCATCGTCTTCGTCACCGGCGACGACGAATACAAATCAGAAGAGTCGATGCCGATGATGGCGCACATTCTCGCGGAGCGGCATGGCTTTGACTGCACGGTGCTTTTTGCCATCAATAAGGAGACCGGTGTCATCGACACGAATCAGAAGGACAACATACCCGGGCTGGAGGCGCTGGGCGCGGCGGATCTGATGGTCATGTTCACACGTTTCCGCGCCCTGCCGGATGCGCAGATGAAGTTCATCGACGACTACCTCAAGTCAGGCAAACCGGTGATCGGTCTGCGCACGGCGACGCATGCATTCAGCTTTCCAAAGGACAACACGACGCCGTATGCGAACTACAACTTCAACGATGCTAGCGGTGGCTTTGGCCGGCAGGTGCTGGGGCAGACGTGGGTGAACCACTGGGGCTATCATGGCAAACAGAGCACGCGCGGTGTCTTCGCGCCGAACGCTGCTGCGCATCCCATCCTGCGCGGGATCGCTGATGGTGAGATCTGGGGGCCGACGGATGTGTATGAAGCGACGCTGCCGCTGCCGGAAGGCTGCACGCCGCTGCTGCTCGGCCAGGTGCTGCAAGGCATGACGCCCGATGACGCGCCAGTGGTCGGCGAGCAGATGAACGGCAAGTGGAAGAAGATGGTGAAGGTGAACGATCCCATGATGCCCATCGCATGGACCTGGCAGCGACCGGTCGGCGCAAAGGGCCGCGTCTTCACCAGCACGATTGGCGGTGCCATGGCGGGCGGCAGCGACTTTGCGAATGCAGGCATGCGCCGGATGTTTGTGAATGCCTGCTACTGGGCGGTGGGATTGGACGATGCGATTCCACCGAAAGCGGACGTGACTCCAGTCGCCGTGCCTCATCCCTTCAAACGAGGCGTGAGAGTTGGTCAGTGAAGCGGATTCTTTTTGAGCGATCTGCATCTTCTTGCGGCAAATCGATCCTTGGCGGACGTGTTTGAAATGTGACCTCTGTTGAACGCGAACGCCAAGACCTCTTCCTCCGGCTCTATGTGGAGCATGAGGAGGCTTTGCGTGGGTTTGTGAGGTCGCTGGTGCCGACGCTGGAGGATGCGCGGGAGGTGATGCAGGAGGTGGCGGCGGTGCTGTGGCGGAAGTTTGAGACGCTGGAGAGCACGGATGACTTCCGGCGATGGTCATTCGGGGTGGCGAGGTTCGAGGCGTTCAATTTCAATCGTGCGCGGCAGCGTGAGCGGCTCGTCTTTGATGATGAATTGCTCGGTCTGCTGGCTCAAGAGGCTGAGGATGAGTCCGCGAATCAGGAAATGGAGGCCAGGGCGCTGGAACAATGCCTCCAGAAGTTGCCGGAGGCTCAACGGGCTCTCGTGCAGGCGGCGTATGCGCCGGGTGTGCGCATCGATGAGCTGGCGCGGGCATCGGATCGCTCGGCGATGTCGCTCTATAAATCGTTGCATCGCATTCGCATCGTATTGGCGGACTGCACGCGGCTGGTTTTGGCCAAGGAGGTGCAAGCATGAAGTCGATCGAAGAAAACCTCGAACTCATGCGCCGCTACCTCACCGGCGAGGCGGACGCGGAGGTCGTGAAGCTGCTCGGTGACCGATTGAAAGTCGATGCAGTGCTGCGACGAGATTTTCTGGCCTACGCCCGCGTAGATGCGGCGCTCGCAGCGATGCCTGCGAAAGTTGTTCCAGTGAAGAATACGCGCTGGCGAGTTTGGGCACCGCTCACGGCGGCGGCAGCGATGCTTGCAGCCATGGGGCTGGCATGGATAGGCCTTCCGTTCGGTGCACGCGGAGAGCCGATTGCGACGCTCGTGGCAACGACGAATGCGCGATGGGCGGACCCGAATGTCGAGCTTGCACTCAGCAGCGGCGGAAACTTGCCCGTGCAGTTGCAACTGGAATCAGGCCGAGCGGAGTTTCGGATGGTGGATGGCGCGAGGATCGCCTTGCAAGGGCCTGCGACGGTGAGTTTCACGCAACGAAAGGTCGTCTCGATAACCGAAGGGCGGGTCTTTTGCGAATGCCCCACCCCTGAGTCTCGCATCACGATCGAGACACCGCAGACGACAGTGGTGGATCTTGGCACGGAATTCACTGTGGATGCGCGTGCGGATCAAAGCACGCGTGTCGCGGTGCTTAGCGGCCAGGTTAACGTACTCGCTCGAGAAGCGGGCGTTTTGATGGCGGGTGAAGTGGTGGAAGTACGCCAGAACCATGTCGTCAGGCTTCAGCCGCTTACGCCAGAGGAGATGACGGCCATCTCTCTGAAGGAGGCGATGCCGCCCTCAGGTATGGTGAGTGGCGGCCATAATGCGCTATTGGACTCCAGCTTTGAAAGCAAAATGCCGTGCCGTATTTGGCATGGAACAGATGATTGCATTCAGGAGGCTCCAGCCCTTGGCAGGACTGGGCAGGCCGTGCGCATACGTGCCGGAGGGAAACACTATCCACTGGTGAAACAGCGCGTGGAAACAGGCGCTATTTCGGGGCGCGTCGTTCATGCCATGGTCTGGGCAATGTCGCCCGGCGATGATCCACTCTCAGATCGCCAGCGCGCTGTATTGAAGATCGCATTCCTCAATGCTGAAGGCAGGGAGTTTGCATGCTCGACACGGCATTCTCTGCATACCGCACGCCGTACAGGCGAGTATGTGCCCATGGAGATCGCAGCGTCGGCCCCGGCTGGCACGCACAGCATTGAAGTCCAGCTGCTGCTCGCTGCGAGCACCCTGCGCTCCGGCAGCGTGTGCTTTGACGATGCCGTGCTCTTGATCGTCCCTGACCAGAAACCTTAGCCAGACTATTCATCCATGAGACATCCCCTCCATCGTCGAAACTTCATCGCCCGCGCGGCCAGCACGCTGCTGGGAGTGCATCTGCCGCGTGTATTCGCTGCGGATGCCAAGCCCGCGAGCAACGCGAAGGCGAAGAACATCATTTACCTCTACATGGACGGTGGCATGAGCCACATTGACACGTGGGATCCAAAGCAGGGCGCGACCGCCGGACCGACAAAGGCGGTCAAAACGAGCGCGGACGGTATTCAGATCGCCGAATATCTTCCGCGCACGGCGAAGCAGATGCACCAAGGCAGTATCGTCCGCAGCATCACCTCCACGCAGGGGGCGCATGGGCCGGGGAACTACTTCATGCACACCAGCTATGAGGAGCGCGGCACCATTTTGCATCCCAGTCTTGGAGCGTGGCTCAGCGTGTTTCAGGGGCCGGGTAATCCCGAATTGCCCTCTAGTGCTTACATTGGCAATTCTAGCCGTCATTCTGGCGCGGGTTTCTTTCCGCCGGTGCACACGCCGCTCTTCGTGAACAATCCCGAGGCGGGTCTGCGCGACATCGAATTGCCGAAGGGACTCACGCCGGACTCCCACAAGGCTCGCATGGCCTTTGCTGGCGATCTCGACGCGTTGTTTTTGAAGAAGTATCCGCAGCGCGAGGTGAAAGCCTACGCCGAGGCCTACGACGGTGCCTTCAAGATGATGAAGAGCGCGGACATCGCCGCGTTTGACCTCACGCAGGAGAAAAAGGAGCTGCGCGAGCGCTACGGCAGCGATCCCTTCGGTCAAGGCTGCCTGCTGGCACGACGTCTGGTCGAGCATGGCATCCGTTTCGTCGAAGTCAGCCTGCATGGCTGGGACACGCATACGAACAACTTCGTCGGCACTCCGGATCTCTGTGAGAAGCTCGACGCCGGTCTCGCCACATTGGTCGAGGACCTCCATCAGCGTGGCCTGCTCAAGGACACACTCGTGGTCGTCACGAGCGAGTTCGGCCGCACACCGGAGATCAATGTGAACCAGGGCCGCGATCACTATCCGAAGGCCTTTTCCTCCGCGCTCTTCGGCGGTGGCGTGAAAGGCGGCACCGTTTTCGGCTCCACCGACAAAATGGGTGCCGAGATCGAGTCCGACGCCCTGCGCGTGCCCGATTTCAATGCCACGCTCGCCTACGCGCTGGGTCTGCCGCTGGAGCAGATCGTGCACTCGCCCACGATGCGTCCCTTCACCGTCGCGAACAAAGGAAAGCCTGCCACGAGCCTCTTCGCATGAAACGTTACTTCTTCACGCTTTGCGCTGCTTTCCTAACCAGCGCTTCTTTTGCCCAAAACACGCCTCAGCAGCACGCCGTGGCCATTGACCGCGTGCTCGAAGCGCATTGGCAGGCGAACAAGGTCACGCCGAATGCACCAGCGAGCGATGAGACCTTTCTGCGCCGCATTTATCTCGATCTCGCGGGACGCATTCCGACGGCTGCGGAAGCTCGGGCCTTTCTGGAATCGAGTGAGAGCGGCAAGCGCGATGCATTGATCGACGAGTTGCTCCAACGCGAAAGCTACGCCTCGCACTTCTTCAACGTATGGGCTGATGTGCTGCGTCTCAAGACGCACTTCGTCAACACTTCCAACGTCATCCCGGCCGCCTACCGCCGCTACATCCGCGAGAGCTTGCGCACCAACAAGCCCTACGACGTCTTCGTGCGCGAGATGCTCTCCGCCAAAGGCTACGCGTGGGACAATCCAGCCATCGGTTACTACCAGCGCGATCCCGACATGCCGCTGGACAACATGGCACTTACTTCGCGCATCTTTCTCGGCACGCGCATCGAGTGTGCGCAGTGTCACAACGACCCCTTCGACAAATGGCTGCAAACCGATTTCTACCATCTGGCGGCCTACACGCATGCTAACAATTCGGTGAAAGAGGCCTTTGAAGGCGCAAGAATCGAAATCAAACGTCGGCAGGACATCATCGAGGCTGATTTCAAAACGGAAAAGAAAACCACTACCGATGGCGGCAAGGCGGCGGAAGCTCGAAAGCAACAGCGGCTCGATGACATGCACTACCGGCCCGTCGTCGGTGTCATCAAGAATCCCGTGGGCCAGCTTTTGAGCCCCGTCGGCCTGAATCGCAAAGCGGACAGCGTTTTGAAGCTGCCGCATGATTTCAAAGAGGATGATGGCAAGCCTTTCGACGTGATGATGCCCGCCTCGCTCATGGGCGAGGCCGCGTCGATTACTGTGGGTCAGGACTCTGCCGAGGCTTTTGCGAACTGGGTCACCTCGCCGAAGAACCCGCGCTTCACACGCGTCATCGTGAACCGCCTCTGGCGGCAGATGTTTGGCTTGGCCGTCACTGAGCGCTTTGATAACCTACGCGACGACACGAAGGCGATGATTCCCGAACTGGAGGAGCAGCTCATCCAGCTCATGATCACGCTGCGCTACGACATGAAGGCGTTCCTTGGCACCATCGCACGCACGCGGGTGTATCATGCGCAGGCCAGCAGCGAGGCACATTCACTGGGATCAGTTTACCACTTCCCCGGCCCATTATTGCGGCGCATGAGCGCGGAGCAGGTGTGGGACTCGCTCGTGGCGCTCATTTCGCCTGAGCCGGATGCGCGCGACACGCAGCGCGAGTTCATCGACGCGCGCCGAGTCGGCATCTCGCAGATGGTTTGCGATGCCTATCTTGCCTTTGATGGCAAAAAGCTCGTGGACATCGCCTATGAGGCGCTCGGTCCCGACATGGAATTGCAGGCCAAAGAAGCCGCCATCATGGACGAGATGACGCAGGCGAATCGCACCAAGGATGAAGTCAAAGTGCAACAACTCCGCCACGCCCAAGGGGACATCCGCCGTGAGCGTGCCACGAAGATGGTCGAGAGGTTCATCAAGCCGGTCTTGAACGAGCTAGCTGGGCAAAAAGGTGTCCAGGTCTTTGAAGACACGCTCTACAAGATGAACTCAAATCCCGCCGTGCTCGTGAGCGAAACATGGCGCAAAATGTGGCTCCCCGGCTACGGTCCCAAACCGGCTACTGAGGCCGAGTTGAAAGCCGCCGAGGCCAAAGAAGCCGCGCAACTCGCCGAACTGGCTCAGCGTCTGCAAATTCCGACCGAGCGGCAAAACGACTTCATCACGCACACGAAGAAAATCCTCGCCGAATGGCACCGCGCCTCCGAACTCGACTCTCCCGCGCCTCGCGGTCATCCCTTGCGCACGCTGGGCCAGAGCGACCGCGATTTCGTCGAGAACGCCAACCTGCAAGCCTCCATCCCGCAGGCCCTCATGCTCATGAACAACGAGATCATGACCGAAAAAGCCCTGCTTTCACCTTGGTCGCCGCTGATGCTCAGCGTGACAAAAGCCAAGTCAGCCGAACAACAACTCGAAGCGGCCTGCATGTCCCTTTTGAGCCGCAAACCCACCGCTGAAGAAAAAGCCCTCTGTGCTGCACGAAAGCTCTCACGCACCGAAGACACCGTCCATGCGCTGCTGAACACGAAGGCGTTCCTGTTTATTGAGTAGCATTCACACAACCGTCACCGTAGCGCTCAGTCGTCGCGTGTAGAAATGATCGCCTGATGATGTGGACCCAGAAGTGAAAAAGAGTAGGAACTGAAGGCGATTGCTATCTCACATGCGTCTGACATTTCTCTTCCTGTTCCTGCTGATTCCCGGTTTGCCCTCGCAGGCAGATCCCGCTGCCTTTTTCGAGCAGCATTGCGTGAAATGTCACGATGCGGAGGTGCAAAAGGGCAATCTCGATCTCACGGCGCTCAAGGCGGACTATGCGAATGCAGAAAACTTTGCGCGCTGGGTGAAGATTCATGATCGCATCCAGTCCGGTGAGATGCCGCCGAAGAAGGAGAAGCGTCCTGCAGAGGCGGAAACGAAGGCGATGACGGCGGCACTGGCGCAATCCCTCATCGCTGCGGAGCGTGCCCAGTTGGATGCAACCAGCCGCACGAGCGTGCGGCGCATGACGCGGGTCGAGTATGAGAACACGGTGCGCGATCTCTTCGACATGCCGGGCCTCGCGCTGCAAATCCTGCTGCCTGCCGATGGCACCGCGCATGGTTTTGACAAAAATGCCGACGCGCTCGAGGTCTCGCACGTCAACGTCGCCAAGTATGTTGAAGCGGCTGATCTCGCGCTCGATCTGGCCATTGCCACCCGGCCCAAGGCACCTGCATCCCAAAAGGTGCATCTCTCACTGCTCAATCGCGGCGGCCAGGGCGCGTATCTGTCGATGCAGGGGGATGTGGTCGTACTGCGGGATCAAAAAGCCGATCCCGCCTTCCCGCCCGCCAGCGAGCACCGTCACCTCGACCAGGGTGCGCATGAGCGCATCAGCAGTTTTGAAACAGACAGTTCCGTCGGCGTCTTCCGCCGCGAGGATGAGTCGGTGAACTACTACTTTCGCGGCCACACCACGATCTATCCTGGCCGCTATCGCGTGCGCACGTCGCTGTGGTCGTTTCAATGGGACAAGGGCAAGGTGCTGCCCGCACGCGGCACCGAGGCGGCACGGCTCGCCGTGGTGCAATTAACCTCCGACGGCCGCGGCGGCCAGCACCCGAACTACACGCTCGATTACTTCGACGCACCTTCGCTCAAACCAACTGAGCATGAACTCGAGGTGTGGATGAATCACAACGAGTTGATGGGCTTCGATGTCGCTTCGCTCGCACCGGTGGCGAACTACAGCCGCAAAGACCGCGCCATGGGCTTCACCGGCCCGGGCATCGCGGTGGACTGGATGGATGTCGAAGGACCGATCCATGATGTGTGGCCGCCGCGCTCGCACCAGTTGCTGTTTGGCGATCTGCCGATCGAGGAATTCATCGCGAAGGATCATCCCGACGTCCGCGCACCTGCGCGCAAGAACTGGGAGAAAACATGGCTGCGTGGCGGCAAGAACAAGGCTGATCCGGTTACGGGCATCTGGACGGTCCGCAGCGATAACCCGCTCGCCGATGCGCAGCGATTGCTGGCGGCCTTTTTGCCGAAAGCATTCCGCAAACCCGTCGCAGACGCTACGCTCAAGGCTTACATCGACATCGTCGCAGGTCGCCTGCAAGCCGGTGAATGCTTCGAATCGGCCATGCGCGAGGCCTACCGCTCGGCGCTGTGCTCGCCGGACTTTTTGTATCATGCCGAGCCGGAAACCAAGCTCGCGCAGCACGCGCTGGCCTGCCGCCTCAGCTACTTCCTATGGAACTCTGCACCTGATGCCGAACTCGTCGCCGCCAATCTGCAAGACGCCAAAATCCTGCGTGCGCAAACCGAGCGCCTGCTGCGCGACGCGAAATCGCAGCGCTTTGTCGAAGACTTCCTCGGCCAATGGCTCAAGCTCCGCCTCATCGCCGCGAATGATCCCGACAAGAAGCTGTATCCCGAGTTCAGCCCGTATTTGCAGGACAGCATGGTCGCAGAAACACGCGCCTACTTTCGCGAACTCATCGGCAAGGATCTCAACGCCACGCATCTGGTGAAATCCGGCTTCGCCATGCTCAATCAGAAGCTCGCCACGCACTACGGCATCGACGGCGTCATCGGGCCGAAGATTCGTCGCGTGGAATTGCCACAGGATTGTCCACGCGGCGGCTTTCTCACTCAGGCGGCTATTTTGAAGATCACCGCGAACGGCACCACCACCTCGCCGGTCGTGCGCGGTGCTTTTGTGCTTGATCGTTTGCTCGGTCAGCCGCCAGATCCGCCGCCAAGCAGTGTTGCCGCCGTCGAACCCGACGTGCGCGGCACCACGACGATCCGCGAGCAGCTAGCGCAGCATCGTAACAACGCCATCTGCGCAAGCTGTCACGCCAAGATTGATCCTCCGGGATTCGCTCTCGAATCCTTCGATGTCATCGGTGGCCAGCGCGACCGCTACCGCATCGTAGTCGAAGGCACGGGCGATTCAGCACCACGCGGCAGCATTGATCCCTTCATCGGCATCAGCTTCAAGCTCGGCCCCAAGGTCGATCCCGCCGGCGAAATGATCGGCGACCTGACCTTCACCGACATTCGCGACATGCAACGCCTCCTTGCCGCAAAGCCTGAGTTGCTGCTGCGCGCCCTCGCACAAAACCTGCTCAGCTACAGCACCGGCCGCGAAGTCGCTTTCAGCGACCGCCCTGCGCTCAAGGCCATCCTTGATAAAACCGGCCCGCAAGGCGGCGTTCGCACGCTCATTCACGCCATCATCCAAAGCCCGCTCTTCCAAACCCGATGAAGCCTCTTGCCCTCTTGATCATGCTCACGCTGTCGGCGACCGCCGCCGAGCAAACCGTCCAATACAGCGTGCGCGGCCTGTTTCAGCCCGATCGCAAAGACGCGCTCACCAACGCCGCCACAGCACTCGAAAACTGCCGCCTCATCGAAGTGAACTACGATCTCGCCCGTGCCACCTTCGCCTACGATGACGAAGCCCAGGGCTTCAAGAAGGCCAAGCCGGAGCAGATCCTCCAGCAGATCGACAACCAGGTCCGCAACGCGACCAACCACACCTTCACACTCCAGCAGCCGCGCGCTCTTACCGATGACAAGCTCAAGCGCATCGAGTTCACCATCGAAGGCCTGGACTGCCTCGGCTGCTCCTATGGCGCGTATTCCACGGTCGTCGCGATTGAGGGCGTCGAGCGCGCCACCGCCAGTTTTCACGACGGCAAACTCACCGCCTTTATTGATCCCGCCAAAACTAGCCGTGAGGCCGTGGCGGAGGTTTTGAAGAAGAAAGACATCAAGATCGTAGAAGCTAATGACAAGCAAGAACCCAAGCCCAAGAACTGACGTCATGCACATCCCCCGCACTCCTCTCAATCGTCGTGCCTTCCTGCGTGGAGCTGGCGTCACGCTCACCCTGCCGTTGCTCGAAGCCATGCAGCCTGTGTTTGGCTCCCAGGCCAAATTGAGCATCCCGCGCCGCATGGTCTGCATCCAGACGAACATGGGCATCCTGCCGCAGTTTTTCTTCCCGGAGCAAGCCGGACGTGATTACGCCCCCAGTGCCTATTTGGAGCGCTTGAAGGCGCATCGCGATCAAATCACCGTGTTTTCCGGCGTCAGCTATCCCGGCGTCGATGGCGGCCACACCGCGCAGAAGTGTTTCCTCACCGGCACACCGCATCCGGCACGCGGCGGCTTCCGCAACGGCATCTCGCTCGATCAATTCGCCGCTGAAGAGGTCGGCAATCAAACGCGGCATCCTTCGCTCGTGCTCGCCGTCACCAACGAGAACGCCACGATGAGCTTCACACGCAACGGCGCTTCCATTCCCTCCGAGCAGAGTCCGAAGAAGCTCTTTGAGCGGTTGTTTCTCCAAGGCAACGCCAAAGAAGTCGCCAGCAACGTCGAAGCGCTCCAGCGTGGCCGCAGCCTGATGGATTTCGTCAGCGATCAATCCAAACGCCTTGGCAAAACGCTCTCCAAGAACGACCAGAACCGTCTCGATCAATACTACACCGCCGTGCGTGAACTGGAGCAGCGCCTGCACAGCGCCCAGGAGTGGGAAACCAAACCCAAGCCCGCCGTCGCCGCCAAAGCGCCGGACGAAATCACCGACGCGAAGGAATTCGTCCGCCGCACGGAGCAGACCTTTGACGTGATGAAGCTCGCGCTGGAGACCGACAGCACGCGCGTGATCTCGCTCTTCATCGACACCACCGTCATCCACAACATCACGCACCATGGCAACCGCCCTGAAGTGCTCGGTGAGCTGCGCGGGCATGAAGAACGCCAGTTCGACGCCCTCAACGGCTTCCTCAACGCCATGCGCGACACGAAGGAACAGGACTCCAACCTGCTTGAACGCACTCAAGTGCTCTACGGCACCTGCATGGGCAGCGCGAACTCGCACAGCAACGTCAACCTGCCCGTCCTGCTCGTCGGTGGCGGTTTTAAGCACGGCCAGCATCTCGCCTTCGACAAAGTGAACAATCACCCGCTGACCAATCTGCACGTCTCCATGCTTCAGCGCATCGGCATCGAGGCTGGCGAGTTCTCCACAGGCAAGAGCACGATAAAGGGGCTGGAGATGGTGTGAGCCGAAGCTCAGTCAGCGGCGGACGGTTCGATGGCCACTCATTCTTCTGTCCCCAATTTCCTGTCGATAAAGCCTTCCGCTCTCCTCACTGCACAAACAAAAACTGCTGCCCGTTCAAGAGCGCATAAACGACGTCTTCCGTGCTCAACCCAGCGAGCTTCGCTTTCTGAGCCTCTGTGGGCTTGCGGGTCAGTAGAGCGAGATAGATGGCCTCAATCGGCTCCGGGGCATTTTTCAGCGAAAGCGTAAGAGCACTCCATTCGCTGAGCGCGACGGGGATGAGGCTGCTGTTCATCAATTGCAGGGCCTGGGTGATGGAAGCGTCGGTGGAGGCGTTTTCGATGACTTCGCGGTCACTTTGGCCGAACTCGCGGAGGAAATGGCCACCGCTGGCGGGTTGCTCGATCTCGGAGGCTCGCAGGTAGCTGGTGCATTGCGTGAAGCGGGCCTGGCTGAACTTCTCGCGGTCTTTTTCCGGAATGTTCCAGCGCCTCGCATCGGCGGGGAAGAGGTCGTCCCACTTCCGCAAGTCGCGGAACTCCCGATACACCTTCTCGAACAAGTCACTGCCTTGAAGACCGGCATCCGGGCCATCGAAGTTGGCGATGACGCGCTTCTCTTTGGCTGCGAGCTTCTTCGCGGCGGGAATGTGGACGTGGGTGCGCACGGCATCACGTTGGTTGTTCTCGACGGTGGTCATCTGCTTGCTGATCTGCCTGACGAGTTCTTTGTCGCCAGCGGCTTTGGCGGCTTCGAGTTCCTTTTGCAGGCGCTGGGTGGTCTGCGCGTTTTGCACGTAGGTCGCAGCGGCGGTTTTGACGCCTTCAAAGATCTCGTCGGAGGTCATGAGCCGCTGGGCGACGATGGAGTCACGGCCAATCGCGCGGCTGCGGCGCAGGTAATCGCGAGTGATGCGGTTCGGCACATCGGGCGTGACATTGATCAGCGTGACGACGCTGTCCCAGGCCTGCTCCGCGCTCATGCGACGCAAAATGGGGCCGATGAAGTGGCTGGTCTCACCCGCCGCGATCTCGGCACGCACGCACTCGGCCTGGTAAGCCCGCGTGTTCAGCAGCGTGCGCAAAAAGGCCTTCAAGTCGTAACGCAGCGCCTTCATGTGCTGCTCCAGCTCCTTTTGCAGCGCCGGAATGACGGGCACAGTGCTGTCCATGAGTTCATCGAGCGGTTCGATGTTGGCGAGGCCAAACAAGCGCTTCCACAGGCGGTTCACGACGACGGTGGTGAAGCGCGGATTCTCAGGCGAGGTGACCCAGGCGGCAAAGGTGTCGAGATGCGCCTCGCCCGTGACCTGCGGCGGCGCTTTGCCGAACATGACAGCGGCCTTCACCTCGTCGTGCGGCTTGGCGTCGGAGTAATGATAGTCGTGCGGAAGTTTCAGCGGATGGTCCATCCACACCATGCCGGTGTAGGTTTGCGGGCTGAGCGAGTTCTCGATGGCGACGCCCATTTTGGGCCGCTCGGGGCCTTTGTAGGGGCTCACTTTCGACAGCGCCTCGCGGAAGACTGGGATCTTTCTCCAGTGACTGAACTCATTGCCAAAGGTGAACGCCGCCATCTGGTAGAAGTCCATCTGCGACCATTTATCGAAGGGATGATTGTGGCACTGCGCGCATTCGATGCGTGTGCCGAGGAAGATGCGCGTGAGGTTGGCCAGATTGTCGAGCGGCATGCCGGTGTCCCGCAGGTAGAAGGCGGTGCCTGGTGCATCAAAGATGTCGCCACGTGCCGCGAGCATCTCACGCACCCATTGATCGTAGGGTTTGTTCGCCCGCAGTGAATCGCGGATGAGATCGCAAAACACCGCATGATGCCCGCGCCGCGTGAGCTGGGACTGCGCACGAAGCACATCCGCCCAGTAATTGAACCAATGCAGCGCATAACCATCGCTGGTGAGCAGCTGGTCAATGAGCCGCGACCGCTTGTCCGCAGTCGAATCCGCCAAAAACGCCCGCGCCTCCTCCAGCGTCGGGATTCGCCCGATCACATCCAAATACACGCGCCGCAGAAAAACCTCGTCCGCAGCCGGTGCGTTCGGTTTGAGGCCCTTTTTCTGCCAATGCGCCTCCAAAATGCCATCCAGCCGCGCACTTGCCTCGTCCGCCCAGAGGGTGACGAAGGAGGAGAAAAGCCAAAGCAGCGTGAAAACGGCAAATCGCATGAGAGATGGCAACGAAACGTTCTAAGACGCCACACTTTGTCAGGGAGGGTTGAGCGATGATGATGTATGGAAAATGAAGCGAACCACGTTTTATTCTGCGACATGACCTCCCCACTTCATCGACGCGCCTTTCTTGGCAAAACTTCCCAAGGCCTCGGGGCCGTTGCATTAGCTTCGTTGCTCAAACCGGCTTCCGCTGCGCCGACGCCGGGTGTTTTAAAATCGTTGCCGCTGCCGCAGAAAGCGAAGCGCGTGATCTGGCTGACGATGGCAGGCGGACCTTCGCATTTGGAGACTTTTGATCCGAAGCCCAAGCTGGCGGAGATGGATGGCAAGCCCATGCCGGAGTCGTT
>Ga0114970_10001409_pt1 | contig 17944 bp, 21 predicted proteins | sample M_140205_XF_Meta_FD_87030 | JGI IMG/M metagenome (GOLD analysis project Ga0114970, IMG submission 87030) | Freshwater microbial communities from Lake Montjoie, Canada to study carbon cycling - M_140205_XF_MetaG | ecosystem: Environmental > Aquatic > Freshwater > Lake | place: Lake Montjoie... | reverse complement strand
TATGTCTCCTGATGCATCAGGTGCCTTCACTGGAGATATCTCTGGTTCGATGCTCGCAAAACTTGGGTGCACATTCGTTGTACTCGGTCACTCAGAGCGTCGTGCAATTCATCAAGAGAGCGATGCTCTTATCAATCGTAAAATCAAAGCGGCTCTTGCTAATGAGCTAACACCGATTTTTTGTGTAGGAGAAGAACTCCCAATTCGCGAATCAGGAACACATGTTTCACATGTCATCCGCCAAATTCGCGGCGGACTTGAAGGCCTCACAAAGCCAGAACTAAAGAAAATTGTTATTGCATACGAACCCGTATGGGCAATCGGTACAGGCAAGACTGCAACACCTGAGGATGCACAAGAGGTGTGCGCTGCTATTCGTGAAGAGATTGAAACTATTGGTTCACCAGAGATTGCTGCTGCTATGAGAATTCTCTATGGAGGTTCAGTGAAATCTTCAAATATCGTCGAAATTATGAAGCAGGCTGATGTCGATGGCTCACTCATAGGCGGGGCGAGCCTGGATCCTGAAGAATTGGCGAAAATCGCTAAATTCCATAGTGCTGGCTAATCCCTAGTATCCTTACCCATCTAGTTACCTACAGGAGTCCGACGTGAAATTAGCTCTCTCAATTCTGCTCGTTATTACGAGCGTTGTAATGATCCTGCTTGTTCTTCTCCATAAGGGCAAGGGAAGCGGTCTCTCCGATCTATTCGGTGGCGGAATCTCTTCAAATTATGGTGGCTCCTCCGTTGTTGAACGCAACCTTGATCGCATCACCATCGTCGTTGGTGGTCTCTGGTTCGCACTTGTTGTTGCACTGAGTTTGGTATTGAAGTAAACCGTTTTTCTATTTCTTTGAAGGAGTAATACATGGCAAGTGCAATTCGCGGAAGTCGAGTCGGCGCAGGTCCGATGGGTGAAGCCGAGCGCGGTGATTCGATTGCTCGTTCACACGTCTCGTACTGGTGCTCAAATGGACATGAAGTTCGTCCATCATTTGCGGAAGAAGAGACTGTTGTCATTCCTGCTGAATGGGATTGCCCAAAGTGTGGTTTTCCTGCAGGTCGCGATAAGAATAATCCACCTAGCCCAGTCAAGAACGAGCCATACAAGACTCACCTCGCTTATGTAAAAGAGCGTCGCACAGATGCCGAAGGTGCTCGTATTCTTGAAGATGCACTCCGTAAATTACGCGGAGATGATGAATAAAAGTTTCTAAGAACTAAAGTTGGCGAGCTGCTTGTAGTAGCTCGCCAATTCCATGTTCGCGATCGTTTAGATGCAATCGCAATAAGGGATAGGAACGAGATTCAAGTGCGCGACCATCACCGAGTGCTTGCGCCATCAATAGTGTTGCAAATCCAAAATTCTTTTCTGGTATTGCAAAATCAATATCGCATTTCCCGGTAATTTGTAGGAATGCGCCGTTGCGCTGTCCGCCTTTATGGAATTGACCCGTTGAATGCAGGAATCGTGGTCCCCATCCAAAAGTTACAGGTCGCTTTGATTTGGCGGCAAGTATTTTTCTCAATTCAGTTATGGGCGCATCATTGGCACGATCTAAGTAAGCCATGATTGCGATATAGCCATCTTCTGGAATAGTGGAAATAAATTCTTGAAGTGAGGCGAGTACCGAATCACCTTTACCAAAGATCGCAATTGATTTATCTACTGCCGAGGCGGTAAATACGGGGAGTTTGCCTGACCATTCGTTCAACAAAGTAGAAGTTTGCTCTTTCGCTTCTGTCACATTGGGTTGGTTGAATGGATCAATTTCAAGGGCTGCGCCAACGAGAGCGGTAAGCCACTCCCACGTAATGAACTGCGCACCAAGATCACCAGAAACAACGCAATCTTCATTACCAGTAAATGAAATACGAAGTGGATTTCCTTCGCGACCTTGTTGTGCATTTTCAACAACAACGGGAAGACGTCCTACTTGATTTTTACCAGTTGATTCAGCAACTAATTGTTCGATCCAATCACTCAATCCAGGCATTCCGCAATTCTCATCAGTGAAAGTTAGATATTGGCCAGCGGTAGCAATCACGTAAGCACAATCAATTATCTCTTGTGGGGAGTTCAGAAAATCTCTTTTAGCATCACTTGCACTATCAAGAAGTACAGAAATATCAACACCAGTAAGTGCCGAGGGCACTAAACCGAAAGCACTAAGAACGCTAAATCGACCACCTACATTGGGGTCAGCATTGATAACACTGAGACCTTGTGCGCGAGACTCTTTATCTAAGGGGGAGCCGGGATCGGTAACGATAATCATGTGATTCGCTAGCGCTAATCCAGCTTTTTCGAATTCGTGTGCAAAGAATGCTCGTGCTGAGGCAGTCTCAATTGTTGAACCTGATTTTGAACTTACGACAATAAGAGTCTCTTCCAATTTTCGAGAGAGCGCATTCTCCACATAATGGGGATCTGTTGAGTCGAGAATAAATAATTCTTTCTCATAGGTTTGTGCGATTACTTCGGGTCCAAGTGATGATCCGCCCATTCCTGCTAGAACCACATATTTCTTATCACGATGCTTTGCAGCGAGTGCATCTACTGTCGGCAGTAGTTCTCGTGATTTTTCTGGAAGATCTATCCAATTCAGACGAATCGTTGCCTCCGCCACGGCATCAGGTCCCCAAATAGTTGGATCCTTTTTTGCTAAGCGTTGATGTGCATCAGAAATGCGCGCATAGAGAGTGCTTTGACGATCTACGGATGAAACTTGGGAAAGAAAAGGACTCATCACTGAGTCCCAGCGATGACCGCTTCAACAATTGCTTGCGGAGTGAAGCCAAACTCCTTGAAGAGAACTGAGGCAGATGCAGAAGCACCGTAGTGTTCTAGAGAAATTGAAGTGCCCTTATCGCCAACAAGGTCGCGCCAACCTTGAGCGATACCAGCTTCAATGCTGACGCGATTAGTGATTGATGGGGGCAGAACTTCATCGCGGTAAGTGTGAGGTTGTTCGTTGAACCATTCAATACATGGAGCGCTCACTACTTGCACAGAAATATTCTTTTCAGCTAGAACTTTCTGGGCTTCCAAAGCAATACTTACTTCTGAACCAGTTGCAATAATTATTGCTATTGGATTATGTGAGTCCTTGAGTATGTACGCACCCTTATCTACATTCGCAGCATCCCCATGAGTTGCACGATCTACTACGGGAAGGTTTTGGCGAGAGAGCAAAATACCTGCTGGCTTGTCACGCTTGAGAATGCTCTTCCATGCTTGCGCTACTTCATTAGCATCCGCCGGACGAATAACTGCAAGGCCGGGAATTGCACGGAGTGCTGCGAAATGCTCAACTGGTTGATGCGTTGGCCCATCTTCTCCCAAACCAATGGAGTCATGCGTCCAGACAAAAATACTTGGAACTCCCATAAGAGATGCAAGACGAACTGCAGGTCGCATGTAATCACTAAAGACTGCAAATGTTCCACCGAAGGTTCTGGTGAGGCCATGTAATGAAATTCCATTGAGAATTGAACCCATTGCATGTTCGCGAATACCGAAGTGAATTACTCGACCGTACGGGTTCGTATTCTTCATCGCACTAGTCGTTGGCAAAAATGATGAAGAGCCCTCAATAGTTGTGTTATTACTTTCTGCTAAGTCAGCTGATCCGCCCCAAAATTCTGGAAGAACTGATGCAATGCCTTGAATGACATCACCTGATGCTTTGCGAGTAGCAATCTCTTTTCCTGCTTCGAAAGTAGGAATCGCTTTTTCCCAACCAGCGGGAAGTTCGCGTGAACGAAGACGAGCTAGTAGTTGTGCTTTCTCAGGATTTTTCTTCGACCAATTATTGAACTCAATATCCCAATCAGAGTGGATTGCAGCTCCACGATTCTTTACTTGGCGAACGTGATCTAGGAGCGCACTAGGCATAGCAAAATTTTCATCAGGATTGAGCCCAAGCAGTTTTTTAGTTTCGGCAATTTCAGCATCACCAAGTGCGGAACCATGTGATTTAGCAGTTCCTTGTGCTTTAGGTGCAGGCCATGCAATAACAGAGTGCATTCTGATCAGAGATGGCGCAGAGGTATGGGCTCTTGCAATAGTCATCGCCTTATCGAGTGCAGGAAGATCCACATTGCCATCTGCTTGTGCTTGAACGTCAATTACATGCCAACCATATGCACGATAGCGAGCACTGACATCTTCAGTAAATGCAACGTGGGTATCGCCTTCAATTGAGATTCTATTGTCATCGTAGATAACGACGAGATTTCCAAGTTCTTGTGTACCAGCTAAAGAGGATGCCTCGGAGCTGACTCCTTCTTGCAAATCACCATCAGAACAGATGACCCAGATAGTGTGATCAAAGATTGAGTGTGCAGAATCTGGATCCAGTAATCCCTTTTCATACCGCGCTGCCATTGCCATGCCAACAGCAGTTGCAACACCTTGACCCAGTGGTCCAGTCGTCATTTCAACGCCTGCAGTGTGGCCCCATTCAGGATGTCCGGGCGTAAGTGAATTCCATGTTCTAAAACTCTTGAGATCATCGAGTTCTAGGCCATAACCACTAAAGAAAAGTTGAATATAAAGAGTGAGCGAAGAATGTCCGCACGATAAAACAAATCGATCTCTACCTAACCATTGAGGATCTGCTGGATCATGTACTAAATGACGTTGAAAAAGATTGTACGCAACTGGCGCTAGAGACATGGCAGTACCAGGATGACCATTACCAACTTTTTGTACTGCATCCATTGCAAGTGCGCGTGCATGAGCGACTGCTAAATCGTCGTTCGTGCTCCATTCATTCAGTGTTGCCATTGCGTGTGACCCTTTTCTATCCAAGTGATATCGGTGTAGATGAGCGAGATGTCGAAAGCCAGATACGCCACGCTGCGATCCAGACAAGAATGGAGCCAAATTGGTGTATCCCGACAAGGAGTGCAGGAACTCCCTGGTGATACTGAACAAAACCTAATGCACCTTGAGCAATGCTAATTATTCCAAGTATGCGGATAAGTCTCTTCGTCTCATCGGATAATTTACCAAAGAAGTAATAAGCGATGGTGAGAATTAGAAAGATAATCACTACATCGGCATGAATTCGAGCAATTGTCACAATTTTGAAATGAAAGCGGGGAGCTTGCCAATCGCCTGCATGCGGCCCGGTTCCAGTTACTAAAGTACCAAGAACAATAATACTGGCGGCAATAATGATATGAATTCGGGCAAGTGGCTTTATCGCTGGAATTTTCACGAACTTCTTATCGTGCTGGTAATACAAAGTTGTTGCAGCGGCTATTAATGCCGTCGATAGAAGAAAATGCCCAGCGACAGGGATGGGGTTTAGTTTCGTCAAAACTGTAATTCCACCAAGAACACCTTGCCCCAATATCCCAAGAAATTGCAGGAGAGCGAGTGTGCGCAAATCTTTTCTTCCAGATTTCAATACGGCAATAATTGCAATAAGTGCCGCAAGCAGAACGGCAAAGGTAAGAAGACGATTTCCGAATTCGATCCATGAACGTAAGTGGCCTTCGGCTTGGCCAACAACGGGGCGATAGGAGCCAGGCGTGCATTCAGGCCATGTAGGACATCCGAGGCCAGAGCCTGTTAGTCGCACTCCGCCACCTGTGACGACGATGGCGCTTTGGAGAAATAGAAGAACTCCAAGACTTAATCGAAGGTAACGAGTGGCCATGCTCGTAGCCTAGAACCCAGGGCCAGCGCCTCAGACCTACGGCGCGTGTGATACTAAATGGCGCATTGCGGGGAATTACGACACAATAGTGTTGTGAAAATCAGCGCCTCATCTCCCGCCCAATCAGGGGAAGATCTTCGTACCCGCGATGCGGTCGCGCGCTCAATTCTAGAAAATGGCCCTTCGAGCGCTGTCACGCTTGGCGAGCGTTTATCTCTCACCCCAGCCGGAATTCGTCGCCATCTCGATTTACTTGTAGCCGATGGAATTTTAGAGGCAAAGGATCCACGAGCATCTGCGGTTCGCGGTAGAGGCCGCCCATCAAAAGTTTTTGTTATGACAGATTTTGGTCGTCAAAATTTCGAACATTCATACGATGACTTAGCGGTAGCTGCTCTCAAATTTATGTCTGCACAATCTGGTACTGAACTCGTGAATGCATTTGCGCAATCTCGCGCAGACGATATTGAACGCAAAGGTGCGATAGCAATCGCAAAACGTTCACATAAAACTGAGGCTCTTGCATCTTTTTTGACCGAACAAGGGTATGCAGCAAATGTCGTTGATCGCCCGATGGGTGTAGAAATTTGCCAACATCATTGTCCAATAGCGCACGTGGCAGCTGAATTTCCTCAACTGTGTGAAGCTGAAACAGAAGCGTTCTCCAAACTTCTAGGAACGCACGTTCAACGACTTGCAACTATTGCTCACGGTGATGGCGTCTGCACAACTTTTGTTCCCGCTTTAAAAACTTCCACGAAAACAAATGCAACAAGAAAGGTACGTGCATGACTATCGCACATCCAGAGCTCGAAGGACTTGGAAATTACGAATACGGTTGGTCAGATAAGAATGAGAAATCTGATAACTCCAAGCGAGGACTCAGCGAAGAGGTCGTACGCGATATCTCAGCGAAGAAGTCAGAGCCACAATGGATGCTTGACCTTCGCCTCAAAGGACTCGGTCTTTTCTATAAGAAGCCAATGCCAACATGGGGTTCAGATTTGTCTGGAATTTTCTTCGACACAATCAAATATTTTGTTCGCTCAACAGAGAAGCAAGCAACAACATGGGATGACCTTCCTGCAGATATCAAGAATACGTACGACCGTCTAGGTATTCCTGAAGCAGAGAAGCAACGTCTTGTCTCTGGTGTTGCGGCGCAATACGAATCTGAAGTTGTGTATCACTCAATCCGCGAAGATTTAGAGAAGCAGGGAGTTATATTTCTTGATACAGATAGCGCTCTCAAGCAACATCCTGAGCTATTCAAAGAGTATTTCGGAACAGTAATTCCTGTTGGAGATAACAAATTTGCAGCGCTCAATACTTCTGTATGGTCAGGTGGATCATTTATTTATGTTCCCAAGGGTGTGCATGTAGATATTCCATTACAGGCTTACTTCCGTATCAATACAGAGAATATGGGTCAATTCGAACGTACTCTCATCATTGCTGATGAAGATTCATATATCCACTATGTAGAGGGATGTACAGCGCCAATTTACAAATCAGATTCATTGCACTCAGCAGTTGTTGAAATTATTGTGAAAAAGGGTGCACGCGTTCGATATACAACAATTCAAAATTGGTCTAACAACGTTTATAACTTAGTGACCAAGCGTGCTACCTGTGCTGAAGGTGCAACTATGGAATGGGTCGATGGAAATATTGGCTCAAAGGTCACAATGAAATACCCAGCAATTTTCCTCATGGGTCCACATGCAAAGGGTGAAACACTCTCACTTGCATTTGCAGGCGAAGGCCAGCATCAAGATTCTGGAGCAAAGATGGTCCACGCCGCTCCATACACATCATCATCTGTTATTTCGAAATCAGTTGCACGTGGGGGAGGACGCACTTCATATCGCGGCCTCGTTCAGGTTCAAGAAGGAGCACACCATTCCGCGAGTACAGTGAAATGTGATGCACTTCTTGTAGACACAATTTCTCGCTCAGATACCTACCCATATGTTGATATTCGTGAAGACGATGTTTCAATGGGTCACGAAGCAACTGTCTCAAAGATTAGTGATGATCAGTTGTTCTATTTGATGTCACGTGGTCTGACAGAAGATGAAGCAATGGCAATGATCGTTCGTGGATTTATCGAACCGATCGCTCGTGAGCTTCCAATGGAATATGCCCTAGAGCTTAATCGCCTCATTGAACTTCAAATGGAAGGCGCTGTTGGTTAATGTCTTTACTCACAACAAATTACCTAACACCAACTGGACGCGAAGAGGCATGGAGATTTACACCTCTAAAGCGTTTAGGTGGACTCCATGACGGCACTGCAAAGGTGGGAGAGCGCGAATCGCTCTCTCTTAAAAGCGCTGCCCCAGGAGTAAAATTCGAAAGAATTTCCCGCGAATTAGCACCTTCCCCTGCAGATACAGATGATGTTGTTATAGCGCGAGTACGAGAAGGTGCACACAATGTGGCCACTCTTACGATTGCTGCAAATACCGAAGTAGCAGAGACAATTACATTGTCTCGTTCTGCACACGGTCTAGATTCTGCAGAGTTCTCTCGCGTCCGCATTGAACTTGGGGCCCACGCTCGCGCAACAGTGATCATGGAAAATACTGGAGATGCATTTCTTGCTGAAGATGTTGAGTTTGCGCTAGCGCCTGGATCAAATCTTACTTTTGTCTCACTACAAGAATGGAATACCGGTTCGACCCACCTTGCTAAGCACCATGCAATCGTTGATCGCGATGCAACTTTCAAATCCATTACAGTCACAGTTGGCGGCTCTTTAGTTCGCTTATTGCCAAGTGTTGAATTCATCGGTCAGGGGGCATCATGCGAACTTCTCGGAGTGTATTTTGCAACAGAGGGGCAGTTCTTCGAACATAGAATGTTTGTAGATCACAAAGTTCCTAATGCGAAATCACGCGTGAATTACAAAGGAGCACTTGCAGGTCAAGGCGCTCATACAGTCTGGATTGGTGATGTATTTATTCGGGCAGCAGCTGAGGGCACCGATACATATGAACTCAATCGCAATTTACTTCTCAGTGATGGCGCGCGTGCCGACTCTGTACCAAACCTTGAAATTGAAACGGGTGAAATCGTTGGCGCTGGCCATGCAAGCACGACCGGTCGATTCGATGATGAACAACTTTTCTATTTGATGTCTAGAGGAATTGAACTCGCTGATGCACGACGACTTGTAGTGCGCGGATTCTTCAACGAAATCGTTACAGAAATTGGTGATGTGCTTATTCAAGATCGCCTTATGGCTCGCATCGATGACGAACTCGCTAAGGCAGCTTCATAAATGGCCGATCTTCAACTTTCCAACCTTGTGTCAGGTAAGCCAGTGCTGCTCGAAAAGAATGGCGTATCAATTTGCGTCACTCGCGTGGGCGATGAAGTTTTTGCAATCAATGATGTCTGTTCGCACTCTGATGCATCTCTTTCAGAAGGAGATGTCACTGATTACAAGATTGAATGCTGGCTCCATGGAGCTGAATTTGATTTGAGAACCGGGCAAGCAATCACGTTGCCAGCCAATATGCCAGTTGCAGTTTATGCAGTAAAGGTTGACGGAGATTCCGTCACGATCGAAATTTAGTTCCAACAATAGAGACGAGAGATGATGAGTACATTAGAAATCCGCGGTTTACACGTGAGTGTAAATACAGATGCAGGCGCAGTTGAGATTCTCAAAGGTGTCGATCTAACAATTAAGTCTGGCGAGACTCATGCAATCATGGGACCAAATGGTTCTGGTAAATCCACTCTTGCATACTCCATTGCAGGTCATCCAAAGTATTCAATTACTGGCGGAACCGTAACTCTAGATGGCGTAGATCTACTCGAGATGACAGTAGATGAACGAGCGAAAGCTGGCCTCTTTCTGGCAATGCAATACCCAGTTGAAGTACCAGGAGTTTCAGTCTCAAACTTTTTGCGCACTGCCGCAACTGCACTTCGCGGTGAAGCTCCAAAGTTACGCACATGGACTGGCGAAGTAAAAGATGCAATGGAGGCCCTCAAAATTGATCCTGCCTTTGCAACACGTAATGTCAATGAAGGATTCTCTGGCGGAGAGAAGAAGCGCCACGAGATTATGCAATTGGAATTGCTCAAGCCAAAGATTGCTATCTTGGATGAAACAGATTCTGGACTCGATGTTGATGCACTCCGTATCGTCTCAGAAGGTGTTGTACGCGCTAAAGAGGCGAACAATTTAGGAGTACTTCTCATTACTCACTACACACGCATCTTGCGTTACATCAAGCCAGATTTCGTCCACGTTTTTGCTAATGGCAAAATTGTCGAAGAAGGCGGCGCTGAGCTTGCTGAGAAGCTCGAAGCTAATGGGTATGCGGAGTATGTCGGTAGCTAACCGATAGCCATGAGTAAATTAGATGTCGCAAATATTCGTAAAGATTTTCCAATCTTTACTAGGACAATTCGCGATGGAAAAAAATTGGTCTATTTGGACTCTGGGGCCACTAGTCAAAAGCCACAATCGGTAATCGATGCTGAAGTAAATTTCTATTCTAAAAACAACGCAGCAGCTCATAGAGGCGCACACCAGCTCGCTGAAGAGGCGACAGAGGCTATGGAATCGGCTCGTCAGATTGTTGCGGATTTTTTGGGTTCCGATGTAGATGAGATTATCTTTACCAAGAGTGCAACTGAAAGTTTGAATTTACTTGCATATTCTTACACCTCACTTATAACGAAAGATGACAGCATCGTAGTAACTGAGATGGAACACCATGCGAATTTGATTCCATGGCAACAATTAGCTGAGCGAACTGGTGCGACTCTCAAATGGTTTGAGGTAGATGTTGAGGGACGTCTTGATCTTTCTTCGATTGATCAAGTGATTACTGAAGATACGAAAATAGTTGCAATCACTCACCAATCAAATGTTCTTGGAACAATCAATCCCTTGGAAGTAATCGTTGCTAGAGCCCATGAGGTTGGCGCAGTAGTAGTACTTGATGCATGTCAATCAGTGCCTCATATGCCCATCAACGTTGTTGACCTCAATATTGATTTCTTAACATTTTCAGGACATAAAGCGGTTGGCCCAACAGGTGTTGGTGTTCTGTGGGGCAGAAGTGAACTGCTAGAGATGTTGCCACCATTTTTATTCGGTGGCTCAATGATTGAAAATGTAACGATGACAAGTGCAACATGGGCGCCGGCGCCACGTAAGTTTGAGGCTGGCGTTCCCAATATGGCTCAGATTGTTGGATTGGGAGCAGCGCTAAATTATTTATCAAATATCGGAATGGAGAAAATTTACCTCCATGAAGTAGAACTGGGTGCATATCTCATCAAAAGATTGAGCGCTCTCGAAGGATTAAGAATCATTGGGCCACAACATATGGAAGGGCGCGGAGGGACTGTATCTTTCACATTCGGGGATATTCACCCACACGATCTTGGTCAGTATCTAGATGCCCAAGGCATTGCTGTTCGTACGGGTCATCACTGTGCATGGCCTCTGACTCGCAAATTGGGTGTTCCAGCGACGACTCGTGCTTCTCTCTATTTCTATAATGATGAAAGCGATGTAGATGCATTAGTCGATGGAATTATTGGAGCAAAGAAATATTTTGGACGCTCATAATGGAATTAGATGCCCTCTACCAAGAAGTTATTTTAGATCATTACAAGAATCCTCAGCACAAAGGATTACAGCCTACGTATGATGCGCAAGTTCATCACGTGAATCCAAGTTGTGGTGATGAAATAACTCTCAATATTGCACTCAAAGAAAACTATGTCTCTTCAATTTCATGGGATGGAGTCGGCTGTTCGATCAGCCAAGCGAGTGTTTCCATTATGAGTGACTTGGTTATTGGTAAAAGTGTGGATGAGGCTCGAGTGATTTTGGATAACTTTGTAGAACTTATGCAGAGCAAAGGTCTGAAAACTGGAGATGTCGAAATCCTTGAAGATGCAGTCTCTTTAGCAGGGGTCTCCAAATTCCCGGCTCGCATAAAATGTGCGCTTTTGGGCTGGATGGCATACAAAGATGCAGTACTTGCTGCGTCCACCAAATAGAATAAATACCTAACGGAGGTAATGATGAGCGCGACGATTGATGATATTACTGAGGCAATGAAAGATGTAGTTGACCCAGAACTAGGGATAAATGTTGTTGACCTTGGTTTGATTTATGACGTGATGGTTGATGAAACTAATATCGCAATCCTCGATATGACTCTGACCTCCGCAGCATGCCCGTTACAAGATGTAATAGAAGATCAAACTCGACAAGCACTTGCCGGCATGACAACTGATGTAAAGATCAATTGGGTATGGATGCCAGCGTGGGGTCCAGATAAAATTTCTGATGATGGAAGAGAACAGCTGCGCGCTCTCGGATTTACGGTTTAAAAATTGTCAATGCATGCGGCTTGGATGACGCATCGCTCCATGACTGCAGATCCATCCGTAAAAGAGCAGAAACTCAAGCCGGGGACAGTCAGACGAATTTTTTCATTTGCAGAGCCTTATAAACGTAGCATCATATTTTTTCTCATTACCGTCGTCCTCGATGCTGTATTAGTTGTCGCAACACCATTGTTATTGCGCCGATTGATAGATGATGGAGTCATTCCTAAGAATGGCCAACTAGTGACACAACTCGCGCTCATGGTTGGAGCGTTAGCTCTTGCAGATGCTTTGATGAGCATGATTGGACGTTGGTATTCCTCTCAAATTGGAGAGGGTTTGATTTATGATCTTCGCACATTAGTTTTTGCTCACGTTCAAAAGCAGTCGATTGCTTTCTTTACTAGGACTCAGACAGGTGCACTGATCTCTCGAATCAACTCTGATGTTATTGGGGCACAACAAGCATTCACCGCTTCATTATCTGGTGTAGTGAGCAATGTTGTGAGTTTGATTTTAGTAGGCGTCACCATGTTGATTCTTTCCTGGCAAATTACTGTCGTAGCCTTGATACTCCTTCCACTTTTTCTCATTCCTACGAAGTGGGTTGGAAGAAAGTTGCAATCTCTAACTCGTGAATCTTTCAATTTGAATGCACAGATGTCGAGCACGATGACTGAACGCTTCAATGTTTCGGGTGCGATGCTCGTTACTCTCTATGGTCAACCAGATCGTGAGAAAGAATTTTTCCGAAGCAGGGCACGTAAAGTTGCTGATATTGGCATCACGATGGCACTCCTTAATCGCCTTTTCTTTATAGCACTCACAAGCGTGGCCGCTATTGCAACAGCTTTTGCATATGGAATCGGTGGACACTTAGCAATTTCAGGCACGGTCACTGTTGGGACGCTTCTGGCGATTACAGCACTTTTAGCCCGGCTATATGGACCTCTTACTGCTCTTTCTAATGTCCGTATAGATGTGATGACTGCATTAGTTTCATTTGAAAGAGTCTTCGAAGTTTTGGACTTACAACCAATGGTCAGTGATAAATCTGATGCAAAGGCTCTTGAGGCGAAAAATCTAACAATAGAATTTCGGGGAGTTGGTTTTCATTACCCACGTGCTGAGGAAATTTCACTCGCTTCTCTCGAATCAATCGCGAAAGCAGAGACTGTCCAAAGCGGTGAAGTACTGCGAAACCTATCGTTTGTTGCTGAGTCTGGAACATTAACCGCACTCGTTGGCCCATCAGGTGCTGGAAAGACAACCATAAGCGCATTACTTCCACGTCTCTATGATGTTACAGAGGGTTCGATTCTAATCAACGGAAGCGATGTACGTGATCTAACCCTAGATTCATTACGTAATTCAATTGGTGTTGTGATGCAAGATGCACATCTATTTCATGAAACGATTGCTGAAAATCTTCGATATGCAAAAAATGATGCGAGCTTGGAAGAGATGCAGAGCGCATGTGAAGCAGCACAAATTTGGAAACTTATCTCCTCGCTCCCTAATGGTCTAGAGACAATGGTGGGCGAACGTGGCCATCGCTTGTCCGGAGGCGAGAAACAACGTTTAGCAATTGCGCGCTTATTACTGAAATCGCCATCAGTTGTAATTTTAGATGAAGCAACAGCGCATTTGGATTCAGAAAATGAACAGTTAGTGCAAGAAGCGCTCAAAGTTGCTCTTAAAGGTAGAACAAGTATTGTCATTGCACACCGACTTAGTACAGTTCGAGATGCAGACCAGATCTTGGTTTTAGAAAAAGGCGCAATAGTTGAACGTGGAAAACATGATGAACTTGTTGCCCTTGGCGGTTTATATGCCGATTTATATGCCAGACAAGATCTAACGGGTGCGACGAATCAGGATTCTTCCATACACGACTAGTCCACCGAAGAATATCCATTGCAGTGCATATGCCATATGAGGCCCATCGCTTAGCTCTGGAAGTTGTGCGCTAACTGCAGGGGTAAGAGTCGGAGAAGACCCATCGAGTAGATCTAAATAAAAATTCTCCGTATTTTCACGTGATCGAGCATTTATTTCAGCGGTGATGCCACTCTTGCCACCACCAGGAAGAGCGAAGAATGTTCCAGATGGAAGAGAAGTTCCTAATCTGAATCGTCCAACGATATCCACTTGCTCTGCTGGAATCAGCGGCGTAATTGGTGCGGTAGTTGCATCCGCACCAGCCTTAACCCAACCTCTATCTACCCAAAAAATCTTCCCTTGCACATTCGTAAAAAGAGTTAGAACTTCATATCCATATTGACCCTCAAAGTATCGATTGCGGAGCAGAATTTGCTTATCTGGAGTAAATCTTCCTGTTGTTCTAATTTTTCGCCATTCCAATTGTGATGGATCTTCAATCGTGTTTGGTAAATCGATCGCAGCCATTATGGATTGTTTAGCGATAAGAGTATTTCGTTCATGCCTGTCGACTCCACGATGGTATTGCCATTGTGCGGCCCAGAGAGTGAAAATAATTAGAAGTAACGCAACGAGACTCTTGAGGATTGCAAGAGGTTCCCTCGTCTTTGTCATAGCGAAAGTTTAGTTTATGAAAGTGATTTAGGTTTCTTCTTCATTACTGACAACCCGGGACTTACGGTCTCACGACCAGCATTTGCTACGACAACAGCTATATAAGGCAAGAAAACCGCGCCTATGAGTGCGAACCACCGAAATGGACTTGGCAAAATAACTGTGAGAATGAAACAGAGTGTTCGCACCATCATCGAAATAAAATAGCGCTTTTGACGTGCTGCCTGATCCGCACTGAGTCCCTTGGGAGCAGAAGTGATATCGAATACTTCATCTTCTTTTGCCATGCATGAAGCCTAAATGCTGCGATGACTTTGTGCATCCGCTAGTGGCTCGTGCCCATTCTTTGATTACGCCTGAGTAGCCATTAGATTGTAGGGATGAGCGAAGAGCTACACTCAATAGCGCTAGTCACTGGTGGCAATCGTGGGATTGGCCTCGCTATTGCTCAATCATTGAAAGATAGCGGACATAATGTTGTTATCACTTATCGCTCAGGAACTCCGCCGCAAGGTTTCAATTGCGTCCTTATGGATGTCACATCTACTGAAAGCGTAGATTCTGCATTTACCGAAATTGAAAGTAAGTGGGGCATTCCGGAAATAATTGTTGCAAATGCTGGCATAACTAAAGATGGCTTAGTAATGCGAATGAGCGATGAAGATTTTGAAAGTGTCATCGATGCAAATCTCACTGGTTCTTTCAGAGTTGCTCGTCGCGCCACAAAGGGTTTACTCAAACTAAAGCGCGGTCGACTGATATTTATTGGTTCTGTTGTTGGGGGAGTTGGGGCGGCTGGTCAGGTCAATTATTCATCAAGCAAGGCTGGACTCCTTGGTATGGCCCGTTCCTTTGCTCGAGAATTAGGAAGTCGCGGAATTACTTCAAATGTAATTGCACCTGGATTTGTCGAGACAGATATGACGTCAGATCTAGATGAGAAACGCAGGAGCGAAATTGCTGGTTCTATCCCTCTCGGTAGATTCTCATCAGCAGATGAGATCGGAGATCTTGTATCTTTCATAGCCTCACCACGAGCGAGTTACATTACGGGTGCATTGATACCAGTTGATGGCGGATTAGGAATGGGTCACTGATAATGGGAATCCTTGAAGGAAAAAGAATTTTGGTTACCGGTGTTCTCACGGATGCCTCTATTGCATTTCATATTGCACGATTAGCGCAAGAGCAAGGTGCAACAGTTGTTCTTAGCTCATATGGTCGAGTTCACCGTCTAACAGAGCGCATAGCTGGACGACTTCCTCAGATAGCTCCCGTTATTCAATTAGATGTAACTAATGAAGAAGATTTAGCAGCCCTGCCAGATCGCGTTCGTGAACATGTTGATGGACTCGATGGCGTTGTTCATTCAATTGGTTTTGCACCTGAAGCAGCACTTGGTGGAAATTTTCTCAATACTAAGTGGGAAGATGTTGCGGTAGCTATGCATGTTTCTGCATTCTCGCTCAAATCTCTCACTATGGCTGCTCGCCCGTTATTCAATGGTGGTGGATCGGTTGTGGGGCTCGATTTTGATGCACAAGTTGCGTGGCCGAAATACGATTGGATGGGTGTTGCAAAAGCAGCGCTGGAATCTACTTCTCGTTATTTAGCACGCGATCTTGGTCCAGAAAATATTCGCATTAATCTCGTTGCTGCTGGACCAATTCGTACAATGGCCGCAAAATCTATTCCTGGTTTTGATGAGTTTGAAAAAGTATGGAATGAACGTTCACCTCTCGCATGGGACACCACTGATCCAGTTCCTGCTGCGCAAGCGACTGTGGCGCTGCTCTCTGATTGGTTTCCTAAAACGACGGCAGAGATCATTCATGTCGATGGCGGCCTCCATGCGATGGGTGCTTAGGCGCGAATTTCTCTATTTGGGCTCGCTCGGGTAATCTTTGCTCCAGACCAGTGGCTTCGGCTGCTGCAAGAGGAGTTACCGCTCCCACCTTCTTCGCTTCTAGCGATTTGGTTCGTCGGGTATGACTAAAGGATTTAATCCTTTTTCTAGCCCTTGCGGTTGCGATTTTTGTAGCGCTTGATTCACTAGAAGCGTTCGACACAACCATAAGGAGCACAAATCACAACAGAACCGCGCATCAACGATCGAATTCGCACACCTCAAATTCGTCTCATCGGTTACACCGGAGAACAAGTTGGAGTTGTAGATATCGATACAGCGTTAAAGATGGCAGATGAAGTTGGTCTCGACTTAGTTGAGATTGCACCAGATGCTAATCCACCCGTTTGCAAGATCATGGACTTCGGAAAGTATAAGTACGAAGTTGCACAGAAGGCACGGGAAGCGCGACAGAACCAGACCCACATTGTGGTGAAGGAAGTGCGATTGACACCAAAGATTGAAACTCACGACTACGAGACCAAACGTGCTCAAGTTGAAAAGTTTCTCAAAGGTGGCGACAAGGTGAAAGTTACGATGAAGTTCCGTGGAAGAGAACAAACGCGTCCTGAGTTGGGTTACAAAATGTTGCAACGTCTTGCAGAAGATGTTGCAGAAGTGGCCTTCATTGAATTCGCCCCGAAGCAAGAGGGACGAAACATGACGATGGTCCTGGGTCCAACGAAGAAGAAGACAGAAGCAGTTGCAGAACAGAAAGCCGCACGCAAAGCGAAAGCCGAAGCTGCAGCTGAGACAACCGAGTAAGGGAGCATGTAATGCCAAAGATGAAGACACACAGTGGGGCGAAGAAAACCTTCCGCGTCACAGGTACAGGAAAGATCATGCACGAGCGCGCTGGTAAGCGCCACCTTCTCGAGCGTAAATCCTCACGACAGACACGTCGCTTGAGTACAGAGACTTCAGCAAAAGCAACCGTAACAGTGACAGCCAAGCGCATGCTTGGTTTGAAATAAGGAGCGTGACTAAATGGCAAGAGTAAAACGTGGAGTTCACGCAGCAAAGAAGCGTCGCACAACTCTCGAGCGCGCAAGTGGATACCGTGGACAACGTTCACGTCTTTTCACAAAGGCGAAAGAGCAAGTTACGCACTCAATGGTTTATGCATTCAATGACCGCAAAGATAAGAAAGGCGATTTCCGTCGTCTTTGGATTCAACGCATCAATGCTGAATGTCGTGCAAATGGACTTACATACAACCGCTTCATCCAAGGTCTAAAAGCTGCAGGAGTTGAAGTTGATCGTCGTGTACTTTCAGAGCTAGCAACAAATGAGCCAGCAACATTTAAGACACTTGTTGATGTTGCTCGCAAAAGCTTGATCTCTGCTTAATAGGGTCCAATGATTGAGAGCCTTCATTCGCCACATATTGCGCGAGTGAAGGCTCTTATTGGTTCTAGAGGAGTAAAAGAAAGAC
>Ga0114970_10001406_pt1 | contig 17958 bp, 16 predicted proteins | sample M_140205_XF_Meta_FD_87030 | JGI IMG/M metagenome (GOLD analysis project Ga0114970, IMG submission 87030) | Freshwater microbial communities from Lake Montjoie, Canada to study carbon cycling - M_140205_XF_MetaG | ecosystem: Environmental > Aquatic > Freshwater > Lake | place: Lake Montjoie... | reverse complement strand
GGACCCAATGCCCGGACTACGAGATTCGCCGCTGGGACGAAACGAACCTCGACGTGCAGCAGTGCCGCTTCTCCCGCGAGGCCATCGCAGCCGGAGCCTGGGCGTTTGTCTCCGACTGGGCCCGGGTCAGGATCGTTCATGACCACGGCGGCATCTATCTCGACACCGACGTGGAACTCGTGCAGCCACTCGACGACCTGCTCCACTGGCAGGCGTTTTTCGGATTCCAGCACGATGGCACCGTCAACACAGGCTTGGGATTTGGCGCGGAGCAAGGCCACCGTGTGGTGGCGGCTTTGCTCGCCGGCTATGAAACGACTTCTTTCGTCGGAACCGATGGCTGCCCCGTGAAGACGCCCTGCCCGGAGCGCGATTCGGTCGTCTTCGAGCAGTTTGGATTTCGGCTCGACGGCTCCTTCCAGGATCAAGAAGGCGTCGCCGTCCTCCCCCCTGAGTATCTCTGCCCAAAGTCCTTCGAGAGCGGGCGCGTGACCCTCACACCGTTGACCCATGCGATCCATCACTTCCACGCCTCCTGGCACTCCACCGCCGAGGCCGCCGATGTCCGTCGGCGCCGCATGTATGCCCGGCTATTTGGCCTGTCGCTGGGCGCGCGGATCTACCGGCTCGACCTTCGCGCGCGAAATCGAGCCGACAAATGTCGGCTGCTTCCACGCGTGGGGACGAATGATGCCTCGCGCTGACTAAGCTGCCGAACGGATCGTCTGGGCGCAGGAGTGCGCGCGTGTCGCCCGGGCGACGCTTCTGCCGCAGATCTTTGCGGTCGACCCGCTCGCGGCGCCGTCGGAGTTGCGGGTGGCGGTGGTTCGGGTGGAGTAGCGGGGCGGTAATAACCGGTCGATGACCGACGCGGCTGCCAGTCGTCTATCGAAGCGCGCCATCTTATTCTGTAGATGTCCTCCGGTCTCGTCCGGTCCATCGAGTCCCCGCGCACCTCCTGAACGCACCAATCCAGATTCCTGCCTTGTCCATCGAATCGAAGCGAATTGTGGTCACTGGCGGTGCCGGTTTTCTCGGATCACACTTGTGTGAATTGCTGTTGGCGCAGGGGCACGAAGTGCTGTGCATCGACAACTTTTTTTCGAGCACGCGTCGAGGTCTCCTGCACTTGCTCGATCATCCGAGGTTCGAACTCCAGCGACACGATGTCACGTGGCCGCTGTATGTCGAAACGGACGAGATCTACAACCTCGCCTGTCCGGCCTCGCCGGTGCACTACCAGCACGACCCTGTGCAGACCACGAAGACCAGCGTGCATGGTGCCATCAACATGCTCGGACTCGCCAAGCGACTCGGCGCCAAGATTCTGCAGGCATCTACTTCGGAGGTGTACGGGGATCCCGCCGTGCACCCGCAGGTGGAGGAGTACTGGGGCAATGTGAATCCGATCGGGCCACGCTCCTGCTACGACGAAGGCAAGCGCTGCGCCGAAACGCTGTTCTTCGACTACCATCGACAGCACCAGCTGCGCATCAAGGTGGTTCGGATCTTCAATACGTACGGTCCCCGCATGCACCCGAACGACGGGCGCGTGGTCTCCAATTTTATCCTGCAGGCGCTGCGCGGCGACGATATCACGGTGTTCGGCGACGGCGCGCAGACCCGGTCGTTCTGCTACGTGAGTGATCTCATTGATGGGATGCAGCGCATGATGCAGAGCGCGGACGACATCACGGGTCCGATCAACCTGGGTAACCCCGAGGAATGCACGATGCGTGAGTTGGCCGAGCTCATCATCACGCTCGTCGGTTCAACCTCAACGATCGTGACGCGTCCGCTCCCCATTGACGATCCGCGTCAGCGTCGGCCGGATATCTCCAAGGCCAACGCGCTGCTGGGGTGGTCACCGTCGATCCCCATGCGCGAGGGGTTGGCGAAAACCATTGCGTACTTTGACACTCTTCTCTCCAGCCAGATGCAGGCGGGAACGATAGGTCGTTAGCATATGGGAAGACCGCTCACCCTTGGCGGTGTCTGGCTATCGCTCGTGTTCTTGCTGACGGTCGCCTGCCGGGACACGGACACGCAGGGTCTGCGGCGGGCTGGCACGTCTACAGCTTCGCCGGTGGGATGGCCTGCGTACGCAGGTGATGCCGGTTCGCAGCGCTATTCGCCGGTCGCCGATATCTCCCCCGGCAACGTGGCCACACTCGAACCCGCATGGCGCTGGGAGACGGGCGAGGTCGAACACGACGCTGAGGACACCGGCGAGCGCGTACAACCCGGGAAGTTTGAGACCACCCCGCTCGCCTTCGGCGACACGCTCTTCCACGATGACGTGGAGCGCACGGACACCGATGCCGCGCCCGCGCAATCATGCGGCCTCAGCAACGGACGGCGCGCGCTTCTACGTGTTCGGCGGTCGCGGCCCGGGGAGCGGCGATAGCAACGTCGTGGCCGACGGCTACGATGATGTCCAGATTTACGATCCGGCCACGAACCAGTGGGCCGTGAGTGATGGGCGGGTGGGCAGTCCCGCACCCCTTCCACAGGCTCGCGGTGGCACCGGCAAGGCGGTGTTCGTGAACGGCGAGTTCTGGGTCATTGGCGGCGAAACGCGAGCCGGGGCCGGCGCGACGCCGAACGGTGTGTACGCCCGGGTGGACATCTACGACCCGAAACGGAATCGCTGGCGTGTGGGTCCCGCACTCACCACGGCGCGCCATGGCACCTTCCCGGTGTTGCATGAGGGACGGCTGCTGCTGGCGGGCGGCGGTGAGTCGGCCGGCTACTCGGCGACGTCGAGTGTCGAGGTGCTGTGGACGAGGTAGGGGAAGGCGAGGGCGTCTGTTTCACGGACCGGCTCGTCGCGGGCCCTGCCCAACAGTCGCCCTACGGCCGAGCGGAAGCGGTAGGTCGCGACGAGCCGCTGGAATTGCGCGAGAAGCATCAGTGAGACCCAGAGCCCTCGCCAGTTTCCAGTGCGGAGGTGTACACGCAAGGTGCCGCGCAGCGGGCCGCTGTAGTACCAAGCCGTCTGCGCGGCCGCACGACGCAAGGCTGCCGCGAACCGTCGTGCAGCGTAGGCGCGGGCGTGCCACCGGAAAATCGTGAGTACCCGCGCGGCCATCCTCGGCACGTTGGCCGACATGGCCGCGGGGTGCACGCGGTAGCGCAGCACCGGCGTGGAAACACCGGCCAGCGGTGCCGTCGCCGCCATTCGCAGCCAGAGATCGAAGTCATCCGCGGGCACTGACGTCTCATCGAATCCCCCCAACTGCCGCACCGCACCGGCGCGCAGCAGCACGGCACCGGGCGTGGTGATGGTTTGTCGGAGCAGGCGCAGCGGGGAGAGGAGTTCGCCAGCAGCGCCGTACGAGTCGGCGCGGTACTCGCCGGCGTCGTCGAAGCGTGTGACGGTGCCGGCCACGCCGATCCACGCAGGGTGGGCGTGCAGCGCCTCCCGAAGTGCGGTCACGCCGCCGTCGATCAGCAGGTCGTCGTCATCCAGGAAGAGCACGAACGCGCCGGTGGCTTCACGCAGTCCTGCGTTGCGCGCATGGGACACCCCGGCCTCCGCGAGTACGAGCAGCCGTGCCGGCGCCTGTACGATGGTGCCCAGCGCGGCCAGATATTCGGCCGATGCGCCGTTGGCGACGATCAGGAGTTCGTCATCCGCCTGTAGGCTTCTGACCGCCGACTCCATCGACGCCGCGAGAAATCCCCGTGCCGCGTGTGTCGGTATAATGATGGTCAGGCGCGGCATCGTGGGCACGGGATCGCTGGTCAGAGTCAAACGGAACGCCTGGTGACGAGTATCGCCGTGCCGACGTCATATTCCGCTCGTACGGGTTGTGCACACCAGCGGCACGCGGCTCCCTCTCACGTTCTTCGACGGTCACGGAGCACTTCCTTGTCCTTAATAATAGATCAATGGCGTGCGGCGCGCCGGATGGTTGGGTTGCTGCGTTCAGTGCCCGGTCCGGCGCGAATGGCAGCGATTGGCCGATTGCTCGAACCCGCCATCGCTCGCCGCCGCCGGCTCGCGGACGTGATCGCCGCCGGCCCCGAACGACTGGTGATGGTGTGTCATGGCAACATCATGCGCAGTGCGTTCGCGGTGGCGTATCTGCATCAGTGTGCGCCCGATCGTGCGGCCCGTGTAGTGGGGGCTGGCACCCATGCGCAGTCGGGGCGCGCGGCGCAGGATTCGGCGATTCGGGTAGCGCCGGAATTTGGGGTATCGCTGGCGGCGCACACGGCGACCCCGCTCGCCGCCGTCGGTCTCGGTGCCGGGGACGTGATCATCTGCATGGACCGTGCGAATGAAGCGACCGTGGTAGCGCATTACGAGTCGCTGGCCGGGCGCGTGTTCCTGATCGGCGATGTGGCGACGAGCGACGGCACCCCGCGCTTCATTACGGATCCGTATGCCCGCGGCGATGCGGCGACCCGCGTGGCGTTTCAGCAGGTTGTCGAGCACGCGCCGCGATGGCTGGCCGTGATCCGGGCCTGATCACGGCCTGATCGAGCTGTTGCCGCATGCGTGCGGGTCACGGTGTGTTTCGTGTTGCCGCACACCACTCGCCGTTCCGTGCATGGCACATCGTGTTACAGTGTGATCTCGCGCACAGCTGTGTAATGACAAAACAATGAAGACGCGATGTTCGTCACGTTTTGTGATGGAAGGGGCCGTTACCGTCCGTTCAAGTCGTCGTCCAAATTTTGAATACGCGAGCAAAGGTGATTCGCCGCGTGATTTGATTCCGCAGTCGCGGACTCTGGGAACGACAACGGCAAACCATGCGAAAGCGTGGGACGCAAAGCTGCGGGGCTACCGCGCACACCATCCGGTGTCGCCAGGCCAGCCGGGCTTCCGAACGCGAATGGACCTTTTGGAGGGCCAGATGCACCCCAGGATGCAGCGGCTAGTTTTCGCCGCCACCGCTTTTGTTCTGACCGCCTGTGGCGGGGATGTTCCGGTAAGTCCGACCGATCTGTTCAATCCGTCCGGGGCGGACGGAGCGGCTGCCTACGCCGTCACCCTCGCCGACGGCACGCAGCAGATCGACGTCGGCGAGAGTCTGACACTTCAGGCCAGCGCATCGGTGCGGCGTAGCCGCACGATCCGCTGGAGTAGCAGCAACACCAGCATTGTGTCCGTGAGCTCCAGAGGGACGATCGCCGGTCGTGCCGCGGGTACCGCCACGGTGACGGCGCAAGGCAGCAACGGCAGTAAATCCACGTTTGCGATCAAAGTCGTCGAGGCGACGGTAACGACGACGACCACGACCACGACAACGGCCGCGACCCCGCGGGTTGCCTCGGTTGACATTACGGCGCCGTCAGCATCGATGGCGGTGGGCAGTTCCATGACGCTGTACGCGACACCGCGTGACAGCGCGGGAAACTGGATCCCCGGACGTACGGCCACCTGGTCCATGTCCGCCTCTGCAGGATCAGCGATTACCGTCAGTTCCACCGGTGTGGTTACGGCAGTCGCGGCGGGTTCTTCAGTCGTCGTCGCCACTATTGACGGCGTGACCAGCGGACGATATCTGGAGGCGACCGCTTCAACGCAAGCGCCGACGGTAACGGGACTTGCGATTTCCCCGAAGACTGGGACGACCCTTGCGCCCGGGGCAACCCGGCAGTTCTCTACCTCGGCCACGTGGTCGGATCTGGCGACCCGGGCAGCGAGCGTGACGTACACAGCGACGGGAGGGACTATTTCCAGCAGTGGCTTCTACACAGCAGGCCAGTTGGTCGGCACCTTCATGGTGATCGCGAACTGTGGTTGCGGTCGGGCGGACACCGCGGCGGTGTCGGTCGTGGCGACGGCGCAGCTGACGAATCTCACGATCAGCCCGAAGACGGCGACCGTGAACGCTGGTGCGACGCAGCAGTTTGCGGCGACGGCGAACTGGAGCACGGGGGCAACCTCGCTCCCGCCGATCGCGTACAGCGCGACGGGTGGTGTGGTGACGTCGGGTGGATTGTGGACGGCGCCGAGCACGAGCGGCACGTACAAGATCATCGTGGCGCACAGCGGCGGAACGCTGCGGGACACGGCGACGGTGACGGTTGCGGGCACAAGCATTGGGAGCACGCCCCCGGTCACGATCGCGGGCGCCGGACCGAACCAGCCGTCGGGATACTCGTCGATCTACTCGAATCCAATGGGTACCCTGCCGCCGAAGAACCCGAGCATGGACGTTTTTGGATTCCAGAATTACTTCGGAACCTCGGCGCTTTCGATCCAGAATGAGACCTCGGTGCCGGAGTTCCTCCGCGTCACCTTCCCGGCGGGAACGGCCGGTGGCGCCGACTATCCCAACGCGTTCCTGGCGGGCAACGCTTTCTCATCGGGCGGTGACAAGTCTCGCTTGTACATTCGTCTCCGTTTCCGGATCTCCTCGAACTGGACGGACAATGGCAACACGGGTACCAAGTTCTTCTTCTTCAATCAGCAGCAAGGGAACAACCATTACGTCAACCTGACGGAGGGCGGGCAGCTGCTTCCGGCCGTCAGCATGCAAAGCGCCTTTGGCTTCGGGACGCCCAGTGGTCCAAACCACTTCGTGGCTCAGCCGCTCACCAAGGGAGTATGGCACGAACTGGAGATTCTCATCGTGGCCAACACCCCGGGAACGTACAACGGTCAGCTGCGGATGTGGGTGGACGGTGCGCTCATGCAGAGCGCGAACGACATGGGGTACTTCGCTTCGGGAACGACGCCGCGCTTTGAGAACATGTACTTCAATCCCACGTACGGCGGCGGAAGGAATCCCGTGCCAGCCGATCAGTATGTGGATATCGACCACTGGTACGTGTCCGCCGCACCCTAATCGTCGGCCCGTTGGCTGAGAGTGGCCCCAATCAAGATGCGCGCAGCGATGGCATGGTGCCGATCGCTGCGCGCATCTTGTTTGCCCCCAGCCCGAACGCTCGGCACAACGCGCCGAGTGATCAAACGATTCAGCCTGTCTTCGTGCGTATGGCAGACGAGTGATAGTGTTCGACCGAACCGTTGGTGACGGCCTCCGGATACACAATCACTGCGTTGAGCGTCAAGCTGACTCCTTGCTGGCGGAACTCATGGGCTTCGCCGGCCGGCTGCGAGAGGACGCGGCCAAGCAGGCCGTCCGCGGCGTGCACCACGGGAATAGCCGACTGCAGCAGACGTTTCGCCGTTTCGAGGCTGACCAGATAGGCTGCCGCCGATCCGTGGTACGACGTGTCAGCGTAGACCATGCCGTTGATTCGATTTCGCGGCGGCATAGGTTTCACGAACGCATTCAGGAAAACCATGTCCACGCCGTCCGGAATATCTCGCCACTTCAGTCGGGCGATCCTTCCGCAGCGGAAGAGCACGTCGTCCTCGAGAATCAGCGCCCACGGATCGCCGGCGGATACGACACGCGCATAGGCAGCGGCATGGGACAGACTGCAGGCGATTTCGTTGAGCGTGAGACCGCGGGGATGCGACGCGAGGCACGCGGTCGGATCATAGCGGCCGTCCCGCTGGAGCTCGCTCATGTCCAGTTGTCGCGCATCGACGGCGTCGATGAATTCGAAACGGCGTAGTCCCATCTTTTCAACCTGCCGTTGTACGAGTGCTCTACGGGTCGTATCCCGTCTCAGGTTGATGCAGTACATCGGAATGTCCGCAATCCAGTGATCCGCCAGGGAGCGCACGGGCCAGTAACCGAGCCGGGCGAATACCACATTGCGCAGACTCGGCAGCCCGCGTCGCAGTACCGCTCGAAGTTTGGTGGAAATCGCTGAAAGGGACGGCATCGACGAGAGGCGAGATTCTGGCGGTTGGTAGCAGGGCTGTGGGACGCCGAGGTTCTCAAGACATTACCTCTCCACCCCCGTCGAGTGCCAGTCGCGGCATATGTTCCTGCGTCACAATCGTCATGACGGCACGGCCAGCGGATCGCCCTACCGTGTTCAGGTCGACGCCACGAGCTCTTGATGGCTCGGTCGGCGAGCTGCCGACCGGGTGCCGCGTGACAGGCGTCTCGCCGAGTCGTCTTCACCGGCGGACCGTATGATCCCTCGATCCGAGGGAACGGTCGTCACAGGGCAGGCGTGCTTCGACTACTTTGAACATGCCGTACGCGATCGTCGCCGCAGCGGCTGCCCGAAGGACCGCCGCGTTGCCTCGAGTACGATCGACCGAGTCAATAGCGTCCCGGAGAACCGACCTTGAAGGAGCATGAACAGAGTGGCGACACGAGCCGTTTCCCGGGATAGTGCCGGGGGCATTCCCGACGGGATGGCCTCGCTCAAGTTCCGCGCGATCTGGAGCGGTTTCTGGGCGGAGCCGTGGTCGTTCAAGTGGACGTGCCTCTACGTCTTTTTCGAATACGTCCGGCCGCAGCAGATTTATGATGTGCTGGAGGGGCCACCGTATGCGCTGTTCTGCATCGGGGCGGCCGCGCTTACCTTCGTGCTGGAAGGGCTGCGCTTTCGCTCGAAGAGCGTCATGAACTGGCTCATGCTGGCGTTCACCATCGTGGTGCTACTGAGCAGCACATTCGCGTCGTATCCCGAGATTTCGTTCAGTAAGCTCAACAATTATGTCAACTGGATCGTCGCCTTCGTGCTGATTGCCAATTCGGCGAGTAACGAACGCCGATGGTTCCTGTTCATCCTGCTGTTCATGCTCTGGAACACCAAGATGAGTCAGCACGGGTTCCGGTCGTTTCTGGTGGGATCGTGGGGCAACGGCGGGGCCCCGGGTTGGTTTCGGAACTCCGGGGAGTTCGCGCTCGAGATGTGTCTTTTCATCCCGATCACTTTCCACTTCATGCTGGGGCTTGCTCCGCGTCTCACGCGAAAACAGCTCGTCCTCCTCACTTTCCTGCCGGTGAGCGCCGTGCTGTCGGTGGTGGCCACCGGGTCGCGCGGCGGGCAGCTGGCCCTCGCCTGCGTGGGCTTGTGGATGCTGATGCGAAGCCGAAGCAAAGTGCGCGGACTGCTCACGCTGGCGGTGGTGACTCCACTGATCTGGCTGGTCATCCCGCAGTCGCAGAAAGTCCGGTTTCAGGAGGCTGGCACTGACGAGACGTCGCTCGCGCGCATTGCCTACTGGAAGGCGGGCAGGGAGATGGCCAAGGATCACCCGTTTCTCGGGGTCGGCTACGAGAACTGGGTGCCGTACTACAGCGGCAAGTACGCCGCCAAATCTGAGATCGTCGCACGCGTCAATCTTGGTGGCGAGCGCGTAGTCGAGGTCTCGCACAACAGCTTTATCGAGATCATGTCGCAGCTCGGGTACACCGGCCTCGCGCTGTTCTGCGCGCTGCTGGGAGCGATCTGGTATGTCAATGGCCGCACGCGACGCGTGCTGAGGAAACTGGGAGAGCGCGGCCGATTCATGCAGCATATGTCGCTCGGTCTCGATGCGGGCGTGGTGGGCTTCGCCGTTGCAGGCTTCTTCATGGCGGTGGCCTTCTATCCGTTTCTCTGGTTCCAGCTCGCGATGACTGCAGGCTTGCACGCCGCTGCGCTCGGCCTTGCTCAAGGAACCAGCGCCGGCTTCGATCCCCTGCGCGCAGCGATGCAGGCGCCGAAATCGTGGGCCAGAGTGGCTGGCGCGTCGACGGTCGGCTGGCGTAATCCGCACGCCCGTCCGAGCCGGGCTGTGCATCCGAACCGACGCGCCATCGTCGATCCTCGACCCGAAGGCGCCTAGTGCCACACCAGGCGGATGCCCGCACGCGGGACATCGAACGGGTGGCGGTCATGATCGAGTCCGATGGTCCCGGCGGAGCCGAGTCGATGGTGCTCGCGTTGGCCGATGGTCTCGCGGTGCGCGGCGTCGACGTGCGCCCCGCTGTTTTTGGCGGCGGCGAGGGCTGGCTGACCGAGCGATTGCAGGCGGCCGGCCACTCGGTGTATCTCCCCAAGCTCTCGCGGCCGCTGGACGCCGCCGCAGCGATGCGCATGGCGCGGTGGGTACGAGAGCAGAAGATCAGCGTCCTGCACGCGCACGAGTTTACGATGGGGTTTTACGCGGGTGTCGCCGGCGCGATGGCGCGGACGCCGCACGTGCTGACCATGCACGGAGGAACCGGCTTCGCCACGGCGACGCGACGTCGGATCGCACTCGGACTGTCCGCTCGGCGCGCGACGGCGGTTGTGGGCGTGTCTGAAAGCACGTGCGCGCATCTCGCCACGTCTCTGGCCATGGCTGCATCACGGGTTGAAATGGTGCCGAACGGCGTCATGCACCGGCCAGGTGATCGCGAGGCGACGCGCGCATCGCTCGGGCTGGGCCGCGCCGATCAACTCCTGCTGGCCGTGGGCAATCTGTATGAGGTGAAAGGGCACACGACGCTCGTCGCGGCCGCTGCTCGACTGGTCGGGCGTGAGGGGTTGCCGCCTTGGCGTGTCGCGATCGCCGGTCGAGGTGATCAGGAACAAGCTCTCCGGGAGCAAATCGCGGCGGCAGGTCTCGATGGCCACGTGCAACTGCTGGGGTTGCGCAGTGATATTCCTCATTTGCTTGCGGCGGCTGATGGCTGGGTGATGCCCTCGTTCAATGAGGGACTGCCGTTGGCGTTGCTGGAGGCGATGCTCTCGGGGCTGCCCGTCGTCGCGTCCGCAGTCGGAGGTATTCCCAGGCTCGTGCAGTCCGGCGAGACCGGCGCACTGGTGCCGCCGGGAGACGCCGAGGCGCTGGCGAACGCGCTTGAGACGCTGCTTCGCCAGCCGCATCACGCGCAGAGATTAGGTCATGAAGGCAGGCGGCTTGTGCAAGAGCAGTACAGCTTTGATGCGATGATCGACCGCTATCTGTCGATCTACCGGCGCGCCGTTCGCTCCGGAATCGGTCCTGTCGATGGCTGAGCGGATCCGCTGCATCCCCGCTCAGAATGAACACGCCGAAATGCTTGCTGCGTTCTTTCGGGAGACGTGGGATCGGTCATCAACGGCGGAGATGGTCCTGTCGTCGCGCTACCGCGCGGCCGAGGAAAATCTGGCTGAGCCTGGTGTCACGCCGCCGACCTGGATGGCGGTGCAAGGAGACCGGATCATCGGCTATTGCAGCTCACTCCCGATCCGGCTGTGGAACGGGTCCGAGCAACAGCCGGCGTACTGGGCCAAGGGACTCATGGTACTGCCCGAGTTCCAGAATGGTCCGATCGGATTCCATGTCTTGAAGGAATTGAGCAGCGCGGTTCCGCTCATCGCGGCCGTCACGGTGCATCCCGCGTCTCGGCGACTATTCGGCGCCATCGGGTATCGCGACCACGGGGCACTTCCAAACATGATCAAGCCGCTGAGTACCGCCCGCATTCTGGCGAAGGCGGATCCTCAGCGGCTCGCAGCGGCCGGCATTCCGGTCATCGCGACGCAGATGCTCGCGCTGGCGCAGCGGGCGCATGTCGCCCGTTTTTTGGGATCGGTGGTCGATGTTGGACATCGCGTTCGTAGCGGACGCCGTGCCGGCGATCTGCTGGTGGGCGAGGAACCAAACCTCGCGGCGGCAGAGATCGACCGGCTGTGGCTTCGCGTTCGTTGCGAGCTAAGTGCCGCGACAGTTCGCGACGGCGCGGCCCTGATCTCGCGCTATCGCGAAAGCGCAGGGGTCACGTACCGCTGTGTCACAGTTCGCCGTGCGGGAGAACTCTGCGGCCTGACCTTCGTCCGTCCTCCGCGTGCCGAGGGGGATCCGAGGCTGGCGGGGATTCGCATCTCCAGTCTCTCTGATGTGCTGGTCGCGCCCAGCGACGCGACCGCACAGACGGCACTCTTCGCGGCCGCCGAGTCCACGGCTGAAGCGCTCGGGGCCGACGCCGCGCTGTGCAGTCTGTCACATGCTTCGGTTCTGCCGCTGCTGAAACGCCGAGGCTATTATCCGCGAGCAGGGAACGTCCACTTCTTCTTGCGATCACGCGAGCGTCAAGCCGAGTGGCCCGTAGGCCTCCAGGATTGGTGGCTGACTCGGGGGGACGGTGAGTCCGATGTCACTTTTTGAGTCTTTGAACCCCCAAGCAATTATGGAACAGCAACTCGCCGCCATCTTCCGTGCCGTATTCGATCTTGCCGAGGGGCACGACGTACGCAGTGTACGTCAGGTGAATCACCCCGCGTGGGATTCGCTCGCGCATGTCTCACTCGTTGGTGCGATGGAAAGTGAGTTCGGCATCGAAGTAGACGTCTCCGATTCCATCGAAATCACGTCATTCGACGCGGCGTTAGCCTACCTCGAAGCACGCGCGGGATGAAGTCGGCCGAGTTCCGTGTCGACGTCACAGCACAGTCCGCGCTCGATTTTGCGGCGCTCTCGGGCGACTGGAATCCTCTGCATACGAATGCCGAGTACGCCGCCGAAACCACGTATCGGCGCCCGGTACTGCACGGCGCGTTCTCGGCGGGACTCTTTTCCCGCATGGCGGGAATGTTCTTGCCCGGCACGGAGTGCCTGCTGCATTCTCTGCAACTCCGCTTCGTAACGCCAATTGTTCCCCCGGCGTCGCTCGTGGTATCGGGTCACGTCGTGACCGATTCGGGAGAGACGGGAAGAGTCGATGTTGCGGTTTCGGATGCTCGGACGGGCGTCCGTTATGTGGACGGGAGCTACGGGTTCGGCCGGCACGTCGCAATCGGGTCATCCGCAGCCGAGCTGCCATCGGCCGGAGCACCGTCGTACGCTGAACGGGCGGACGCGCCAGTCGTTTTGGTGACGGGTGCGAGTGGGGCCGTTGGTCGCGCCCTCACTGCCCGCCTCGGTGCGCGCGCACTCGGCGTGGCGCGCTCGGTGCCTGGTCCGTGGGCGCAGATCGCGGATGTCGAGCAGCTCCCGCTTCAGATCGAATCCCTGCTTGCCGGCCGTGCGCTCGCCGGGATCGTGCACTGCGCATGGCCGGCCTCGGATAACGTGCCGCTGACCTCGCTCCCGGTCATTGATTCGGGAGTCGAACACTTTGTCGCAGCGCCCCTGCGTCAGAGCATCGTACTTGCGCAAATCTTGAAGACGCATGGAGTGCCTGATGCTGCGCTCGTGCTACTCGGCTCGACGGCGGCATCGCCCGGCCGGCACAACTATCGGATGCCTCTGTATAGCCTCGGCAAGGCGCTGATCCCTGAGCTGGTTCGGGTACTTGCGACGGAACTCGGTGCCACACGGCAACGCGCGCTGGCGGTCGTGCTCGACGTCGTAGACGGCGGGATGAATGAGAATATGAGTAAGATGGCCCGAATCGCACACGCGGGACGTTCGCCCAGCGGCACGCTGCCAAGTGCAGATGATGTTGCCGCTCAGCTCATCTGGGTGCTCGAGAACAAGAGTATGCTGGTGTCGGGAGCGGTCCTTTCGCTGACCGGTGGAGCGTTGCCGTGAACTTCCTGCAAGCGCACGCGATCGTGAAGGCGTTTGCTGGAGGTCCTCCCTTGTCGTTGTTGGTGGGGATGTCAGGCACGGCTGAGCCGCTGAGCGTCTTCTTGTCCGCTGCTGCTGCACAGCGCGGATATGACGCGAAGCTGCGGTTCCTGCCCTTCAACACGTTGCAGCAGGCGGTCCATGAACCGTGCGCGGCGGGTGAGCACGAGTGCTTTGTCCTGATGCCCTGGGACCTTGTGCCTGAACTAGACTGGAGAACCGGGCTCTCGCGCACGGAGTTGCAGGAACCTGAACTGCAGGCGCGCGCGGATGAAGTCTTGCACCGAATCGCCGAGCGATGCGCCAGCGTTGTGTATGTACCCGCACCGTGCCCTCCGCTCTGGCTCGACCCGTCGCGGAATGCGTCGCTGTCGCAGTGGCTGATCGGGGCGGCGCTTCAGGCTCGCGCGATCGTGGCCGATGAGAGTGTCTTTTCGCTGCGATCATACCTCGCGTCGGGGCTTCCGATTGATAATTCGCAGATTGGCGCGGTCGCCTCGATGATCGTGAGCGCGATCACCGACACGATGGGCTCCACCGAATCGCCGGCTGCGAAGGTGCTCGTTACCGATCTCGACAACACGCTGTGGTCTGGCATTATCGGGGATGATGGCGTGGACGGCATCGCCTATCGACCTGAGGGGAAAGGATATCGGCACTTCATCTACCAGACCGCGCTTCGTCGATTGCGCGAGTCCGGTGTGTTGTTGGCGGTCGTGTCGAAGAACGACGAACAACCGGCCCTTGCCCCGTTCGCGATTGGCGATATGGTGCTCGACCGCTCGGATTTCGTGGCATTCTACGCCTCGTGGAACGCCAAGTCGGCTCAAATTCGAGCGCTCGCCGAGGAGCTCAATCTCGGCCTCGACGCGTTCGTCTTCGTGGACGACAACCCCGTCGAACTCGCCGAAGTCGAGCGTGAACTTCCCAGCGTGCATCGGCTGCTCTTTCCCGGTAGCGAGAAGGCCTTGCCGACGTTGATCGCGGAGCTCACTCGGCTTTTCACGCGAACGGCCATCACCGACGAAGACAGAGAACGGACGGAACTGTATCAACGACGGCTGCAGTCGGCGGTCCCGAGTGCGGCGAGTGGAGGTGACGTCTACGGATTTCTGCGTGATCTCGACATGACGCTCACGATTCGAGATCGCAGCACCGGTGACCGCACCAGAGCAATCCAACTGATCAACAAGACCAATCAGTTCAATCTGAACGGCCGGCGGCTTGATGAACACGAGGTCTCGGCCCAGCTCGACGCCGGAAGTCGGCTGCTGACGGCGACGCTGTCGGATCGTACAGGGAGTCACGGCGAGGTGCTGGCGGCACTCATCGACAACTCCGGATGCATTACCTCGATGGTGATGTCCTGCCGGGTGTTTCAGCGTCGCGTGGAGTTCGCGTTTCTCGCGTGGGTCGCGGCGCGCACGTCACGTGTGCGAAGTGCCGACTACGTCGAGACCGATCGAAACGCTCCCGTTGGTCGATTCGTGTCAGAGCTCGGCGCGGCGAACGCGGAGGGCGGAATGTTGCCGATCGATGCGGAGGCAATGGCCACTCGCTTTGCCCGCGATGTCGCGCTGTTTACGATCGTTGCCGACGAGAGCGCTTCCTGATGAAACGCCTGGCTTTCCCTGAAGGAAAACGATTTGCGTTCTCCATCGTAGACGACACCGATGTCGCCACTGTGGCGAACGTTGGTCCGATCTACGAGCTCCTGAAGGCACTCGGCATGCGGACCACCAAAACGGTGTGGCCGTTCCGATGGCATGGCGAAGGGAGCAACTTCGTATCCTCGGAAACCCTCGAGGATCCGGAATACCTCGCATTCGTGCAACGACTCGCGGCCGATGGGTTCGAGATCGCCTCGCACGGCGCCACTATGGAATCGAGTGACCGCGCCACGACCGAGGCGGCGATGGACCGTCATCGTGAGCTGTTCGGTACGGTTCCACGCCTGTACGTGAACCACTCGTTCAACCGCGAAAACGTCTACTGGGGAACGGATCGGATCGACGATCCGCTTCTAAAGCGACTATACGCGCGAGTGAACGGCGCGCCGGCAGATTATTACCAAGGGCATGTGCCCGGCTCGCCATGGTGGTGGGGCGATCTCTGTCGTTCGCATCATGAGTACGTCCGTAACATGACGTTCAGCTCGCTCAACGTCCTTCGGGCGAATCCGTCGATGCCGTATGTCGATCCCTCACGACCACTGGTGCGATCGTGGTTCTCGTCTGCTGATGCCGACGACTGTCAGGAGTTCATCGAGCTCGTGACACCGGAGCGCGTGGACCAGCTGGAGGCCGAAGGGGGCGTCTGCATCATCTCGACGCACCTCGGCAAGCGCTATGTCGAGAACGGTCGGGTACACCCTCAGGTCGAACGGGCGCTCCGTGACATTGCGCGGCGTCCGGGATGGTTCGTGCCCGTGTCGCCGCTACTCGATTGGTTGCGGTCGCAGCAGCCCAAGGACACGGCAGGGAGTCTGCCGTCGGGCGAGTGGCGACGGATGCAATGGCGCTGGGCCATCGACCTCGTGCGACGCCGCCTGCAGCGAAGCCGATAGTCGTTACGGCCGACTGCCCAATCGCCCTCGTAGCCGCAACTGAAATCCGTACCGACTGATGCCGGCCGGCACGTTCCATCGTGGAATCTGCAATCGCCCACGTGGCGTGGCCGTGCCCGACCAGCCACCGGTGACACGGAGTGCGTAGTCGATCGTGCTGGTCCAGCGAGCGGTGTCCATAGGCGAACGCGCAAGTCCGAAGGGATACGCCAGTACCGGTACGTACTGCGAGGGAAATCGCTGACGCAGCCAGCGATCGGCCTCCTCGATGTCGTCGCTCGCCGCATCCTCAGGAAGCGCCCCGAGATTGAGATGTCGCATCGTGTGATTGCCGAGCGTTACGAGCGCCGAGCCTGCGACGGCGCGAAGCTGGGCATACTCGGCGATGCGCAGCTCGGCGCACGACGAGGGCACTAGGTCCCCCTGGCCGTGAGCCGGGATGCCACTCTGCTGCCAGAGAAAGCGTTCCCGATCGGCGCCGGACCACGCGCCCATGTCAGCCGCCCAATCCCAGTGCGGTACCGTCCCGAGAAGGGCCGGTGCCACGAAGATGGTGCACGGCGCCTCTGCCGCGGCACACGCCGGTACGCCGAGCGCCAGCGCCGAGGCGTACGCGTCATCAAACGTGATCGCCACGCGCCGATCATTCGGCGCTTCGGTCGTCAACAGCTCCATCAACGGAACGATCTCGGCTTCGTTGCGGATCATTCGCAATTGCGCTTCGAACTTGTCCACCGGTAGGTGCAACGACCGGTCGCCTCGCGGCTCCCATCCCGTGGGCACTACGTTGTGATACGCCAGTATCAGCCGGTCGCCGGGCTGCGTGCGACGAGGCAGCGCGCACATCACGCGCTCGACGGCTCCACGCAGCAATGCACGCAGTGCACGCAGCGCCACGCTAGGGCGCTCCTGCGCTCAAGGGATTCCGCCGATCAGCCGCGCGCCGAGAGGCCCGGTCACCGCCATCGGCAGCTTCTGCCACATTTTCACCGCCAAGGCGAATGCCCCTTGATCGGGGTTCGGCGGTGCGCTCTCTTCACCTGACTTGCTGTACTGGTACCAGGCCAACGGTTCGTCACGCGAGCCCCACTGCCGCTTGAACTTGTGCGTCCCCGATTCCGGCGTGCAGCGTCCGAAGTTGAACACCGCGAACTGCCGTTCACAGGCGCGACGAATGAACGCGCCATACAACGCCATGTTCGGGGCAATCTTGGAGTATCGGCGCAGCGCCGACGCCCATGAGATCTCCACTTCACCGCCATTCTCGATCGCAAACCCACCGGCGATCGGAACGTCGCCCAAATAGGCCACGCCAATCCAGGCGCGGTCGCCAAGCGCATCCGCGAGTCGTTCAAAGAACGCCTGACCGTGCGCCGGCGAACCGAGATCGCGCATGTGCTCGGCGAAGACCCGATGAAATGCTCCCGCTTGATCACGACCGAAGCGCACCGTCACCCCATCGCGTTCGGCGCGACGAATCTGACTGCGCAGCTTGCTGTCGAATCCTTTAAACGTGGCCTCGTAGTCACCCGCCACGAGATCACAGACAACCGTGATCTTTCGCGACACCAGGGTGAGATCGGTCTCGATAGGATGCCGCGAGCGCAGCTCCACCAGCTTGGCACCGTTCGCGATACTGGCCGCGTGGCTGCTCAACGCACGTTGCGCTGTCGCATCGCCCAACGGCCCGCCATAACTCACGAAGGGCGACGAGATCAGATAGTGGCCAAATACCAGCGACCGCACGCGTACCAGTGGCAGCACACCCACCAATTCATCGCCGCGATACGCTGCCAGATACGGGGATTCGTGCCCGTAGCTCGCCCGGTATACCTCTCGCCATTCCCACCGGTGAAAGGTGCTGCCATCCGGGGCACCTTCCACGAACCGGTTCCACTCGGCGCCGTCAGTGGCCGGCACGATGCGCAGCGTGTTCGTCATACAGGCACGGAGGACATCGGCTGCGATAGGTTTTGAAACGAAGTAAAGCGCCACGTGCGCAACAGCGTGCGCAGTCGCGACTCCGCCACGC
>Ga0114970_10001405_pt1 | contig 17961 bp, 12 predicted proteins | sample M_140205_XF_Meta_FD_87030 | JGI IMG/M metagenome (GOLD analysis project Ga0114970, IMG submission 87030) | Freshwater microbial communities from Lake Montjoie, Canada to study carbon cycling - M_140205_XF_MetaG | ecosystem: Environmental > Aquatic > Freshwater > Lake | place: Lake Montjoie... | reverse complement strand
TATCAATAAACCAACCAAACCCTTGGGTAAAAAATCAACTACAAAGCGCAAGAATATATAATTGGTATCATTGGTATCTGCATCGGGTAATGCTTTTTTTAAAACCGCTTTGTATTGCTTTTGTGTGGAGGCCATTTGAGCAGTTCCTATTTGCAAACTATCTTTAAATAGGGCATTGCCAGGCAAGACATAGGCTTTACTAAATTTTTGTTGATTGATTTGAGCTAACTGAAACTTGGCTTCAATAGATTTTAATGAATCTTTGTAGACAGTTTGATTGGCTTTTTCTGCCACTGCTTTATTAAAGAATATTGGGGCCGGATTAAATTGATAAAAAGTAAAAAGCATAGCGCCCAATAGCAAAATTAAAAATTGCATCGGCACTTTTACTAAGCCATTCATAAGTAAGCCTACTTTACTCTCTGTGCTGTCTTTAGCAGTTAAATATCTACCTACTTGCGACTGGTCAGTTCCAAAATAAGAGAGTGCTAAAAAAAAGCCGCCTATTACTCCGCTAATGATATTGTAACGATCTTTAAAATCAAATCCGTTTTTGGTGAACCCTGTAGTAATAACATTTAGCTTTCCAGAAGCCCCACTTACTTTTAAAGCATCTGTAAAACCAACACCAGCTGGTAGATAATGCACAATCAAATACCCTGCTACAAACATGCCAATAAAAATAATCACTAGTTGCAATTGCTGTGTATAGGCAACTGCTTTTGCACCGCCACTAACTGTATAAATAATTAACAGCCCACCCATTACAATATTGGTATAAAAAATATCCCATCCCATTAAGGAAGATAAAATGATGGAAGGCGCGTAAATACTAATACCTGTAGCTAATCCACGAGCAATTAAAAACAAAGAAGACGTAAATATTCTTGTTTTAATATCAAACCTTTGCTCTAAAAATTCATAGGCTGTAAATACTTTTAGTTTATTAAAAAGCGGTACAAAACTGATGGAAATAACAACCATAGCAATTGGCAAACCAAAATAATATTGCACAAAACGCATACCATCGGTGAATGCTTGGCCAGGCGCCGACAAAAAAGTAATGGCACTCGCTTGTGTACCCATCACACTCAATAAAACTAAGTACCATGGTAAACTCCTATTGCTTAAAAAATATCCTTCTAAATTTTTTGAGGTACGACTTTTATATAAGCCATAAGCAATGATGGTAAATAGTGTGCCGACTAATACAATCCAATCAATTTGACTCATGCAAAATAGTTTGTAAACCAAGTGAAGAATAGCACCAACATCAACAACACTAGTAGTACAAATGCATACCAATTGCGCCATTTAGAAAATATAGGTATCTTTTTTTGGTGTTCCATTATATTAATCGTTGTGCTTACTACTAATTAAACCGCCTGCTAATAGCCCCATTCCAAGGCCTATTATCAATCCTAATTTTACATTTTTTATCAGTAAGCCCAAACCTACTGCAATTAATATTAGGGTAACTGCGCCAATTCTTCTACGAGGTTGCTTACTCATGATTTAATTTTTAGGAAGTGCTATTAAATTAGCCATTAATTTATAGGCGCCTGCTATTCCTGCAGGTAATTGTCTAAACAAAACCAAACTAACATAGGCGAAGTTTCCTTTACCATATTTAGCAATGGCCAAACTACCATTGCCGGGCTTTTCGCCTGTATCATTCATGCCCAATGGCATTATAAAATGAGGGTCTAACATTTCGGCCTGATAAGTGCTTCTTTCTTGTACCCAATTTTCAAAATCTTTGCTAGTAATTTTATTAGGATAATTTAATACGGTATGATCTGGCAATAGAAAATTAACTGCTGCTGTTTCTTCTGTTACACGAGATCCTGCATTAACTATAAAAGGGTAAGGCCCCACTTTAATTTTCTTTAACCCAATTTGATTGCTTTTTAAATATTGAACAATTAGGTTTCCCCCATTTTCCACATACCTGTTTAGAACATCATTTTTATTACTCAAGTATTCAAAAATATTATGGGCCCTAATACCTAAAATAATGGCATCAAACATTTTTAATTTTTCATCTGTTATATCGGCTTCTTGAATATACTGAACCTCGTAACCCATTTGTACCAAGGCTTCTGGCACTTTATCTCCAGCGCCAATAATATAACCAACTTTTTTACCTTCTACTTTTATTGCTTCTTGTAATACATGCACATTGTTATCAACAAAAAAATGAATAGCTGGAATATGGTCGTATTTTATGGCGCGCAAATTAGAAAGATAGGTATTTGATTTATTATTAACAAGCGTTTGCACTTCTGCATGTACAATTGGCAATAAATCTTTTTTAAAATACGCTTTCAACGGAATATTCATTGAATAAACCTTTCCTGTTTCAAGATCGAGAATCGTGTCTTTTACAAAAATATTTTCTGTTGCTTGTTTAATTCGAATGCTCACAGGTACTTGTTTTGCCGTAAAATTAGCCTTGTATTGTATTTGTAATTTTGGGTTTGCAACTTGTTTGTTATTTGATACTATATTATCTAAAACATTATCGGGGGTTAATGAAACTATTATTGGCGTAATTACTACCAATGGCTGATACAATTCGCCTTTTACTGGATCTACATATTTATACAGAACAGGTTTTTGATCAATAAAATCAACCCCATTAATTTTAAACGAAAACAAAGCCATATAAGCAGCAGGGCTTTCATCTTGGCCTATTTGCATTTGATCATCTACCGAAAAACTGCCAATATTTTCTTGCGATTTAGCCAGCCAATAAGGTTGTGATAATTTGGTGGAAGCGTCAACCGTTAACGATTTAATAAAACTATTGTTTTGGTTGATGGGCAAATTAATATGCAAGGCAGAATCAAAACTTTTTTGCACTGTATTATTAACCGACACCGACTCCCATTGAATATTGGCTTCTTTTCTTTTGTTCACAAAAAAATTGATGTTCATACGTCCGCCTAAAACTGCATATTCATCATCGGTACTGGCTTCAAAAAATAAGCCACTACAAGCTATTATCAATTGCTTTATTTCTTCTACTTTTTTGTCTACCCAATTTGTTTTTATTGGTAAGTGCTGAATAGCTTTATATAATTCAACCAAACTATCAACCGAATTCTCCGGTTTGTCAAATCGATACGCTTTGATGATATTACTTATTTTTTGCGCAATATTTTCAGCGCCTTCAATTCTGCTCCAACTAATATCAATTCCATCCATCAAACTAGTTTTGGGTGTATCGCCGCCTGTTGTAACAAAAAATTCATACGAAGCACCCCTTCTTCTAGGACGTCCCTCGCCTTGGCTCTTATGCATACTTCTTGCTTCTCCCCCAATTTCGCCATAACTCTTTCCTAGCAAGGGGTTATAGCCTCCCACATCTAATTTAAATTGGTCATTATTTGTAGTATTGGCTCCTCCAAAATTGAATGTATTCCATAGTATGCGTTTTGCTTGCCAAATACTCGCCCCATATTTTAATTGCTCCGGAAATTTAGTAGGATCTGCTGCTGCAGTATAGGCTTCGTTGGCTAATATGGCAGATGCGGCATGGTGTCCATGACCGGCACGCGCATCGGGCGGAAAACGTGCAATAATTACATCGGGTTGGTAGCGCCTAATTACCCAAACCACATCGCTCAATATTTTTTCTTTATCCCAAATACGCAGGGCTTCTGCTGCATTTTTACTAAACCCAAATTCAAATGCACGACTAAAAAACTGCTCTGCTCCATCTTGTCTTCTAGCCGCTAGTAGTTCTTGTGTACGAATTAACCCAAGTTCAATACCTTGTTCACTGCCTATTAGGTTTTGACCTCCGTCTCCCCTTGTTAAACTCAAATAACCTGTACGATATAATTTTTCTTTGGCAAGGAATGGTAAAAATCCGTTGTTTTCGTCGTCGGGATGCGCAGCTATGTATAGCACACTGCCCAAAACTTGCAACTTTTGTAATTGCATATAAATATCAGCACTTGAGTTGGTTACGGGTAACTGAGCTTGAACATTACCAACATTCATGCCCATTAATAGTATAAAAACAGAAAGAATGCTACTGAAAATTCTCATGCGTTTGATTAATTATGGTACTTACGAAGATAAGGAGCTGATGTATGAAATTGCGAACTACTTATCACAAAAAAACAGTTTGTTGTTTTAGTTTAGATAATTTTACAAATCCTTGCTTAAAATTAAAGCAATTTTGTACCTAAATCACTAATTTACTATTATGAAAATGAAGCTACTATTCTTTTTTGTTTTGATCCAAACAATACCATTTCAATTGATTGCACAAACAAGTATTGTTGGTGCCGGAAAAAAAGTAGATCCATACTCATATGAAATTACCAAAAATGCCATTTATAATAATGCTGCAGTAAGTTCTGCACATCCGCTTGCTAGTAAAATTGGCGCTGCTATTATGGAACAAGGTGGTAATGCCTACGATGCAGCCATTGCTACGCAGCTAGCACTAGCAGTAGTGTATCCAGGTGCTGGAAATATTGGCGGGGGCGGATTTTTAATTGGCCATCAAACAAACGGAACCCTTATTGGAATTGACTTTCGTGAAGCTGCCCCAAGCGCCGCTAGTAAAGACATGTATTTAGACAAAAATGGCAATGCCCAATTATCGCTCTCACAATCAGGTCATTTAGCTTCTGGAATTCCAGGTACTATTGCGGGTCTATTTGCTACCATGACTTATGCGAAATTGCCTTTTAGCCAATTAATTCAGCCTGCCATAGATTTAGCCGAAAAAGGGTTTGTCATTTCTGAAAAACAAGCGTCTGGCTTTAATAGTGCACGCGAAGCATTTATAAAAAACAATAGCCAACCCACCGCTTTTGTAAAAGAAACCAAATGGAAAGTAGGCGATACCTTAGTGCAAAAAGCATTGGCAGCTACTTTAAAACGCATTCAAACAAACGGTGCCAAAGGATTTTACGAAGGAGAAACCGCTCAATTAATAGTAGCCGAAATGCAAAGAGGTAAAGGCATTATTAGTTTGGAGGATTTAAAAAAATACAGTGCTAAAACACGCGAACCTATTTCTTTTAATTATCGCGGTTATCAAATTTTAAGTTTTGCACCACCTAGTAGCGGCGGCATCATTATCAACCAACTATTTAAAATGGTTGAAAAATATCCAGTTGCAACTTATGGTTTTCAAACTGTAAAAAGTGTACAATTAATGATTGAAGCTCAAAGAAGGGCTTATGCAGATCGCGCAGCACATATGGGTGATCCTGATTTTTGGAAAGTACCTGTTAAAACACTTACCAGCGATGCCTATTTGGCCAAAAGAATGCAAGATTATAATCCCGAAAAAGCAAGTATAAGCGAAAATATTAACGCCGGTATTATTCACGAAAGCAACGAAACAACCCATATTAGTATTATTGATGCAGAAGGAAATATGGCTAGTATTACCACCACACTAAATGGCGGATATGGCAGCAAAGTGGTAGTAGGCGGTGCGGGTTTTTTATTAAATAATGAGATGGATGATTTTAGTGTAAAACCAGGTACCCCAAATATGTTTGGTGCTACTGGTGGAGAAGCAAATGCAATTGTACCAGGAAAGCGCATGTTGAGTTCTATGACTCCCACCCTAGTTTTAAAAAACAAGAAACCCTATGTAGTAATTGGCACACCAGGGGGTACCACCATTCCAACAGCGGTGTTTGAAGCCTTGGTGAATATCATTGATTTTAATATGAATGCTAGTGACGCCATTAATAAACCCAAATTCCACCACCAATGGCTACCAGACGAACTATTGGTTGAAAAAGACTTCAACCCTAGTGTAATAATGAAATTAAAAGCAATGGGTTATAACATAAAAGAAGGTGGCACTATTGGCAGAACAGAAGTCATTCGCTTATTAAGCAATGGCAAAAGAGAAACTGCAGCAGACAAAAGGGGTGATGATTCTGTTGCTGGATTTTAGTGAATCCATTAATTATTAAGGATTTTAAAAGTTTGGTACTGATTTTGCCTATCCTTACTATAATAACCTATTTTACAACAAAAGTATAAGGTCTGAAGCGTTTATTAAAGATATTAAATCGTATAGTTCTAACCGTATTTGCCATCATATTGCTATTGTTTGTGGCATTACAAACTGAGTATGTACAAAACAGATTGGTTAATTATGCAACCACTAAACTGTCTAAAGCAATAGGAACTGAAGTACGTATTCAATATGTAAGTTTATCGCTATTTAACAGAATGAATTTAGAAGGAACCTTGGTAAGAGACCAACAAAAAGACACCCTCTTGTATGCAGGCCAATTTAAAGTTCGAATTACCGATTGGTTCTTTTTTAAAGATAGCGCTGTTTTAAAATATATTGGATTAGAAGATGCAGTGATTAAATTAACACGCAAAGATTCAGTTTGGAACCACCAGTTTTTAGTGCATTATTTTAGTGCCCCTTCCACTAAAAATAAGTCAGGAGGAATTGCCATCAACCTAAAAAAAATAGACCTTAAAAATATTCGATTCGAAAAAAATGACTACTGGGTAGGAGAAAAAATGCATCTCAAACTGGGTAGCTTATTAATGGATGCAGAGAATATGAATTTTTCAAAAAGTATTTTCAACATCAATGATATTAGTATTGAAAAACCTTTTTTAACTATTGTAGAATTAAAAGGGTTAAGACCAGATTCATTGAGGAAGCATTCCAATTCTGCAATAAAAGATACCACTATGTACTTTAATGCAGGAGATATTACTGCATTCGTTTCATCAATTAAAATTAATGACGGTCAATTATGGGTTGAAGCCAATCAAGAACACCCCACGCCAATATTTGACGGAAATCATATTAGACTTAGCAAATTAAATGGCGTATTAGCCAATATTAGTTTTATAAAAGACACCATTAAAGCAAACATAACCCTATCAGCAAAAGACCGCTCCGGCCTTGAGTTAAAAAAATTAAAAACAAAATTTCGATTTACCCCGCAAATAATGGAACTGGCCGCTTTAGACTTACAAACCAATAAAAGCAAGCTAGGACCTTACTATGCCATGAAATACAAAGACTTTAATGAAAACTTTGGACAGTATATTACTGATGTATTAATGGAAGCAAATTTTAAAGACGCAAAAGTACACAGTGATGACCTTGCATTTTTTGCACCAGAATTAATTGGACTCAATAAACAAATTACGCTCTCTGGTAATTTCTTAGGAACAGTTGAGAACTTTACCGTAAAAAATGTAAATGCAAAAGCTGGCGTTGGTAGCTCTATTACGGGCGTACTATCTATGAAAGGGCTTCCATATATTAATAAGACCAATATTAATTTCAGCAATGGAACCTTGCAAACCAATTACTACGATTTAGGAATCATTCCAGCTTTAAAAGATGTTGTATCTCCTAATTTATCTGCTCTAGGTAATATTATTTACCGTGGTAATTTTAATGGCACTATTAATAACTTTATTACTAATGGAATATTTAACACTGCACTAGGTGGTGTAAAAACAAATATTGCCATGCAGTTTCCAAATAAAAAAGAGCCTACTTATACTGGTGATATTGAAACTGCTCGTTTTAATATTGGTAAGTTTTTAAATATTGCGCAATTAGGTTTGGTAGATTTTAAAGGTGGAATTACTGGTACAAGTTTTAAAATTGATAAAATTAAAACTGAATTAGATGGAAAAATAACTAGCATAGAATTTAACAACTATGCATACTCCAATATTATTACGAAAGGATTATTGCAAAAAAAATATTTCAGCGGAGAATTAAAAATCAATGACCCTAACCTAGGTTTTACTAGTAATATTGAAATTGATTTAAACAAAGAACAGCCCAGTTATAATATGGTTGGAGACTTGGTGCATGCAGAACTAAAATCCTTGAATTTATATAAAGATAAAATTAATATCACTGGATTATTAGATGCTAATTTTACTGGAACCAATATTGACAACTTTTTAGGAACAGCCAAAATATTAAACGCAAATATTAAAGGAGAAGTTAGTACCATCAATTTCGATTCTGTAAAATTGAGTTCTAGTTATATAGATAGTGTTAAAACATTAACCTTAGTGGGAAATGATTTTAATGCTGCAGTTAAAGGTCGCTTTAGTATTATGGATTTGCCATCAAGTATTCAGTCACTACTTAACCATTATTATCCAGCATATATTAAATCACCAAAAATAATTCCAACAAATCAGGCTTTTCAAGTATCGGTAAATACTAACTATTTTGAACCTTATTTAAAGCTATACGATAAAAAAATTGCCGGATTCAATGATGTTTCATTTACGGGCACCATTGATACCAAGAAAAATAAATTGAGTATTGAAGCTAGTTTACCCTACGGAAAATATGATAAGTTCATTGTATCAGGGGCCGCCATTAACGGAATTGGCAACAAAGATACACTAGACGTTCACGGAGATATTGGAAGTATTCAAATTAGCGACAGTATTCATTTTCCTAATACCCATTTTCAGGTAACTGCAACGAATGACCATTCCATTGTTTCTATTAAAACAAATACAGATAATCCTTTTAATAATGCAGCCTTATTTTCTGATGTATACACCTATCAAGATGGCGTAAGTATTCGTTTAAAACCTTCTAGCTTTGTATTAAATGAAAAAAAATGGAGTATAGAAAATGCTGGTGAATTAAGTATTAGAAATAATATTATTGATGCAAAGAATCTCCAGTTCACACAAGGCTTTCAAGAAATCCGTGTAGCATCTGAATCGGCAGGTCCGTCTAATAATTTGGTGCTTAAATTAAAAAATGTTTTTTTAGGCGATATAACAGCGGCACTTTTTAGAAACCCAAGAATTGAGGGTGTATCTACTGGCAATATTATAATGAGTGATTTTTTTGGAAATTTTCAAGCAACCGCATCATTAAATACAGAACAATTTATACTCGATGACGATTCTATAGGTTTGGTAAAATTAACTGCAGGTTATAATAATGCCACAGGAATGATTCCCTTTACAGTTCAATCCCCCAATGAATCCTTTAAACTAAAAGCAACAGGATATTACAATTTAAAAGATTCCATTGGAAAACCTTTTAACACCGATATTCAATTAGAAGACACCAAAATAAATATCCTACACCGATTTATAGGCGACCTCTTTAGTGACTTTAAGGGTCAAGCAAAAGGTAATTTAAATATTAACGGAGACCCCAATGCACCAGACCTTTTGGGCAATATTAGTTTGCGCAATGCAGGCCTAACAGTTAATTATACAAAAGTGAATTACAGTATTGATTCTGCTGAAATACAATTCACCAAAGATGGCATTGATTTTGGCGAATTAACTATTAGAGATAAATACAATAACAAAGGAATTGTAAAAGGAAAACTATTAGAAAAAGGATTTAAAAATTTACAATTTGACTTTGACCTATCTACTAATAAACTATTATTAATTGATACTAAATTCAAAGACAACCAACAGTTTTATGGCAATGCCATTGGTAAAGCGCAAATGAGTTTTAAGGGGCCAGAGAACAATGCCAAAATGAATATCACTGCTGAAGCAACCGATAGCTCACATATTTTTTTACCCAGTTCTTCTAGCAAAGAAAGTGGTTTAGCCGACTTTATTGTATTCAAGCAGTATGGCACAGAAATGGCGTCTGTCAATAGCGCTAGTAATTTCAATTTAATTGTAGACTTAGATTTAACTGCTAATAAAAAAGTAGCCATTGATGTTATTTTAGATCAAATGACTGGCGATGTTATTAAAGCAGTAGGAAATGGTCGATTAAAAATTCATGCAGGTACTATTGACCCATTAACAATTAGAGGACGCTATAATATAGACAAAGGCAGTTATGATTTTAATTTTCAGTCCTTTATTAGAAAACCATTTGAGTTGATGGCCGATGCAGGCAATTATATTGAATGGAATGGAGATCCATTTAAAGCAGAAATGCATATTGATGCAAAATATATTGCAGAAAGAATTAGCCTAAGCGAATTAGTAGGTAATAATAATTTTAGTGGCGCTATTAAAGCCTATCGCGGAGACGTTTATGTAATTGCGCAATTGAGAGATAAATTAAATTTACCTAGTATTAAATTTAAAATAGACTTCCCTCAAGGAAGTCCGGTTAAAACAGACAATGAATTTGCTGCATTTTTAAATAGAATTGAAAAAGACGATAATGAAATTTTAAAACAGGTTTCATTTTTAATCGTGCTCGGATCTTTTGCTCCATCAGGATCAAATGGCAATACGGTTATAGCAAATCCTTATATGATTACTTCAATTGGTGTAAATACTATTTCGCAAGTACTAACCAAAGAAATAAATAAAGCAATGTCGAATGTTTTATATCGAATTACTGGAGACAGGAGCTTAAGCTTTGATTTGGGAACTACCTTATACAGCAGTAATAGTTTGATAGATGCTAGCACAGGCATAAGCGCCAATGCCAATAAATTTGATAGAACAAGGGTTAATCTTAAATTAGGTTATGCTTTTGCAAATAATAAAATTGTGGTTACGCTAGGCAGTGATTTCGATTTCAACTTAGGCAATACTTCCGCTATTCAAAACGGAAATTTTCAATGGTTGCCAGATTTTAATATTGAGTTTATTTTAACCAATGATAGAAAATTAAGAGCTATAGTATTTACAAAAAATAGTTTAGATATTAACGGATCTACTTTTGGAAGACGCAACCGTCAGGGTGTGAGTATTTCTTATAGACGAGATTTCGAAAAATTATTCGGCATAAAAGAAGAGCCGCTAGTAGTTGCACCAATATCTAATTCAGACAGTACCCATCTACAATAAATTAAGGCAGCACTCTTGCTGGTATTTTTTTGCAATTTTTTAAACGATACACATAAAAGTATCTTACAATTCCACCATTTCTGTTTTGATTAATTACTATAGGTGCTTGTATTTGCTCGAAATATTGACTATAAGTAGCATGTACATCTATCGGTAAATTAGAAGGTGCAATACAATATGCATCATCTCCTATTTGTATTTTTTTACGTACTTCATTTAACCAAGCAAACTTATGTAAATCGGTTAGTAAGCCCACCCCAATAAGCGTCAATCCAGTTTCTCTAGCCGTATAGAATTCTAAATGACCTCCTGGGAACCATTTATCCACCAATAAAAAAGATGGTGGCTTCATGGTTGTATTTGCTATATCTGATTTTACCAATTGGTTAAAATCTGCACTAAAGTTTTTCCATCCACTTAAGTCAAGTGTAGGACAATATTCTCCATAATTTTCTTTATTATGACTACCAAAATTAACCGACGAAAAACGAATAACCCCGATAGCAGCAATAGATAAGCCCATTATTAAAGTACCAGCAATAGCTAGTATGCTAGGAATGATTTTTTTAGTCTGTTGGTCTAAATAAATACCCGATAATAAAAGCAATGGAATATATGCAGGCCCAGTCCAGTGTGGTAATGTGGGATTAAATAATGCAATTACCCAGAAAAATACAATCATTGGAATGCTCATAGCAAACAGCCAAGTTTGTGTTCCTTTTCGTTTGAAAAAAATATTTCTTCCTAGCGCAGCAAATATTGCAAAGAGCATCAATAAAAAAATAATGGGATTTTGATAGGCAAATTCACCCAAAATTTCTCTGCCCAACATATCCCACTGTAAGTTAGTATGGGCAACCCTTTCGGCATGAAAGCGATACGTAATAAAATTGTATTGCACATTCCAATAAATAATTGGAATCATAAAAATTAAACTTATTGCAAAAGCTATATAAATCCTATAATTACTAAGCCATTTAATTCTTAAATATAAAATGGTAATGCCAAGTCCTACCCAAAGATATAATCCATGTACTTTACAGAGGATGGATAGCCCAATAATTATACCCAATAAAATCCATAAACTTGTTTTGTTTTCTGATCCTGGCTTAAATAAAATAACGGACATCACATACAAAGCACCCGTCCAAAAAGCCATTTGTGGAGAATCTGGCAAAATAAATAAACCAGCAATAATACTGGTATAAATGGCAAACTGATAAAGCAATGCGGCATACCAACCTGCTTTATCCGATGCTAAAAATTTAGCCGTTAAATAAATAAACCAAGTAGCAAAACCCGAACAAAGAATACTACCTAATCGCAAAGAAATTTCTGATACCCAATGCAGGTTTAAAGAAGTTAATCGAATCAACCAGCCAACCATTGGTGGATGGTCAAAATGATTCCAATCGGTTTGTAAAGCGTAGGTCCAATAATACACTTCATCATTTCCTAATTCTACTAACCCTGCAAATACAAGTTTTAGTAAACTACTAATTAAAATTAGTTGTAACACTTTTTTTGGAAAAGATGGATAGTTTCTTATCATAGTTAGTTTTATTGGTGCTCTATTAACCAACGAACAGCCAACTCATATCCTTTTAAACCAAGCCCTATAATACTTCCAGCAGATTTGCCAGACACATGTGATATTTTTCTAAATTCCTCCCTTGCATGCACATTGCTTATATGCACTTCCACCACACTAGTTTTAATGGCTGCAATAGCATCTCCAATGGCCACAGAAGTATGTGTATAGCCAGCAGGATTCAAAACAATACCATCGTATTCAAAACCAACCCTTTGCAATTCGTTAATCAACTCCCCTTCTATATTAGACTGAAAATAACTAAACGCTACTTCCGGAAATAGTTGTTGAAGCCCTTTGAAATATTCGTCAAACCCTTGGCTACCATAAATTCCAGGCTCTCTGGTGCCTAATAAATTTAAATTCGGGCCATTGATGATTGCAATTTTCATATGACGAATTTAAGTAAATGAGGGAATAATTGTAAAAAATGATTTCTAATAGTACAATGAATACTATTTATTTAACTGCCAGATAGCCATGTTTTTGAAAGCATAACAATGGATTATGCTTAATGATTTACTAGTTGGCGGGAGTAAAAATCACTCTTATTGTAACAACTAACTAGTTGCGCATCATATCCATAAAATTGTCGAATAAATAACGACTATCGTGCGGACCAGGTGTACTTTCTGGATGGTACTGAACACTAAATGCAGGTCTATCTTTTAAACGAATTCCTTCAATAGAATTGTCGTTTAAATTTAAATGGGTAATCTCCACATTTGCATGAGTGCGCACCGCTTCTGGATTTACACCAAAGCCATGATTTTGTGTGGTGATTTCGCACTGACCTGTGATAATATTTTTTACCGGATGGTTCAAGCCACGGTGTCCATGGTGCATTTTAAAGGTTGGAATATCGTTTGCCAAAGCCAATAGTTGGTGCCCTAAGCAAATACCAAACAAAGGCTTATTTTCTTTTAGAATATCTTTCACAGTTGCAACTGCATAAGGCATTGCAGAAGGATCTCCAGGGCCATTAGATATAAAATATCCACTAGGATTAAACTCTTTTAATTTACTCAATGGCGTTTTAGCTGGATAAACACGAACATGTGCTCCCCTACTAACCAAGCATTCTAAAATATGTTGTTTCACACCAAAATCCAATACAGCCACTTTAATACTTGCATTGGTATCTCCTAATTCATATTCTTCATTAGTACTAACCGTGCTAGCTAATTCCAAACCATCCATATTAGGCACTGCAGCAAGCATTTCCTTCAATTTGTCTATATCTAATACTGAAGATGAAATAATACAATTCATGGCCCCTTTGGTGCGTATATGAGCCACTAATGCCCTTGTATCAATATCGTCAATAGCAACAATATGATTGGCTATTAAATAATCCTTTAAATTTCCATTGGCCAATTGTCGGCTATATTGATTCTCTAAATTTCTTGCTATTAACCCGTGTATTTTTACAGAACTACTTTCTACATCTACATCTTTTACACCATAATTACCAATATGTACATTATTCATGATCAATACTTGACCTGTATAACTAGGATCGGTAAATACTTCTTGGTAACCAGTCATTCCTGTATTAAAACAAATTTCACCGGTTGCTGTACCGATTGTTCCGAAAGCTTGGCCGTGAAATACATGACCATCAGCTAATACTAAAATTGCGGGTTGTTTGGCTTGAGACATTTTGGTTCTTTCTATTTAATGTTGCAAAAAAAACACATCTACCAATAATAAACATATTTTTTTTTACACATTGGGCTAAAAAAAAGGCAAGACCAATAAAGTCTTGCCTGTTATATGAAATTGAATTCATTTAATTAGTCAGCAGCTTTATCTTCTGCAGCTGGAGTTTCATCAGCTTCTGCAACTGGAGTTTCTTCAACAGTTGGTTCAACAACTACTGCTTCTTCAACAATTGGGGTAACTTCAACAGCATCTGCTTTTTTCTTAGCACCACCAGCACGACGTGTTTTCTTAGCTGGTTCAGCAGCTTTATCAATACCATTGCCATAGATTTCGTTGAAATCAACCAACTCAATCATTGCTTTTTCTGCATTATCACCTGGGCGTATGCCTAGTTTCAAAACCCTGGTATATCCACCCGGACGAGTAGCCACTTTAGGACCCACTACTGTGAATAACTCTTTCACAGCTGCTTTGTCTTGTAATTGCGCAAAAACCAAACGGTGGTTATGACTAATTTGTAAAGCTGTTTCGTTCTTTTTAGTTTTAGTAATCAACGGCTCAACATAAGTTCTTAAAGCTTTAGCTTTTGCCAAAGTAGTAACAATACGTTTGTGTGTGATTAATTGACTAGCTAGGTTCTGTAATAAAGCAACTCTGTGTGCTTTTTTACGGCCTAGGTTATTGATTTTGTCTCCGTGACGCATGACAGTTGTTTTTATATCTTATACCGTGTCGGGAATATAAGATGTGAATAATGGAATAGAACTATAGAAACGATTAGTTATCTAAATTGTCTAAACCTAATTTGTTTAAATCCATACCAAAGCTCAAGCCTCTTTCAGTTAAAACTTGCTCAATTTCAGACAAAGATTTTTGACCGAAGTTTCTGAACTTCATCAAGTCTTCTTGTTCGTATTGAACTAGTTCGCTTAAGCTATTGATTTTAGCAGCTTTTAAGCAATTGAATGCACGTACAGATAGATCTAAATCTTCTAGTGGTGTTTTCAACACTTTGCGTAATTGTAATACGTGCTCGTCAACTACATCTTCTTTTTTGTCTTCTTTATTATCAAAAGTGATGTTTTCATCGGTGATGATCATCAAATGTTGAATTAGAATACGAGAAGCTTGTTTTACTGCATCTTCTGGATGAATGGTACCATCGGTAGCAACATCTAAAATTAGTTTTTCGTAATCGGTTCTTTGTTCAACACGATAATTTTCAATAGCGTATTTAACGTTCTTGATTGGCGTGTGAATAGAATCAATTGCTATGTAACCGAATGGAGCGTCTTTAACTTTGTTTTCTTCTGCAGGGATATAACCACGACCTTTTGCAATCGTTAATTCGATATCCATTTTAGAAGTGTTATCCATCGTGCAAATCACTAGTTCTGGGTTCATCACCTGGAAACCTTGAGATGCTTCACCAATCATACCTGCATTAAATTCAGTACGACCTTTGATAGATAAACTGATTTTCTCGTTAGGTACATCATGTTCTACATTTTTCTTAAAACGTACTTGCTTTAAGTTTAAGATCACTTCTGTAACGTCTTCGGTGATACCTTTAATAGTTGCAAACTCGTGGTCTACGCCTTCGATTTTGATACCAACAATAGCAAACCCTTCCAAAGAACTTAATAATACTCTGCGTAGAGCGTTACCAATGGTCAGACCGAAGCCTGGCTCTAAGGGACGGAATTCAAACTGTCCTTCAAAATCTGTTGCCTTTTGTAAAACGATTTTGTCTGGCTTCTGAAAGCTTAATATTGCCATATTAGAACTTGTTTTTTACTGATGAATCTTTAACCCAAATAGGCTAAAGGAATATTGTTAAGATTAGTACCTGAAATTGACTCCCAGGTGTTTAATTATTTAGAATACAATTCAACGATCAACTGCTCCTTAATATTTTCAGGAACATGCTCACGTTCTGGCATGGTAATAAAAGTACCTTTTTTCTCTGCTTCGTTCCAATCTAACCATCCAAATTTTGGATTTTTACCACGACTCTTACTAGTTACAGCAGAATTGTCGGCACTTTTTGGTTTGTAAGAAACAATATCACCCGGCTTACAAGTATAAGAAGGAACGTTCATTACTTCACCATTTACAAGAATATGCTTGTGGTTTACTAACTGACGAGCTTCTGGACGACTAGCTGTTAATCCTAAACGGAAAACAGTGTTGTCTAAACGAGACTCCAATAATTTAATTAAGTTTTCGCCGGTAACACCTTTAATACGTTGTGCTTCTTCGAAAGTTTTACGGAATTGTCGCTCTAAAACACCATAAGTGTATTTCGCTTTTTGCTTTTCGCGTAATTGTAATGCATATTCACCTAAGGTTTTACGCTTACGTGCTGCACCATGCTGACCCGGAGGGTTGCTGTTTTTGCCTAACCACTTAGCATTACCTAAGATTGGTTCGCCAAAAATTCTGGAGATTTTGGTCTTTGGACCTGTGTAACGTGCCATTTCTTTTTGTTTGTTGATTTTTTAATGTCGACACTGTATCAGTAAAAATCTAAAATAGATGCAGTGCCCTTATAAATAGTTTTGGTTAGCAAGCATTTCAATAAAGAAATAATGCCAACACAAATTAAACCCTACGTTGTTTTGGAGGACGACAACCATTGTGTGGCAAAGGTGTAACGTCTTTGATAGAAGTTACTTCAATACCTGATTGCGCAATTGAACGAATAGAACTTTCACGTCCAGCACCAGGGCCTTTCACAAATACATCTACTCTTTTCAACCCTGCATCAACTGCAACTTTTGCAGCATCGGCAGCAGCCATTTGAGCCGCATATGGGGTATTCTTTTTAGAACCTTTGAAACCCATTTTACCAGCACTACTCCAACTAATTACCTGTCCGGTTTTGTTGGTAAAGCTTATAATAATGTTGTTAAAGGTTGCTGAAATACGTACTTCCCCAGCCGCGTCAACTTTTACAATTCTTTTCTTCGCTGCAGTTTTAGCACTGTTTTGCGTTTTTGTTGGTTTTGCCATTTTTTGTTTTTGAGGTATTCATCCCAAACTTTTTTGGGACTGATTAACAATGAAAAATCCCGAACTGATTCGAGAACCGATTCACTCTCCTTTCTATTACAGAAGATCCAAGCTGAAGCGGATTATTTAATACGAATGTGTATGTTGCAAGCAACATACACATTCGACTAATTATTTCTTAGCAATTTTCTTTTTACCCGCAACTGTTTTACGTTTACCTTTTCTGGTACGACTATTCGTTTTGGTACGTTGACCACGAACAGGCAAACCTTTACGGTGACGCAATCCACGATAACAAGCAATGTCTAATAAGCGTTTGATACTCATTGAAACTTCACTACGTAAAGCACCTTCCACCTTAAATTCGGAGTTGATGATGTTACGAATAGCACCTTGTTCTTCGTCGTTCCACTGATTTACTTTTTTGTTAAAGTCAATACCAGCTTTAGTAAGAATATACTGAGCAGTTGAACGTCCAATTCCAAAAATATAGGTTAGACCAATTTCTCCTCTTTTATTCTTTGGTATATCAATACCGGCAATACGAGCCATATTCTAATTTTAAGTTTTTATACTATTTATTAAAGAGCACCAATTTAGTGATCCAATGTTTTATTATCCCTGACGTTGCTTGTATCGAGGGTTCTTTTTGTTGATTACGTACAGCTTGCCTTTACGCTTCACAATCTTACAATCAACACTGCGCTTTTTGATAGAAGCTCTAACTTTCATAAAATGGTTTTTTCTTCGCCTATCAGTTGCTTTTGCAACTTTTTGGCTTATTGGTGCCTAAATATGTTTATCCCTTTACCTGTTTGTCCTTGTAACTATTTGTATCGGAAAATAATTCTTCCTCTACTTAAATCATAAGGGCTCATCTCAACGCCCAC
>Ga0114970_10001404_pt1 | contig 17966 bp, 16 predicted proteins | sample M_140205_XF_Meta_FD_87030 | JGI IMG/M metagenome (GOLD analysis project Ga0114970, IMG submission 87030) | Freshwater microbial communities from Lake Montjoie, Canada to study carbon cycling - M_140205_XF_MetaG | ecosystem: Environmental > Aquatic > Freshwater > Lake | place: Lake Montjoie... | reverse complement strand
TTGTCGAATACCGTCATGGTGTCGTACAGCACCGGGAACTGAAACACCTGGGCGATGTTGCGTTCGCGGGGACCGAGCTGCGTAATATCCTTGCCGTCGAAGAGAATGCGGCCTTGCGTTGGCGTAAGCAGACCCGAAATGAGATTGAGCAGCGTGGTCTTGCCGCAGCCCGAGGGGCCTAGCAGCGCGTAAGCGCCGCCGTCGCGCCAGGTCATGGTCATAGGGCGCAGCGCCCAGCGCGGCTCGGCGCCCTCCGCTGCGGCACCGCCGTAAGCATGGCCTACGTCCACCAATTCAATGTGCGCCATCAGGTTTCCCCCGCGGCCGCGGTGGGGGCAAACAGCGCCGCCCCTTCGCAGGTGAAGCCAAAGAATTCACGCGGGTCTAAAAAGAGATGGGCTCGCGAACCGAGGGATAAGGGGTGGATACCACGCCATTGCGCCACCACGTCGCCGCCGGCGGTGTGCACATGGAGATAGGTATCTGAACCGCTAATCTCGGCCAACCCCACGGTGCCTTGCAAAGTGAGGCTGCGGCAACCGCCAGGCTCGGAATGCAGTTGGTGTGGACGCAAGGCCAGCAGGAACTCATTCACTCCAGCAGCGCGCACCGCAGCGACCGCCGCGGGTGACAAGGCTACTTCTAGGCCGCTGGTCAGACCGCTAGTCCATCCGTTGGCCAAACCTTTGACCGCACCGCTGACCAAAGTCGCTATTCCGCGCGTGCCATCAAAGCGCGCCGGCAGCACGTTCAATGGCGGGTCGCTGAAGGCACGCGCGGCCGCCAGCGTTGCCGGGCGATGGAAGACTGCAAGCGTGGGGCCACTCTGGACCACGCGCCCTGCTTCCATCACCACCACATTACCGCCTAGTTGCAGCGCTTCCTGGGGTTCAGTCGTGGCGTATACCACCGTGGTATTGCGCACGCGCAGCAACTGCAGCAACTCGGCGCGCAGTTCCTCGCGCAGCTTGTAGTCGAGGTTCACCAGCGGTTCGTCCAGCAGCAGCAGCCCGGCGTCTTTGGCCAAGGCGCGCGCCAAGGCGGTTCGCTGTTGCTGCCCGCCGGAAAGTTCCGCTGGACGACGATCGAGAAACGGCGTGAGCCGTAGTTGTTCCGCAATGGTCGCTACCCGCTGTTCCAGTTCGCCCTTACCCACGCCCCGCAGGCGCAGCGGCGAAGCAATGTTTTCGCGAACACTTAGCGAGGGGTAGTTGATGAACTGCTGGTAGACCATGGCGAGGTCGCGCTCGCGTACCGGCAGGCCGGTGACATCCCGCCAAGCACCGTCAGCGGCTTCACAAATACGCCCGGCGGTTGGCGCATCCAGCCCGGCCATTAGGCGCAGCAGCGACGTCTTGCCGGCGAGCGTGGCCCCGAGCAGCACGTTCAACTGTCCCGGCACCAGTACCAGGTTCAAGGGGTACAGGTGGGTAGCGGCCCCCACCCGCTGCTCCACCCCTTCCAGTTTCAAAGCGAGCGCGGCGGGGTGAGGCGTGGCGGGCATCTGCCGATGATACGGGGGTGCAAGGGCGGCGTCAGCCCAACGCTTACTCCGCCACCTGCACCACCACCTTGCCGAAGTTGCTGCCCTTCAACAGGCCGAGGAATGCAGCCGGGGCGTTCTCCAATCCCAAGGTCAGGTCTTCGCGGTACTTCACCTGACCGGCATGCACCCAACCTGCCATGTCACGGTGGAACGCGCCCAGCCGGTCGTAGTGGTCGGAAACGATAAAGCCTTGTACTTTCAAGCGCTTGGTCAAGATGTTGCGCATCAGAACCGGGGTGAGGTCCGGGCCTTCCGGCAAACGGGTGAGGTTGTACCAAGCAATAACGCCACAGACGGGCATGCGGGCGCCGGTATTCAGCAGCGGCACCACCGCTTGCAGCACCTTGCCGCCCACGTTCTCGAAATACACATCGATGCCCTTCGGGCAGGCTTCGGCCAAAGCAGCGGCGAGGTCGTCACGATGGTGGTCGATGCAGGCATCGAAGCCGAACTCCTTCACGGCGAAGTCGCACTTGGCAGCGCCGCCGGCAATGCCCACCACGCGGCAGCCTTTCAACTTAGCAATCTGCCCCACGGTGGCACCCACCGGGCCCGTGGCAGAAGCCACCACCACGGTTTCGCCCGCCTTCGGCTGGCCCAAGTCGAGCAAGCCGACATAGGCCGTCAAGCCAGGCATGCCGAGCACGCCCAGCGACCAAGACGCCGGTGCCAGCTTCGGGTCCAGCTTCACCAACGAGTTCATCGGCGTGGCGCCCGGCTTCATCACCGCATGGGTTTGCCAACCGGTGTTGCCGAGCACCACGTCACCCACCTGAAAGCCAGCAGCCTTTGATTCCAGTACGCGGCTAACGGTGCCGCCGACCATCACGCCGCCCACCGCTACCGGTTCGGCGTAGGACGGCCCATCGCTCATGCGATCACGCATGTAGGGGTCCAGCGAGAGGTACAGCGTCTGCAGGAGTACCTCGCCTTCGCCGGCCGTCGGCACGGGACCATCCTCGAGGCGGAACGAGTCAAGCGTGGGAACGCCGACGGGGCGCTGGGCAAGAACGACGCGACGATGCATGGTGGAGTACCTACTGAAAAGGGAATAAAAAATACTGCGGTATGCCGTGGCACAACGGACGGAAGGGTACGCAGCCGTACTAGTTCGGCTGAAGGATTGGCGGCGGCAGAAGTTTACCGGTCAGCAACCGCCAGAGGGTTAAAACCACCAGCGTCGCAATCACCAGGTTCGCCACGCCGAACAGTCCTAGCGACAACCATTCCATGAAACCTTTCTGTCCGCGCAGCACGAACACGATGCTGTCGAAAGCCAACGCAGTGACGCCGAAGCTGAAGGCCCAATAAGAGGCCATGAAGGGCTGCCGAGTAATCCAGCGCAACAGACCTGCCAGGAAAGCAAACTGCAGCAACGCATAACCCAGCAATAGTTGCGCGAATAGGTCCGCGGGACCGCCACCAAGGCCACCCGTGACAAACAAGTACCCCACGCAACCAACCGCAGGAGGGGCGAGCATGATGCCCAAAGTGGGCCTCATCGGTGCAGGTAGCGTGGCGTGATGGGCAAGACGGTGGGTGATGACAGACTCCAAAGAAAGCCAGCTGGCGAACCCGGCGCCCATGAAGAGCACCCCGACGTCTGGATGACCGAAATACCCGGCACAGAACGCGCTGACAAAGTTGCCTGCGACCGTCGGGAGATAGAGCGCCGGAGAGACGGTGCCCACTGCGCGCTCACCACGCCACAGGCGTCCGGTGAAATAAACGGCAAAGGCAAGCTGGCTCGTGGCACCCAGGACGAACAGCACAAAAGCCAGCGAATGATGGAGTGGCGCTATGGCGATGCCAGCCAACAGCGTCGCAACCGCCGCTAGCCCGACAAAACAACTCTGCAGTGGATCATGCCATTCAGCCAATGCTTCAGCGCGGTTCAGCAGCCACTTGCCGATATAGAACAGCATCAATAGTGTCCATAGCGCGAAGCTAAGCAACATGACGCCTTGGGCAATCTGCGCCGGCATCCCCCAGACCAACGTGGCAACGCGCCAGCAGTCGCCAAGCCCGACCAACCCCAGCACCATTCCAAAAAAAGACACCGGGACACTAATGGGGCGCATGGGCATGGGTGGGCAGCCTTTTTTGAAGTCGTAGTAAATGGTTGCGATAACAACCACACACCGCTATCGTCGCACGATTGTATCGAGCGCCTTGTAAAAACCCTCTTAGTGCTGCCCCGGTGGCAGTTTGCGGGTGTGGTTTATTGCAGATGTAGAGAATGTGACCATGGCCTTGTTGGTATTTGGAACGCCTGAAGTACGTCTTGCATACGTTGGGGTTATGCGGCTGGTCGCGACAGCCAACGGCAGCCGGCCCTTCGAGGGCGATCGAGCGGAATTAGTTAAGAAATTTGCAGGGCTGCTGGGCTGTGCCGGCTGCCATGGCTTCAGTCACTCTCTCAATTTCTCGTCACTGCTCGGTGCCGATGAGCCTTGGCCCGACGGTCAAGCTGCACTCGCGACAATCCGTGCCGCTCTCACAACGGAAAAAGACCGTCTAGAAGCCGTGCATGCGGGTTTGCTGGTAGCGATGTTTTCGCCGGAGCCCGACCCAGTCGCCGTGCAAACTGCTCGGTGGATTGCGAACGCATTAGACTGCGATGACCCCTTGGCCGCGAACCTGGAACAAATTGCCAACCAGAATGCGGCGGCTGCGAAGGCAGACGTGTTCCGGCGCTTCTTGTCTGAGCGTATTGCTATCGAGCGTGGTGTCATCGACGCCCATATGGAGCGACACGATCTGGCCTCCATCACCCGTCCGGCGATGATCGAGCGCTATCACCAATTGATGCAAGATGCGCCGGCGGGGTCGTTAGGCGCCGAAATGCGCGCGTTCTACAACGATGCTCACTTTGACGTTCCAGGGACACCTGGTTCACCGTTACCGGTCGAGTTCCTCGGTTCCCACGATGTTCACCATGTGCTCTCTGGCTACAACACCACCCCGCAAGGCGAGGTTTACACCGCCGTCTTCAATGCGGCGAATGCTTCGGCGGGTATCGGTTGGTTGGCCGTGGTGCTGTTGCAGTGGCACCAAGGCATCAAGCTCGGGGTGTTCGAGCCGGTGCACTCGCACCTTGACCCGGAGATGATGGCTACGGCCGCCGCGCGTGGAGCGCAAACCAAGATCGATATTTACTCCGCCCAATGGGACTGGTTGAGTTTATTGGCGCAACCCCTGGACGAGGTCCGTGCTGCCATCGGCATTCCACCCGGCGGACAGGTAGCCACTGGCGAATCTTGGGGCCTCTGAGCAATGCTAGTCGCCAGCGCGTGTTGGCTACCCTTGCTCAGCTTCACACTCGAACCCACCCATCACTAGCCTTCTTCGCGGAGCACCTCATGCAGCAACGTTTCAACAGCCAAGTGGTCGTGGTAGCAGGCGGCACCGGCGGGTTGGGCAAGGCCGTCAGTCTTGCCTTTCTGGCGGAGGGAGCGACGGTGCTGGTCACCTATCGCGGCCAAGCAGAGTTCGACGCGCTGCAACTAGCCGCGGCCGAAAGCAGCCATCGTCTCGAAGGGCATGTGGTCGATGTGCTCGATGAAGCCGCTCTGCAGTCGTTCATCACAGACGTCGTTGCGCGCCATGGCCAACTCGACGCTGTCGTGAATGCTATTGGTGGGTACGCAGCCGGTTCCCCTCCTTGGGAGATGCCGGCGGATGCGCTAGACAAGATGCTCGCGCTGAACCTGCGGTCCGGTTACCGTTTGCTACGCAATGTAGTGCCAACCTTGCTTGCTCAGCGTCGTGGCGCCATCGTCAACATCGCCGCGGTTGCCGCGGTCCAGCACGTGGCTTCGGCTGCGGAGTATGTTGCTTCGAAAGCCGCGGCCGTCGCCATGGTGGATTCGGCCGCCGCCAATCTGAAGGGCACCGGCGTGCGCGCCAACTCGGTTTTGCCGAGCATCATCAACACGGCCCCGAACCGCGCTGCCATGCCAGATGCCGACCACGCCACGTGGCCGACGCCTGAGGAAATTGCCCGGGTCATCCTGTTCCTTTGCAGTGATGACGCGCGACTCGTCAATGGCGCTGCCATCGCGGTTTAGGTCGCTTGGGCTGCGTAGGTCGCTCGGGCCATTTTGCTGCAATCGTCGAAATTTCTCCGAGCCCGCCCTCGTCACAGCGCTGTTTCGTGCGCTATCGCCTGATACTCGGCTTCCTTCCTGGCCCATGCTGCGCAATGCTTTGGCTACGCACCGGCTACCGGTTGCGGCAGCAGCAACATCGCCAAGGAGGGCTGATGATGACCGGAACTTTCGAGTGGGACGGCTGGCACGAGGCCGCCAACGTCCGCCAACATGGCGTCGCTTTCGATGACGCTCAATGGGCCTTCTTCGACACGCGCCGCGTGTTGGTAGCGGACGGTGCCCACACCGACCAGGAACCCCGCTGCTTTTGCCTTGGGCGAGTGGGCGGTTTGGTGCTTACCGTGCGGTTCCACTATCTGGAGGGCCGCATCACTTTGCTTTCGGCGGGCTACTGGAAGAAAGGGAGGCACTTCTATGAAGCGCAGAACGGCCTTGTCGGCTGAGCCCCGCGGGCGTTTGCGGATAGTGCAGGACACCCTGCCCCACCCCCGCGAACTGGTCCCGCGTGAAGACAGCGTGCAGGTTACGTGTGCGCTTAGCCGCGAGGCAGCGGAGTTTTTCCGGCTGGAGGCGGCGCAGACAAAGTTGCCGGTCCACCGTTTGCTGCGCCGCGTGCTGGAGGCCTATGCCAGCCAATGCAGTGCTGTAGCGGACCGCAACGAGCGCAGTGATTGAATATTTAAACGTCTGTTTTTTATTGGCTTTTTCAATTCAATCCGCGGACCGGAGCAACTCTTGTTCGACCACCGGTAGCTGGTCATTTCCGAAGAAGAGTTTGCCGCCAACAAACATTGATGGCGACCCGAACCCACCGCGTTCGATGAGTTCTTCGGTGTTGCTGCGCAGCCTTGCCTTCACCGGGTCCGTCGCAGCCGCGGCGAGCAAAGCGTCGCTATCCAGCGCGGCGGCCGTGGCCGCAGCCACCAACACGGCAGGGTCATCGAGGTTTTCTTCGCGAAGGAAATAAGCGGCAAACGCCTCGGCGGCAAACCGCTGCAGGCCTGCCTGGTCCGGCTCCAGCGCAGCCGCCATTCGCATGGCCAGCACGCTGCGCGCCGGATGCCACTGCGAAGGAAACCGCAGCGCCACACCGGTCAGTTCCGCCCAGTCATGCATCACCCGAAATGCTTGCTTCACGCGCCGGTTGTTGGCGTCTTCCCGCGCGGCGTACATACCGGGGTTCACTGCGTTGAAGACACCGCCCACGAGAATGGGGCGGTACACCGCGGTGGCGCCGGTCCGTTGCAGCACGGGTTGCAGGTTCACGAACGCCAAGTAGGTCCAGGGGCTGGAGAGGTCGAAGAAGAACTCTACCGAACTCATGGTGTTGGCCTCACGCCGAACAGAATCTCTCGTGCTTTCGGGTCATCGACGGCGGCGTTGTTCCGTTGGCCCTTCAACAGTTCCATTCCGCGCTGAACCGCCGGCCGAACCCGCAGCCGCGTGAACCAACGCTGTACCTCCGGGTAGGCAGCCAAGTCGATGTCGCGGCGCTTGGCCGTCACTATCCACGGGAACACGGCCATATCGGCAATGGAATACGGGCCAGCCAGACAGTCTTGAGTGGCTCGCAACTGCCCATCCATCACCCCTAGCAATCGGCGACACTCGCGGTCATACCGGTCGATGGCATAGGGAAGCTTTTCCGGAGCGTAGAGTTTGAAGTGCCCATCCTGCCCGAACATGGGCCCTAGGCCACCCATCTGCCACATCAGCCACTGGGTTGCGCTAGTGCGGCCCCGGAGGTCTTTTGGAAGGAATTGACCACTTTTATCGGCAAGATAGAGGAGGATGGCCCCAGATTCGAAAATCCGGACAGGGTCGCCACCACCTTCAGGTGTATGGTCCACCAAAGCAGGCATGCGGTTGTTCGGCGAGATTTCGAGGAATTCAGGCTTGAATTGCTCGCCCGCACCGATATCCACCGGGACTACGCGATAGGGCAGGCCCATCTCTTCCAGAGCAATGGATATCTTCCAGCCGTTAGGGGTTGGCCAGTAATAAAGGTCGATCACGGCGCGGGCGCAGGTGTGGGTACGTCGTCCTGCAGCTTGAAGCGTACCCGCAGCCGAAACTGGTTCCCGGGGCACGGCACCTTGAAGGTTTGGTTGGCAATGTAGAGCATGGCCGCTTGGTCAAGTTCCGGCGACAGACTGCTCTGTACCACTTGGAGTTGCATGGCCTGGCCTTCCGCTTGGTCCAAACGGAAATAAACGGTTACCGGGCCCTCTTGCTGCAAGCGACGCGACACGTCTGGGTAGAAGGCCTCAACCCCCGGCCCAGCCGTTATTTCCGGTCGGCAACCGGCGGGCGGTGCTGGGTCGAGCGCCGGTGGGGCAGGCAAAATGCCACAGGAAACGGTTCGCAGTTTAAGCGTCTGGTCCGTGGGCAGGAAGGCCTCCGTCACTGTCTTAGTGCGGCCAGCAGGCAGCATGACCGAGCGTTCGTCGTTGGTGCCATCAGCCAGGGGAACCAGTGTCTTGCAGATGAGATCTGTTTTGGCCTCACTGGTCACTTCCAGGCGTTGCTCGCGACACTGGGTGTCGGCCCGCCCGAGGCAGTCCACTGTTTGAGGCGCGCGTAAATAGCGGGCGTACCACCCATCGCCCGTCGTCCCCACTTCTTTTCGGCCCGTGCTTTCCACTTCCACAGGAAGAGTGGAATCCAGTTCGGTTCCCGAAGCGGTCGGGAGATTCGCAGCCTGCATTTTCCCAGGGGAGCTCCCGGCCGCAGATGCGAATGGAGCGCTAACGGACGCCAGTACCAGAGAGGTAAAAGCGGCAATGAATCGGATGCGAGGCTGGAACAAGGCGAAGTCCTTACATGGAGGGTCTGGCAGTGATGGCATGGGAGATGGCTCTGACAATAGCCACGACCCCAATATCTTACTTTGGATGGCGCGCATGGCTACAGGTTCCATGAGCCTAAAAATGAATGTTCCACGTGGAACATCACCGCGCATCTCCGTCATAGGCGGTCATGGGCTATCTCAGATGGATGTGGACCTCGCGCCGACTTGAGCCAACCTTAGGTAAACCCCCGCCGACTTTGATGACCTCAGGCGAACTTAGGCTGCGCGAACCACCCCGCGTTCCACGTGGAACATGGCACCCGGAACCCCAAACCCCGGCAAATCCTGGAGCAGGGACGTCACGAATAACTGCACTGGCAGGGTTCGCACTACCTCTACGAACCTCTCTAGGTTCACAGGGTCGAGTTCGGCAGCTGGGTCATCTAATAGGAGTGCCGTACGCCCGGCGGTATAGGTCTCCTGCAGCGCCACTTGGGCCAGGATGAGTCCTGCTGCCAACAACTTCTGCTGGCCACGAGAGACCCGCTCTCTGGCGGCCAAGCCATCTACCCTCACCCCAATATCAGCGCGGTGCGGACCGAGGTGGGTGATTCCATAGCGTTGGTCCCTCTCCCCACCCTCCTCCAGCGCCTGCGCATAAGGCACGCCTGCGGCCCAGCCTCGGTGATAGGCAAGTTCTACCTTCATTTGCAGCAACCGTTGGCCAATGTCGGCTACAAAAGGCCCTAGCAAATCGAGGTACGCACCCCTACGTTCTGCCAATAACTCACCGGCAACAGCCAATTCAGCGTCCCAGGCGCCCAATCCACCTGCCGCGCCGGCCCTGAGCGCTGCGGTTCGTTGGCGCAGAGCACGGTGGTAGCGCTGCCAGGCATCCATGAAGAAAGGTTCCACGTGGAACACTCCCCAGTCCAAAAACCGACGGCGGCGAGTTGGGCCCTCCTCCAACAGCTTGTGAACGTCCGGGTCGATGACTTGGGGTGGGAAGTGCAGTGCCAACTCGGCAGCGCTGGTGGCGGCAGCGCCGCCGACGCGAATTTCCGTGGCGCCACGAGTACCCCTCAGCCCCAAGGTCGTAGTCACCGGTGCGTTGATCACCTTCCCTACGGCCAGGAAGTCCGCTTGCCCTTGTTGGATGACACGGTCTAAACGACGGGTGCGGAATGAACGACCGCGGCCCAGAAAATACAAAGCCTCGAGAAGACTGGTCTTACCTGAGGCATTGGCGCCAACAATGAGGTTGTAGTGGCTATCGAAGGCCAGAGTGGCTTCATGAATGCAGCGGAAGCGTTCCAACTGCAAAGAAACTAGCGGCATGGACGCAGCTTAAATGCCATGCCGCTGAACCAACGCGGCTTAGAGCCGCATTGGCATAACGACATAGCGCTGTGCGCTCGAGCCGGGTGCACGCACCAAGCAACTGGAATTTGCGTCCGTCAGGCCCAATTCCACTTCGGCGCCATCGATAGCGGCCAAGGCATCCAGCAGGTAATTCACGTTGAACCCTACTTCGAAACCCTCCCCCTCGAACACCACCTCAAGCTCTTCTTCGGCCTCTTCTTGCTCCGGGTTGTGTGCTTGCAGCGTTAGCAGATTGGAACCCAGCGCCAAACGAATGCCGCGGTATTTCTCGTTGGAAAGGATGGCCATACGCTGCAAAGCACCGCGCAATTCGTCACGCCCGGAGCGCACCACGTACTTCGGGTTCGCCGGAATGACGCGCCCATACTCTGGGAAACGCCCATCGATGAGCTTCGACGTGAACCGGATATCGCCGATTTGCACGCGGATGTGGTTAGCGCCCACTTGCACCAACACGTCGCCCTCACCACCAATAAGGCGCGCCAATTCCAAAACGCCCTTGCGCGGAACGATGACCTGCTGTGCTCCACCGCTACCAGCCGGCTTGGCCAATTCCAGTTCACAAAGTGCTAAACGATGACCGTCGGTGGCAACCGTGCGCACCATCTTGCCGTCTGTCTCCAGCAACAAGCCGTTCAAGTAATAGCGAACATCTTGGTGGGCCATGCTGAAGCTGCACTTTTCCAGCAAGCGCTTCAGTTCGGCTTGTCCAAGTTCCAACGTCTGCGTCGCGTTAATTTCCTCGACCGTCGGATATTCCGTGGCAGGCAACGAGGACAGCGTGAACCGGCTACGGCCGCATTTCACTTCCACTTTGTCCGCTTTCAGTTCCACGGTGACCGGCAAGCCAGCCGGCAATGCCTTCACGATATCCAGGAACTTGCGCCCCGGAACTGTGATGTCGCCTTCGCGATCAACCTTCACTCCGCCTCTGGCCACCAACTCAACCTCGAGGTCGGTGGCAGTTACAGCGAAGGTGCCATCACGAACCACCACCAGCACATTGGCCAGGATGGGCATGGTCTGACGCCGTTCCACCACGCCCATGACGGACTGGAGAGGACCCAGGATCTGCTCACGTTCCGCGGAAAACTTCATCTGGCCACCTATGTGTTTGGTCCGGCTCCGCTCTTCTATATCTAGGATTTGATATTGAAGATAAAGAGTTGTTGTTATTACTAAGGCGACGCTTTTCTGTTAGCGAATGAAAAAAGCGTCTATAAATCATTAACTTGTACGAAGCATAAAGCTTTGGAAAACCCTCTGGCATCCAGCGCGCATCCTGTGGATGAGATGTGGATGAACCGTTGCCTATCTTGCCACTGTCTGCTGCACCACTCCAAGTGCACAATTTGTCCCGGGTTTTTCCACAGACTTATCCACAACCCTGCGCTTCTCAGCCAGTGAGTGTACGCAAGAGATTTTGAAAGTCTTCGGCGACGCGGGTTTCTGTTTCACGCAATTCTTTCACGCGTTTGCAGGCGTGCATCACCGTGGTGTGGTCCCGTCCGCCGAATGCGTCGCCAATCTCTGGCAGCGAATGGTTGGTTAATTCCTTGGCCAAAGCCATGGCTACCTGGCGTGGGCGGGCAATGCTCCGGCTACGACGATGGTTGAGCAAGTCCGCTACGCGCAGTTTGAAGTAGTCGGCCACGGTCTTTTGAATGTTCTCGACCGTGATCAGTTTTTCCTGCAGCGCCAACAAGTCCTTCAAGGCTTCCTTGGTGAAATCCACCGTGATGAGCCGGCCGGTGAACTGCGAGTTTGCGACCACACGACGTAACGCGCCTTCAAGTTCACGAACGTTGCTGCGAATGCGCTTGGCAATGAAAAATGCCACTTCTTCTGGCAAATCCACCCTAGCCTGCTGCGCTTTCCTCATCAAGATGGCCACGCAGGTCTCGAGCTCCGGCGGTTCAATGGCTACGGTAAGCCCCCAGCCAAAGCGGCTTTTCAGCCTTTCTTCTAGCCCGACGACTTCTTTCGGGTAACGGTCGCAAGTAAGGATGACTTGCTGTTGACCTTCGAGCAGTGCGTTGAAGGTATGAAAGAATTCTTCCTGGCTGCGATCTTTGCCGGCGAAGAACTGGACGTCGTCGATCATCAAAGCATCTACCGTACGGTAGGCCTGTTTGAATTCGTTGATGGTGTTGTGCTGCAAGGCACGCACCATGTCACCCACGAAGCCTTCGCTGTGAACGTACGCTACGCGGGCCCCCGGCCGGGACGCGCGAATCTGGTTGGCGACGGCATGCATCAAGTGCGTTTTACCGAGGCCGACGCCGCCGTACAAGAACAACGGATTGTAGGCGCGGCCAGGGTTTTCTGCGACTTGCAACGCGGCGGCGCGAGCCATCTGGTTGCTCTTGCCTTCGACAAAATTGTCGAAGGTGAACTCCGGATTGATGCGTGCACCAATGGGCTGCGGCGCTTTTCTGCCCTTGCCGAAGGCCTGCGGCGGTTGACCCAGGCCATCCAGTGCGCGGCCTGTGGGAACGGGCATGCCAGAGCCAGTGTTGCCAGAGCCAGTGGTGCCGATGCCTGAGTTACCAGTACCCGAGCCACCGGCACCGGCGTTACCTGTTTCTGCCGACGTCCCTGAAGCGACCGCCGCTGGGCGACTGCCAATCTCGAAGTGGACTTCAATAGGCGTGGAAGTGAGTTCCGCGGCCAACTCGACAATTCGCGCTAGCGCGTTTTCCTTTACCCAGTCGATGACAAACTGGTTTGGCGCATAGAGCCGCAGACGGCCGTCTGTCTCTGTGGCTTGCAAGGGGCGCAGCCACATGCCAAATAGCGCCGACGAGACTTCCGCCTCTAGCACACGCAGGCAATGGCTCCACAAACGGCTAGGCCCCACAGTTTCATCCTTCCTTAAAGCGCGAAGGATACCTGAACTGCGCAGATTGACATCAAGAGGTTGCAGCGCTATCTTTGGCGGCCTTGCCACTTGTCTACAGGCCGGGAGTGGGGAAACCCGCACCGGAACTGATCTATGAAGCGTACATACCAGCCCAGCAAAGTCCGTCGCGCCCGTACGCACGGTTTCCGTGCCCGCATGGCCACCAAGAAGGGCCGCCAACTGCTGGCTCGTCGTCGCGCCAAGGGCCGCGCAAAGCTCTGCCCGTAAGGCCAAGCTTTGGCTGAGGCTGCGCGCCATTGCGTTTCAGCCCCACTCCAGTTCTAAAGTCCAACTTAAAGGCATCGCCGCTCTCTTGCCGCGTTGCCAACGCCAGTACGGCCTGATGTGGCCGTTGCCTGTTCTTCAGGCCCATAATCCAACCATGGAACCCCAAAGCCCCACCGCGGGTAAGGCGCGCCTGCTCTTCAAGCCAGCGCAACGGCTGGTTGCGGGCAAACAGTTCGAAGCGGCCTACAAGGGCGGGCGCCGCAAAGGCGATTCCCTGTTCGGCGTCATTGTCCTCTCCAACGGTCTGCCGCAGGCGCGTCTGGGAATGGCGGTCAGTATCAAGTCGTGCGGCAATGCTGTCCGCCGTAACTTGGTCCGCCGCGTCATCCGCAACACCTTCCGTGAATGCCAGCACCCTCTGGCGGGGTTGGACGTAGTGGTGAATGCCCGCCCCGGCGCTCGCGATGCTGCCAATGCGGACATCGTTTCGAGCTTGGAACGTTTGTTTCGGCAACTAGCCACTACCTCGCGCCGCCCGTCGGACGCCCCCGATCCGCTTGGCCCACCGGCCGCGCAGTGAGCGAACCCGTACCCCCAACCAAACCGCCCTCCGCTGCTGCCTGGTTGCTGGGGCGCTTGGTGCGAGGCTACCAAGTGGCCCTAAGTCCGCTGAAAGGCGGTTCCACATGCCGTTTTTACCCCACTTGCTCGGCGTATGCCTTGGAGGCCCTGTACACCCACGGTGCCTTGCGCGGCGGTTGGCTAAGCTTGCGTCGGTTGGGCCGCTGCCACCCCTTCTGCACGGGCGGTTACGACCCGGTGCCCCAGAAGCGTGAACCCCACCGCTAACTGCGGTAACCTTCGCGCCACTTTTCCGTATTTTTTCGGGTCTCTTCAACCATGCCGTCGTTAGAAAACCTCCGTCCTTTCCTCTGGGCAGCTCTAGTCTCCCTGCTGTTCATGAACTACACGGCCTGGCAGAAGGACCACCCTGCTGCTCCTGCGACTGTAGCGTCTGCAGCGAATGCGCCGGCCACGGATACGTTCGCGCAGTCCGTGCCGACCGTGCCGACGGCGCCTGAGGGCGTACCTGCTCCGACGGCGTCTGCTGCGCCCGCCCCCGGTGCTGAAGCGGCCGCCCTTAGCGCAGCCGCAGTCCCGGTGGCTGCAGCGGTGGTCGCCGAGCCGGTCCCGACGCTTATTCACGTGAAGACGGACGTACTGGACCTCACGGTATCTACGCGCGGTGGCGACTTGGTGGGGCTGGACCTTTCGCAATACCCGCTACACAAGAAAAACCCGGAAGAGAAGGTTCGTCTCTTCGATGGCTCCTCGGAAGCCACGCGCTATGTCCACCAGGGCGGCTTGGTGACCGGCGGTGCCGCGTTAGGTAAAACGGGACCGAGCCACCTGGCCATCTTCACTGCCCAAAGCAGCAACTACGCCTTGGCCGATGGCGAAAACGAACTGCGCGTGCCTCTCACGTGGACCGATGGCGCAGGCCTGACGGTGATGCGGACATACGTCTTTAAGCGTGGTCAATACGCGGTCACCGTAGAAAGCGAAGTACAAAACGCTTCGAACGCCGCCGTGAACGTGGCGCCGTATTCACAGATTCTGCGCCGCGCCGCACCTGTGGAAAGCAGCATGTTCAACCCCGAAACCTATGCTTACCGTGGCCCTGCCGTTTATGACGGCGAGAAGTACAGCAAGCTCAAGGTAACCGACGATGAGTCGCGCACTTTCCAGAAGCAGATCAAGGGCGGCTGGTTCGCGGCGATGCAGCACTATTTCGTCACGGCCATCGTGCCACCAGTGGATGAAGCCTGGACGTATGCCCTGAAAATCAACGGTGACGATGCGCTGCTTCAAACCGCCGGGCCTTCCCGCAGTGTGGCAGCAGGCACTAGCGCAAAGTTGTACCAGAAGCTGTACATGGGCCCGAAGCTACAAGACCAATTAGTGACTGCTGGCCCGCGCTTGGACCTCTCGGTGGACTACGGCAAGCTGACGCTGATTGCCGAACCCCTGTTCTGGGTGTTGAAGCAGGTCCACAAGGTCGTCACCAACTGGGGCCTGACCATCATTCTGGTCACGCTGCTCATCAAGTTGGTGTTCTATAAGCTTGCCGAAACCAGCGGTCGCAGCATGGCGCGCATGCGCAACATCCAGCCGCGCATGAAGGCATTGCAAGAACGCTACGCGGACAACCGCGAAGAACTCGGCAAGCAGATGATGGAGCTCTACAAGCGCGAGAAGGTCAACCCCGTCGCCGGCTGCTTGCCCATGCTCGTGCAAATTCCGTTCTTCATTGCGTTCTATTGGGTGCTGATGGAAAGCGTCGAGATGCGTCAGGCGTCGTTCTACGGCTGGTTGAACGACCTCTCGTCGATGGACCCTTATTACATTCTGCCGATAGTCATGGCCGGTGCCATGTTCCTGCAGTTCAAACTGAACCCGGCGCCCGCGGACCCGGTGCAGGCGAAGGTATTCGCGTTCATGCCACTGGTGATGGCGGTGACTATGGCCTGGTTCCCGTCGGGCTTGTTGCTCTATTGGATTACCAACACCGGTTTATCCATTCTCCAGCAGTGGCATATCAACCGGGTGGTCGAGCGGGAGACGCCGACCAAGGCCTGAGCGCAGGGCGACGACTGGCGTCGGCGGGCCTTGGGTCTGCCGGCGCCGAGTTCGAGCAACTAGAAAAATACTGAAGGAGAGGGGACCGCCATGGACACCAAGAACGAGAATGCGCTGAGCCGCTCGCTACAGCCGCGGCACATGTTCATGATTACCATCGGTGGCATCATCGGTGCCGGTCTCTTCGTGGGTAGCAGTTCGGCTATCGAAACGGCAGGCCCTGCCGTAGTCGTCAGCTATGCCATCACCGGCCTGCTTATCTTGTTGGTCATGCGCATGCTCGGCGAGATGGCCGTGTCCATGCAGGGCGTCCGCTCGTTCACGGAATTTGCGCGCGCAGGCCTTGGTAACTGGGCTGGCTTTTCCATCGGCTGGCTCTATTGGTACTTCTGGGGCATCGTCATCCCCATCGAAGCCATCGCTGGCGCGAAGATTCTTCATGACGATTTAGGTTTCATCGCACTCACGCAGCTGCAGACCGGCGGCATCCTCATGTTGCTGATGACCGGCGTGAACTTGCTGTCGGCACGTTCTTATGGCGAATTCGAGTTTTGGTTTTCTTCCATCAAGGTAGGCGCCATTCTTGCCTTCGTGCTGGTGGCTGCCGCTTATGCTTTCGGTTTCACTTCACCTAACGGCAACACGCTAAGCAACCTCGTGTCGCACGGCGGTTTCGCGCCCATGGGTTGGGTGGCCGTGTTGGCCGCTGTCACTACTGTCATCTTCTCCATGATGGGCGCGGAAATCGTCACCATTGCCGCGGCGGAATCGACCGAACCGGCGAAAGCCGTGGCGCGTATGACGTCCAGTGTGATCAGCCGCATCATGCTGTTTTATGTGCTGTCGCTGACGTTCATTCTGGCGGTGGTGCCGTGGACGGATATTCATGCGCCTGAATCGCCGTTCACCCATGCATTGGAAGTCATGGGCATTCCGGGCGCCAGCCAAATCATGAGCTTCATCATCCTGACGGCCGTGCTGTCTTGCTTGAACTCCTGCTTTTACATCTGCTCGCGGGTTCTGTTCGTGTTGGCAGAGAAGGGCGATGCGCCGCGTTGGCTCGTCAAGACGAATGCCCAGAAAGTGCCTTCACGTTCGGTGTTGCTCGGTGCGGCAGCGGGCTTTCTGGGCCTCTACGCGCAGGCTGCTTCCGAAAGCGTGTTCACCTTCTTGGTGAACGCCTCCGGCGCCATCATTCTGTTCATCTACATTGCCATGGCGCTCGCGCAGATTCGTCTGCGGCGCCAAGCGGACGCGGACGGCCACAGGCCGGCGCTACCGATGTGGGGCTTTCCGTACCTCAGCTATTTCGCGATCGGCGCCATGGTTGCTGTGCTGCTTGCTATGGTGCTGACGCCGGCGCTGTCGACCCAGTTCTGGGCGAGCGTGGTTTCGGTAGTCGTAGTGCTGTTGGCCTACCAGGTGCGGCGCCTGCGCGGCTAGAAGTCGCGAGCAAGCTCGCTCCTACAAGAATGCATCAGTCTCGCGTGCGCAGGCGCAGCGTTTCCCAGCTTGCATCTGCCAGCCAGCCGCCGTCGACCGGTAAGCTCACGCCATTCACGAAGCCACTGGTTTTCGCGTCCGCGAGATAGGCGATTGCTGAGGCCACATCCTGCGGGCTGGCGAAGCGGTTCATGGGCACGCGGTTTCTAATGTCCGCATCCGTGTAGTTGCCAGGGCCTTGGTCCGCTTCATCCATTTCGGTCTTGATCCAGCCCGGGCACACAGCATTCACGCGCACGCCACGGCCACCCCATTCGGCAGCCAGCGTATGCGTCAGGCCAATCAAGCCATGCTTCGAAGCGTTGTAGGCACTGCGGTGGCTAACGCCGCGCAACCCGGCGATAGACGCCACGTTGATGATGCTGCCCGAGCGTCGCTCCAGCATCTGCGCGCCTAAGTGCTTGCACAGCAGGAAGGGGCCGAGCAGGTTCACGTTCATCACGCGTTGCCACTGTTCGGCGGTGGTGTCTTCCGCAGGCGTAATGAAGCTGATGCCGGCGTTGTTCACGAGCGCATCGGCCGCACCGCGGGTGGTAGCCACATGGTCGGCCAACATCTTGACGAAGGCTTCGGAAGAAACATCGCCCGAGAGCCCATCTACCGAATGGCCGGCGGCGCGCAGTTTGCTGAGCGCGTTGTCCAACGGCTGCAGGTCCGTCAGGACCACGTGCCAGCCTTGTTGGGCGAGGAGGGTGGAAGTGGCAAAGCCCACGCCTTGGGCGGCGCCAGTAACAACAACGGTACGAGTCACGTTCATCCCTTGGAAACTCGGTAAAATGCCTGAGGATTCTAGGGCAGCGGCCCGGAACAAACCATGCGGGGAAAACGTAGCTTGCTGCCACGGTTGAAAAATCTGCAGGT
>Ga0114970_10001401_pt1 | contig 17982 bp, 16 predicted proteins | sample M_140205_XF_Meta_FD_87030 | JGI IMG/M metagenome (GOLD analysis project Ga0114970, IMG submission 87030) | Freshwater microbial communities from Lake Montjoie, Canada to study carbon cycling - M_140205_XF_MetaG | ecosystem: Environmental > Aquatic > Freshwater > Lake | place: Lake Montjoie... | reverse complement strand
ATCCCTTTGCGATTTGAATCAACGCTGCTGGATTAGTAAATATCGCACTAAATGACCCTTCATCGGTTACACCTGTACCTGCTCAACTATAGTTGTTATCAACATATCGTGTATAATCCCAGTCAAAATTTTTCCAAGGATATACCATATTTTTAAATTCAGGTTTCATACGTGTAAATTTTTCAACGGCCAATTGAGCACAATCAAATTCGGTCGAACCACCCGCATTTTTACAATTTTGTATATCGGTATCAAGTGCTTTACAATCAGGTTTATATGGTAAAGGACATCCGTATTTCGCGCGTTCGTTCGCGTTCATATATGTATTGTGTATATTTTTTTAGAATACGGGGAAGAGAAATGAAATATAGTCTCTAATTTTGATTTTACACATTCATATATTTTATTTCCAAGTTCAATCCCGCGTTGATTCGATTCAATTGTTTGTGTTCCACCCCATACTTGCGACATTCCAGCATCGACGTACAATTCTCTTACATAATTATATCTCAAAATAATATCATGTTTTGGCGCCTTTTCAGGTTCAATATTACTACATCCACGTTTGAATATAAATTCGCCACAAAGTCGAAGTTTTGTTTGAGGACAAAGAATAGCGGACATCATTGGTGGATTGTATAGAATAACGTTTTTACATGGATAATACAATCTATCACTGTTAAACCACCATTCCAATATTTTTCCACCAACATTCGCAAATACGGCGTGTTCATTTATAGCACCGGGAGAAGAAGGACTAATATATGCGGGATCTTGATAAGGTTGGAACCGGTTTATTGGATAATAGTATTTCATCAATTGTATTGGTCGAGCAAGGGGATATAATGATTTATATTTCCAGGCGGCAATTCCGGCATCTAATAACCCAGAACAAAGAGCAAATAGCATATTTATTTCATCATCTATATTTTGCGAATTCACATGTGATAAAAACATTGCGATTATGACCCAGAATCCAGGAGAAGATAATGTAGTACGTTCATTGAATGATAGAAATTCAGCAATTAGTTTGTGTCGTTCATTTAGATTTTCGTATATAGGCACCATATTATCAATTTCTGTTTGTGGATGTGTTTTTGGTGGAGGAGGTATTATATTTAAAAGTTTATTACTATCAACCACAAAACCTACCATATCACCCCATTTACGTCCTAAATATGTCTGCACTTTAAAACTATTTTCAATATTAACGTCAATAATAGGTTGCCCTTGTGAATTGATTTCTTCTCCTGTTGGAACGGTCTCTGGACTCCATTCATCGAGATTTGTTGAAATAGGGGTTTCTGTTTCATATTTTGCATTATTCAATAGTTGTTCTTTGCCTAAAATGTGCGCGCGCCCCCAATCATAAATGATTTGTTGTATATTTGCTGCGATATCTATGGTTGGAATAGACAGTGTAAAAAGACTGGGTTTATATGTATCGTTATCTGGATAAAGAGCAGATATAAATCCAATATGTCCGTAATATATAAGAGTTTTCAACGCAACCATATTACCAGTAGCACACATATTCCGCAATTGAATATAACAAGCAGGTATTTCCACCCTATCATTTGATACATTTGCTTTCGAAAATAAAGTTCCAATATTATACATTAATTGTGAGTAACTATAGAGAATACACGATATGCGTGTAGGAGATGCGTCGTTATGACGTATAACCTCGTCAAATAAATTATATACTAAATTATCTAAAACACTCATAAATATATATGTTATTTATATATTTTTATAAGTATTTAACCGTATTATATTAGAATTCATATGTCAAACTATATTCAAATAACGCAAATATATTTTATTAACCATCACAGCGTCGTGCTTAAGCACATATTTTTTGTTTTTGCATAAAATAAAATATTTTCTTATGTAATAAATTGTGTGATTTTTAGGTAAAGACCGTGTCCAAACACTGTAAGGGTTAATAAGATGTAAATCACTATTACAATTATATCATCTTTGCACCAAGTTGAATCAAATCATTTTTATATTTTTTACTAACAATGAATCCATTATATGTTTGACTATAATAGACAACGCGTTCATCATGAAACAAGTTCCATCCATTTCGACCAAAACGTTCTGGATATTTTTTTTTTAATTCTTCAATTGGACATGTGGGAAAAAGGACGTAACTATTTCGTGTTTTAGGATTTAGATGAAATTTAAATTGTTGGCTTTCGGGTTTTGGTTTTTGTTCTGTTTCTGTGTCGGTTTCCTTATTTATTTTGTGAATACCAAACCAATCATCATAATAACTTATTTCAGATGGAATATTTGAAACACAATTCTTCCAATCGGCATAGTAGCCCAATATACCCGTATTCCATTCATCATAGTCATCATAATAACCTTTTTTAGAAGATGATGCCAACTTTATACGAATAGGAACATACACTAATATAGTAGACGATATATTTTTTTGCATTAAATAGATATCAAAATTATCATATTTATTAGAAAGATATGTATGCCAAAGATAGTCTTTCACTTCTGTAGAAAGAGAATGAATGGGTACCCATTCGTGAATATATTCACTATCATTAAATGTCTTAATAGAACTTGCCTCTTGTTCAAATGATTCTTTTTTTGAATTCCAGTAAATCTCGAAAAGTGGATTCTCGGCCGTCAATTCATAATCCAATAAAGATGTATATCCTCCTTTTTTTAGAAAAAAATCACGAATGGATGAACTGAAATGAGATAGAGTGAAGTAAATCATTTTAGATGACATTTATTGATATAAATATATTATATATGCTATAGTATTTCTTATATTCATAATATATATTGGTTAACAACAGCAATCAATTCGTCGCGTTTAAGACCCGTTGTTCGAAGTCCCATTTTTGATGCCAATTCATTTAATTGTGCGACTTTCAATGTAGAAATACATTGAATTTTTGCGGTCAATTGTGATATCATCAATTTCATAATAATACGTGCATTTTTTTGCGGAATTAAATTTGTATCCCCTGATTTTGAAAGAAGTGGACTATAAGATGTTTTTCCATTTTTGTTCATTTTTAAAATGATAATATAGTTGATATTACAACTATCGATTGTATCCGTTGTCAATGGTTTTAATTCCCGAAATGTATAATCTTCACTAACGATAAGAATACATATATTAAAACGAGCACAAATATAGGATAAAAACATGTGGTGTTCATCGGGTTCCATATCCATATCATTGTTGAGCTTAAACAATGATTCCATTAAAGCCTTTCTTTTGATTTTATATGCAGATAAATTGAGAGATTTGAATAACCCTTTTTCTACCATATCCAATCCCATTTGCTTACGAAATTCTTGAATATGCGTATTGATTTCACTTGTTGATGTCATCAATGAAAAAGTGGGTGAAAATATATACAAAACACTAGCAATTCCCGTATTTTTAGTTATATTAATTATATATTTTGTATAATAATCCATGCCAATCCAACTAAATTCATTTAGGTTATCAATCGATTCCATTTTAGGTAGAGAAGGAGGCTCACTACTGCGAGTATTATAATATAATACGGTATCAATACGACGTATATCACCTAAAAAGTAATCATAACCAATGGAAGATGACTGATCATGATGGTTCGTGCTTATTTTTGGAACAGATATAATCATTATTTACAATAGAACGAATGATTTATAATAATTATTATATTACAAATCATTTTTTTATATATAACCGACTTGATTATTTAAACACATTCAATATCAAATGTTAATTCAATTTGAATCGATTCTTCTATATAATCTCGCTCATCTTCATCACATTGACCCGCTGCTATGTTTTTACACCGTTTTAATAACCGTGCTTTAAACCCAATCGTTTTCTTTTTCCTCTGTGTTTGAACACTTGCTGCGGTTTCATCATTTTCTCCATCAATATCTTCGTTTATATCCTGATCCATTTCTTGGTCAAATTCTGTTTCAATTTCTTGCTCTTGGTTCGTTTCTAATTCACATTCAGTTTTTATTTCATCTAATAAATCACACGAAACAATTTCATTATCGGTTGTAACAAACGGTGAATAATCATTTGAAATATTAATAACATAATCGAATTTTTCAGCATAGTTATTAAATGACGATTTTAATTCCAAATTTAATTTATTTTCTTGAATTTTATTTTCTATTTGTATAATATGTTTTTTATTTGCGTCAATAAAATCCAAAAAACATCGAATTTCATTTATACACTGTTCATCACACGCCAACAAATTTAAAAATATACCATTTTTATTACGTGTATATTTAATTTTATTCTTAAAAACAATTTTAAATAATTCCTTTGCTTCGGTTTTGTCGATTCGTTCAATTCGCGTTTTTAGTCGTGATAATACTATATCCGACATTCTATGATTATAATAGTCTTTTTTCTTTAGGTTGTTTTAACTATATTATAATATTAAATATGATTTTATATTATTATGTATCTACCAGATTTTAGTTGTGAATTCAAAGTTTCCGGGTTCACAATAATCATTGAGTCTATCTTCACCAGGTGCTTCCATTTGAACATTTTCATCCATAACTTCATTTTCAGGAATCATCGCAAGATTACGGAAATATTTTTCTTCATCAAATAATGCTTCGGTAAATCCAGTTCCAGAATGAACTTCTTGACCAAACATGATATTAGCGGATACACCCGTCATCTTATCCAATTCGCCGAAAATTGCCGCTTTTGCCAACATATCGGTTGTTTCTTCAAATGAACATTTCGGTAAAGGTCCTCTATCTGATTTGTTAATTCCGTGTCGGTCAATTGACATAATACCGCCGCGATTTACCATAGTATCCGCCAGTAATGCAATATGGCGATAATTCACATATGTGCTATCCGAACCAATCAATTCTGTTATTTCATTGATAAGCATTTCACGAACTGCTTCTACACCAAGTGTTTCATAGATTTCATAAATACTGTTTGTATATGTTTTCGATGCATCGACGTTTGGATGACACATAATATCAACAAAATTACTACCTTCTGTATAAAGAACCCACGTCGATTTTGGAACATAATCATCCGAGTTGGGCGATACACGATATATCATTCCCTCCGTTTTTTCCATCGATACACTATTAATACCCTTGATTCCTTTAATAACAATGTCATTCAATACGGTTTTTTCCAGATTTTTAATGGTCATAATCATATCTTCGCTATCCGTTTGTGTCGGGTCATCCGACAATTTCAAGAAATGGAAACGAAAGATTAGTTTGCTTGCGTTATCATCACTATACACAAATCGAATATCTTTCGCCAAATCGTTATTAAATTTACTTTGGATAATGTAGTAAATATCCGACATTCTAATATCTTTATCAAACATGGTGCTTTTATTAAATTCTAAACGCAAAATCCAAGGTGAACGTTCCTCTTGCTCTTCAGTTCCACTCTCAATATCTTGGAAGAATTCGTAAATTTCCATCAGTTCCTTGTCTTCGTCAATAAGTGTCATTTTTGTTCCATCCGTGCTAACAGGGTCAAAGTAAATACGACTACTTGTGCAAATATCTTTGAGTGTGGTTATCTCAATCGTATTTAGAACTGCATTAGCTTTTTCCTTCTCGAATTTATGTTCATTATCAATAAATACGGTCATTGTGGGTGATTTCATATTTTTGCTAACGGAAATGATTTCTTTCAAACGAGGAAGACCACGTGTCACAGCTGATTTGGCACTAATACCCGCAAAATGAAACGTGTTTAGCGTCATTTGAGTACAAGGCTCACCAATCGACTGCGCAGCAATAACACCCACAAGTTGTCCTGGAACCGCAAATGATTCCTTGAATTTTAATTCAATCTGTTCAACAATGTAATCAAACGCCGCACGCGTAATCTTGAATGTATTCATCATATATTTTGGGGATAGAATCGAATTCAATAGTGCGTGAAATGTGCAATTTGCCGGATTGGATTCTTTAATAACCGACATTTTTTTTAAATACTGAATTCTTTCAAGAATATAGAGTGGATTCATATCACATAAATAATCAGATGTGATATTTGACTGAAATATTGCCTGTGCGTTCGTAATAATACGTTTGACGTTGACCGGGTAGTAAATATCGCTTTTGGTTGTATATTTGAATACATTTTCAATGAGATATCTTCGCGCATCCATTATTTCCTGGTAATGAACCAACATTTTGGTATAAAATTCGGTTCTAGCCAAAGGTGTCATCCGCTTAAATTCAGCCGCAACAGTAGGTGTTACACTTTTAATCCAATTATCAGTCGGTGCAATTAAATAGTTTTTCGCAATTTCCGCGGCATTCATTGAAATCGATGGGATCCGTTGCTTTTCAATGTTTTCAGGATTCATACCATCTTCACCATAGAGAAATTGAACAATATTGCCATTATCAGTTCTCACGGTTTGGTCTTGACATACTACGATATCTTCCATTGCTTTAACCAATTTACGTTGGATGTATCCAGACTCAGACGTTTTGATAGCAGTATCTATAATACCTTCACGCCCACCCATCGAATGGAAGAAGAACTCTTGAGGATTCAAACCGGTCAAAAAGCTATTTTCGACAAATCCGCGTGCCAAGGGTCCATCATCGAATTTATTAAAATGAGGTAGGGTTCGATGACTAAAACCATATGGGCAACGTTTGCCATCCACGTTTTGTTGTCCCACGCATGCCGTGATTTGCGCAATATTAACCTTAGTTCCTTTTGAACCTGATTCAACCATATTCACCATACGATTACTTTTCACTTGATGCTTCGCAACTTGAATACCCGTATCTTGAATCGCCGAATTGAGTGCACCATTGACCTGAATTTCAAACTCCAACGAATTCGCCTTACCACTATCATTTGAAAATGTTCCATCATGAATACTTTGAATGATTGTTGCAACTTGGGTCTTCTTTGATTTGATGATTTCGGTTATATGTCTCTGGGCAGCATTATTAATAACCAAATCACTAATACCTACACTGAAACCACTCATAAGCATCCAATTCGTAATCAAACTCATAATATTATCCAAAAATTCCTTTGCGGCACGAGGGCCATATTCATTATAAATGATATGGATAATACCCTGTTCTTTCCCACCCAGCAAACTTTTATCAAATACACCATCCAAGATTTTGCCTTGTACAATCTTAACCACATTTTGGTATTTGAGTGGGTCATCATCACTATAGCTATCATTTTGTTTTGTTATATTTATTTTGGGTAAAACGGTTGATAGAATGGTTCGACCACTCCACAAGTCCTGTGTCAGTCTATCTTCATCGTCAAAATAGAATTTATATACGGGGAATCCTCTTGGTAAATCTTTGACTAATGTTCCAGCTGTTACATCGGGGGGTGGTATCGTTCCATCGAATCGTTTATTCCATACCAACAAGTCCATAACTTGTGACCTATTCAAGAAATTATCATATTTTGTAAAACGATACGCACCAACAAGTGTATCTTGAACAATTGAAATAATAGGACGATTTTGAGCAGGCGTAATAATTTGCGTAGGTACACTCGCAAGTGCTTCCAATTCAATTTGTGTTTGTTTGGATTGAGGAACGTGCATATTCATTTCATCACCATCAAAATCGGCATTGTAAGGAGTAGTGACATTTGGGTTCAAACGAAATGTATTGTATGGCATAATGCGCACACGATGTGCCATCATAGACATTTTATGAAGTGATGGCTGACGATTAAATAACACCATATCACCGTCTACCAAATGACGATTCACAATATCACCTAATTCCAACACAATATTTTCACGATTAATATGTTTCAACGAAATAACTTGTTTATCACTATTGCGTTTATAACTTTTTGCACCTGGATATTCATCCGGACCATTTTGAATACGAATCATCAACCATGTAATATTGTATTTAGTTACCACCTCAGGGAAAGTGAGATTTTTTGCGATTTTAATAGGAACGCCGAGTTCATCAATTTCCAAGTTGGGATCAGGGCTAATGACACTACGTGCCGAAAAATCAACACGCTTTCCCATTAAATTACCACGCACACGCCCCTCTTTTGATTTCAAACGATCTTTGATTGACTTCAATGGTCTTCCACTGCGCTGTTGTGCTGGAGGAACACCTGGTAAATTATTATCGATTAGTGTGCTGACGTGATATTGAAGTAGTTGGGTCCACTCGTCAATAATATTTTTAGGCGCATTTGCCTCGATTTTTTGTTTTAGAGCACGATTCGTTTTGACAATATCGCATAATTTATGTGTCAAATCATCTTCCATTCGCGTGTTTGTGTCATTGCGAACACTGGGACGAACACTTGGGGGTGGAACAGGTAATACCGTACAAATCAACCAATCCGGATGACACCATAACTTATTAAAACCCATCAATTCGGCTTCATCTGATGTTATTTGTTTGAAAATACGATGGACTTGTTCCGCTGTCCATACCAATCGAAGAGGAGGTGCCTTTTTATCGGCGGAATTTACCTTAAATTCTAATATGATACGACCAATCGCATTATTATCACGCTTAATCGTAGAAGGTTGAAATGCTCCGCATCCACACGCATTTTTTTCACCACAGCGTTTTACTTTGGAACTTTGTGTATAGATAAAACTGAATCGTTGTGCAGGACTGCGCTTCATTAAATTACGACGAATGGATGCATCCTCCAAATTAATAAGCGGTTTTGCACAACGATAACATACCAATTGAATAGCTTTCATAATAACTGCCATGAATTGAACATGGAATACGGGAACCGCTAAACGAATATGACCCGGATGACCAGGGCATTGATTACTCTTTTGACCACAGCTTAAGCACATCATACCCAGATCAAGTGGTCCCATTCTACGGTCAAATAATCCTCCTACTACAGCCATTTCACCATCATATGTTTCCTGTGTAACAATTTCTGCTACACTACGACGTTCTATTTCATCCGGACTCAATACCGAGAATTGAACACCAGTGACGGTACTAATATCAGCATTACCATAATCCAATTCTTTGTAGTATGACATTATATATAATATTTAGGATTATTTTTATACTGTTTTTAACGGCAATGAAATGTTGATATGAATTTAATGTTATGAAATTCAAATCAATTTTTTATGAATCATTCATCCTTTGTAAAATTAAGGTTTGCTATGTGACTGCGATAGCTAATATCATCCGGTGATAAATATGAAAGCACTTTATTGAAACTCGAAACATCTGCCATTTTTTTATCACTATTCCACACTTTAATTAACGCATTGTATTTTTTAGACACAATACTAATTCCATTAATGATATCTGTTTCTTTGTTTGTTACATTTGTTAGAATGATGAGATTTATAAAATCCCACATAACTTTATCTACTATATCCTTTTGTACTTTAATATTATAACATCCACCATTCCTATTTGATACATCTTCCCAAATAGGAATTATCCCATCACGCATAAAGAAATAATAACCGTTTAAAAATTGTGGCAAATGATGAAAACTATTGACAAACATACTATAACCACGTATTGTATTAAAATCATAAATACGAATGTAGCTACTTGTTTCCCAACTAGGTTCATCTTGTTTATGATACCATACCGTCCATTTATTCACCAATGGTATATCCAATTCAATAACAGGCGTATGTAATGTGTCGGTCATTATTATCTTTATAAAATAATATATTTATTATGTCTTATATACTTTTAATCATTGTAATTATTATTATCGTATCTATGGCCTTGATATATAAATACTGCTATTCTATTGTCCGCGAATCCTTTTTAGTAAATCGCGTTATGTTATCAAATGATACACTCAATCCTCTTGTTATTAGTATATTAGAAACTTATCCTATTCAACGCGAGTTCGTCAAAGTTCTTTCAAAATATATACCACTCTATTGGTACCAAATGAAACATTCATTGGAATATCTACAACCAGAACTATTACATAAAACAGATTTGGTTATTATGTTCCGCCCCATAGCTGTTAATTTATATCTAACAGGTAAATTACCTGATCTAAGATTTATTACAAATCTATATACGATATATTTATCGATGTGTGTTGAAAATGATTCATCTCTAAATGAATATGAAGATATTTTGACAAATAATACAAATAACAATATTATAAAGTTTTACATTATAGATGAATCAATGGAACAATTACTTCGAATATTATTCCCGTTCAAACAAATAAAATTTATAGTTATTCATATAAATGATTTGTGTAAAAAAATGGACCCATATGGAATTTATATATTATGGACAACTGAATATTCACAACCATTAATACAATTATCAAAATATAATAAATATCGAATTATTACAATTGCACCAAATCATCCAATTTTACAAAAAATAACAAAAGAGTATCCAGCAATACGTATAACAAAATATGATATATCACTCCAACAGGCGTCAAATGTAGAAAGAGTTATTTATGGATTAAATACAAAAATGGCAATTTATAGTGTTCGTGATTCATCGAATGATATTCGAATAAATACATTCATTCGAACGTGTTTTAATTTTTTAGAAAAAATCAGGACAGAAGTAGAATCAACTGAAGCAAAACATACATTTGAAGAATTACGTGTTGAGAATTTCATTGAAATGGCATTAGTTCCATATCATACACAAGTGTATAACTATTTTAAAGAATTACAGTTAATAACATATAATGATGACCCAATATGTAAAAATGTTATAGGTTCTATTCCGTGTAATATAAATGTATTGCACGATAATCGTATGAAATTAATGTTTACTCCACATATTCAATTATAATTAGAAACTTCAAATATGCAATTTTTGACATTTTTATCTATAAATCTATTAATAATTCATAATATATATTTGTTAAATTATTATTGAAAAATATTCAATCATATCATTACTATAACGAGAATAAATATCACCTATTAAAATGATATTAGTTATTTATTATATAATGGTAAATAATATAATATATTTATATACCATTATATGAAATTTTTGTATTACCTTGCTGCTTTTGGTAATAATGATATACCTGTCAAATATGATATTCTTATACATAATTTAAATTATATTTACAACAATATCAAAGAAAAATTTAGCATTGTTATCAATTTTTACACAATATCAAATGAAATAAAAGATAACATTCGAAAATTGGATTTTATAGAAAACACATACTTTTATGAAAAAACAGGTATTTTAACTGAGCTATTTTTAACAAATCCGTATAATAATGAGATTCACAACTACGATTACATTCTATTTACATTAGACGATGTGAAAATTATAAATATTGATATTTTAAATATGATCGAAATAAAAAAAAAACATAAAATTCAAATTCTTTCGCCTAAAATATTAAATAGCACACATCCATTTATGAATGTATTTAACAACCTTACCATACATAACTTTCTCGAAGTATATATGTTATTACTATCACCATTAGATTTCGACACCTTTTGTTCTATTCATACAATTGAAAATAAATGGATGTGGGGTGTAGATTTATTATTTGGATATTATAATATCAAAGCCGGTGTAATCAATTCATATGTTGTAAATCATGTATTTCCAAGTAAAACATATCGAACCGATGCTGCTAATATGTGTAATGAATATATGCGAAAATATACAAAATACACAAACTATGAACAAATTCCCAAAGATTATTATGCTATTTCGCAAAAAATTGATAATTATATATAAATATTTATACGAAACAATATACAATGAAACTAGGGTTATCTCATATTAATATAGACGATTTAGAACAATTACCACACGATGTTCTAAAGCGTCTTATTCAACAAGTGGCCACATCACCACTGGCTGATCCAGAATCTACCAAAAAGATACCAATACAATTAATTGAATCAATCAACCATATTATTCGATTGCGTGAATATACAGATATACCCGTCATTCAATCCACTGATTCAAAACAAACAATAAAACAAATAATTGAACAATTATTATACACTATTGACCGAGATGGATATGTAGTTCATATTGTCGAAACGTCTCCTGCCGACTGCTCTCGTGAATGTAGTATTGCCGTTAATCATTATCGGGTGGCTTCTATTGCTGAAATCATTCAATTGGTGATCGATACATTTGATTTATTACCTAGCACGGATTGGGAAAAATTACCGGTATCGTATAAACAATACGAGGACCAATATATTAGTCAAAAAATGGATTGCGCACCTTTATATGTATCCGTATTCGACATAAAGACTTGTGAATTTATCAAACCATTGACGATGTCACAGTATTATACGTGTTATAAACAATATAGAAAAACACAAAAGGCAGTAAAAATTTGAAGTCTATATTATTATATGACTAACCAGTAGCAAAAGTATACGGACAGACATGGCCGAAATGACATTTCACAATACGTCATACAAGGATTATGAATTGGGTGACGACATTTACAACGGCATTTATTCAACGACAGGCCTTCGCATCAATTTACGACACAGCATGCGGTTTTTTCGCCTGAGTGCGGAATATCTTGACAATTTTACAGGTGATGATGATGATTTGAAATACATTCGGCAAATTGTCGCACTACAAGGTGCTTACGCCCGTTTAGCGCGGTTATATGAAGACGAAAGCCGGCAATCATATACAGCGTATTTCGACGAATTCCACGACATTGTGTTCAACGGTTTAACCGTTATAACATCATTGGTGGAATCTATTCCGCAATTTTACCCTCCGGAATTTCAATTGGTCGCGTTTTATGATTGATAGATTTATAGAAATGTTTGTGTTATTACCATTTCACTTTTTTTAATTATTAATTTTATTTGAACTATATAATATAATGACATTGAAACTAAATATTCGCGACAGGCGAACAAAGAAACAGAAATATACACGTCGAAAAAATAAACGAACACAATATGGAGGTTCTCAACCTCAACATGTATCTCAAAAAGCACCTGTCTGGACATTTACAGATGATTTTGTGTATAACATAAACTATCAATTATGGTTTCCCGAAAAGAAAAAATCGTTCTTCTGGTCTTCTAATACTATTAATGTTCAAGCGTATTTTAAAATTAGTTTGTCTGCAACTTCAGAAAACCCTAAACAAACAGACCATAAATTAACATGTCAATTACAATTGAAAAAATGTATAACGCAATATTGTATAATGATGGATGAGCAAATAGAATATATGATAAATTTTAAGTTATTTGTCGAAAGAGATATAATATATAATATATATTATATCGACCCTGAAACAAATGGCGTTATTTTAATTGCGAAATATATAAAAAAAAGATTACCAGAGAAAGAGATGAATGTATTTGAAGACCAAAGAATACCACTTCCTGAAACCTTAAAATTAAGTATTTTTGAGTACGCATTAAATTCTACATTTTTTCATAGTGTATTTCAGCACATTACAGACATATATGGTCAACGACAGTATAAGCAACGATTACAAAAAGAGAAAGAAGAACGATTACAAAAAGCGGAAGAAGAACAGACGACACACAACTCTTCAACATCCACCAATACCACCACTACACAGGATAGTAATAAATATCAATCAAGCGCTAATGACACTGGTCATACACCATCCCCAACAACCTACACCAATCACTCTAATTGGGATGATTCACATCAACCAACTGCTGCAATCACTACTTATCAACCGTATAACGGAATGTCTTATGAAGAATGGCAACAAAATAATTTATAAATATAAAAACAACAAACATACTTGACGATGCAATGTTTAAATTACATCATTTATATTTTGATATTGTCGAAAAACGGTGTAATTATCTACGAGGTTTTCTGCATCCATTCATTCTATAGGTTTCACCCCCGATATGACTATATCTATCATATCCGAACCATTCAAATTGTATATTTGACGTATGCGTTCGTAATCCAAATTTTCCGGTAAATAATGTGACAATTGTTCCAACGACTTATATTTACAAATAAGATAATAGGCGATAACAGAATTTTTAAGATTACTAACATATTTAAATTTAATATTTTTATAATAATCTGATCCACATAGAATACACAAATCCGTAAATTCAGCACTGGTTACATTCAAATCTTTTTTAATTTCGGCCAGATTATATTCGAGAATGTGTGAGCTATTTGTTTTGTAAAATCGATACAAATGGTCACATCCATATACCAACATATCATTATCTTCTGATATGACACCGTCGATTTGTTTCTGTTGGTATAATAGACCGATTGTTTTATCCGCCTCCATATATGGATTATCAACATATTGAACCCCCATAACTATACATAAATGTTTTATGGTTTGTTTTAGTTTCTTATCAATCGATAAGCAATTCTTCTTCAACTCATTTATTTTCGATAAAATGGAAACTTTTCTATCGTCTTCCATAGAATCACTTGGTTCATCCTTTAAATATACGGATTCCAAATAATGGATGACTTCCATACTACGACTTTTACGAATAGCTCGTTTATGAAGTTCTGCCATTTTTTCCTTAGGTGGACGCCCCTCAAATATATAAACCGGCATAATTTTAAATCGATCCAAATGGATGATTTGTTTGAATATTTCTTCAACTGGGTCTTTATTTTGAATTAATGCTTTGTATAAATACAATTGTAAATCTATAGCTATGCGTTTATTGCGTAAATCATATAGTGTGCGTTCTTTAATAGAATTTGTGCTATATCGTTTAATAAGATAATTCAAATCTCTAACACCCATTTTATATATGTATGTATATTTATTGGTTTATTTTCTTTATACTTATTATTATCTTGCATTCAATTTTTTGACACACATATTTAATTCTCTTCATACATTATATGTTAGACCTGAGTCCCGACGAATTAAAGACACTAACAGGTAGATTCGCATTTGATGGCATACGCGAATACGTTTTAAAAAATGTATATGAACGGCGTATATTTAAAAATGAACGATTACATATGACCTATTTTTTAATGAAGGGAATGGATTCGCGGTTGATAGAAACAAATGCACAAGAAATGATACGTCGTACATTACTTTTTGATTCATTGGTACCACCTCGACCGACAACTTTAATATTATATTGGTTCCCAACCCCATTGAAAAAGAAAATAAATTACCGCAAACAGAGTATTGATGTTCCAGAAATTAATAGTGGATATACACTCCATTCGCCTGGTATTCCATATATTTGTATCTATCGATATGAAGAAGCATTAAAAGTGCTCCTACACGAATGTTCGCATTTTTATCATTTGGAACACAAATTATCCAATAATATATACGATAATTATTTCATTAATAAATACGACATAAAAATAGACTGCTCATTAATGGAAACATATAGTGAGGTCATCGGGGTTATTATGAATATCTATTTCATTTCAGGTGAATCAAATAATCGTGAAAAAATGTATCAATTATATTTAATTGAATTGGCATTTGCTCTACAACAATGTGCTAAAATTTGCGATTTTTTTCATATTCGGTCTATTCGCGAATTATCAAAATTGAAATCGAATACAAATATAATGACCTATTTTTTCCTGAAAACGGCATTTATGTTATCTAACGTAGAACGTGTTGATTTTGATGCATTTATTGATTCATTGTTTCATACGTCGAAACCACTTGTTTTAGAAAACCCGGATGAATTCTGTAGAAGAATAGATGAAAATCTACAAATAACAATTGATACTGCTGTTAAATATGAAGAATTTAATATCGATTTGCCGAAAGAAATATCGGATTCGATGCGAATGACGATTGTTGATTTTATAGAACACGTTTAATAGATCGATATATAAAATATGTCGAATACGCGTATTTTTGATGATAGCTATTAGGTATTAAAAATTTGATAGCTATATTTTCAAATGTTAATATATTAGACAAAACACACAAGCCAACCAACAATGACTGACAGCAACAGCAGCAACAACAACATACAGGAATTCACGACACGCTACGCAGCACTTGATGGCGCAAAACAAAATATCGTGCGCAATCTTCTATGGGTGATTTCCGAAAAGGCAGAGCAGGGTTTGTGTGCGTGCGTTCATACCGTAATGTGTCCGGTGGAAGAACACATCCTTCCACTTCTTACATTGTTGAGTTCAAGTGTTCATATTTCAAATATAGCAGATGCCGACACCGACGATGCCGAACCCACGAAAAAACAATACACCTTGACATGGACACTTGGTGATTTCTTTGTTCCCGAATTCATTATTCAAGAATCAAACGCACAATGGGACCAATGGGCATCACTGATGTCATTGGATGACGATGAAGAACGGGATAACTAATTAATATCTTCATCGCGTGTCCTCTACACAAAACTGTTTTTTATTTAACCGAAATATAGTGGTTTAGACCAACGCATATTTTTTCAAAGATTTTATAAACTATTAAAATTTGATGTTTATATTTTGCTTTAGCACATTTATATCTTAGACAATCTACAACCAACAATGACCGACATACAGGAATTCACGACGCGCTACACAGCACTTGATGGAGCCAAACGAAATATCGTGCGCATTCTTCTATGGAAGATTTCAAAAAAAAACAGAGTTGGTTTCGTGCACTCATACCACATCGTGTGATGTTAAAACACACATCCTTCCACTTCTCACATTGTTGAGTTCAAGTGTTCATATTTCGAATATAACATATATCTACACAGACATCGCAAAAAAAGAATACACATTTACGTGGGCTCTTGGTGATTTCATTGTTCCCGAATTCATCATTCAGCACCAAGAACCTCTTCCATTGTTTCGATACCAAGCACGAATGCCCATTCGTTTATGCTCCAGAATGGCGTTTTTTCTCAGACCGGGTGGTTTTTTGTGTTTCTCGACGATCACATCTAACAGCGAACGAAAGCACGTTGATGGGATTCGTTCTAACCGATGGAAGAAAATAATCGAATCCCAATTTGACCATTTGAATGAAATAGAACCCGAAATGCAGCATTATGTAAGAACAACCATTATGAACGTCTCACAAATGACTGCAGAACACCGCGATCAGGACAAATATACAGACATAACACATCTCATCCACCGACCAATGCTCCATATCAACTTCAAAGACCGTATTCCAAGTGATAAGCACGTTGTTGCGGTCCTTGTCCCACACCGTTATAGTCCGCTTTGGAAAAACTGTCCCAATTACGACATTCCCTACGAGTCCCCTCTCCTTTCTGAACTTACTGACAAGGGTGCTGTTCTTGCTGGACGAAACGAATTGCCTTTCATGATGAACCCTCTTGGAGATGCGATTATCGTGTTGGATGAATAATTACATATAATTATAGTAGAGTGGTAGATTACACCTGACCCAAATACTGTTTTTTATGTTATGACCAATAGCAACAATCAAACGACTTCGTGTAAAGATTTTACCCAAAATGTAGAAGATATTTATTTATCACAATCGATGTATTAGTATAGGCATCTTTTCTTTGAAAAACTTTAAAAAAACTATAAATAAATATCATATGTAATGAAACTATGATATTTAAGAATATTAGTTATAAATAAATAATTAAAAAATCGGACTTACTGGAATTGAACCAGTGACACTCTGATAACTAAGCCATAAGGCAACCACTACAGTCAGATGCTCTACCAACTGAGCTAAAGTCCGTCATAATACGGGGACTTGGGAGAATCGAACTCCCGACCTCTCGCACCCAAAGCGAGAATCATACCACTAGACCAAAGTCCCGTATATAGCACTGAATACGCACTATATATTATAGTTCCATATATTTTTTATATTCTTTTATTGTTTATTAGAATACGTAAATAATTAGTCTGTGTTTTTATGGAATACTCTATATTTACTATCAATTATTTACTTTCTTAGTGATATCAATAGATATTAACACTATATAATTATTTTCTACGCAAATTTCGTTTTTTAGAAATGCGCTTCTTTTGGCGTCTATT
>Ga0114970_10001399_pt1 | contig 17998 bp, 11 predicted proteins | sample M_140205_XF_Meta_FD_87030 | JGI IMG/M metagenome (GOLD analysis project Ga0114970, IMG submission 87030) | Freshwater microbial communities from Lake Montjoie, Canada to study carbon cycling - M_140205_XF_MetaG | ecosystem: Environmental > Aquatic > Freshwater > Lake | place: Lake Montjoie... | reverse complement strand
CATGGTCCTGGTGGACATGACGAAGATTCCGGATTGGGCCCGGGCAATGGGCATGGAAACGGCCGGGACCGTCAGTCCGTTCACCATTTCGACCCAGCCCGGCTGGGCGGTTTACAGCTCGGAAAGCACGCTTTCCGCCGGCGCGGAGCGCCCGCTGAAGGACGGAGGTAAACTTTTGTGGGCGGCGTTGCCGGTGAACAACATCGAAGTGCTGCGGAAACTGGTGGAAACCTCGGGAGCTCATTGTTATGCCCCAACGGGCTACGTGGTGAACGCCGCCGCCGGAGTTGTGGCCGTCACCGCTCCCCGGGAAGGAAGTGTGACCTTGAAGTTTCCCCAAAACGCCAGATGGAAGGATGTGCTGGATGCCTCGGAGTATTCCGGCGCGGAATTCTCCTGTGACTTTACGAAAGGTCAGAGCCGCCTCTTCGTGCGAGCTCAAGCAGAGGTTACGAAATAGGCCCGCGGAACAAAACTGGCGATGAGAACAAATTTGCTGCGCTTTTCATTTATCGCTCAATGCTATCGGATTTCCTGCGCCTATTTTCGGGGGGTGTTTCCTTGTGACTCCTTCTGGTTGTTGCCAATGGAAACTCAGCACTGCAACAAACATAGGGGGCGACGGCCGGGGACGTTCATACCATGGCAGCGGATTACCAGTCTGCTTGTAGATCATGGCACCCAGGAAAATAGCAATCCCTTTCTCTGACTGTATCACCATGCCATTAGAAGATCTATCCTCCAAAGTCCGCACTTCTCCTAAAATTCCCCTAGCGAAAAAGCTATTGTGGGGCGCAGGAGGCGCAGCCGATAACATTTTCTATAACGGAATGGCCACCCTCGTGCTGCCGATCTTCAATGTTGGGCTGGGAGTGGATGCCGTAAAGATTGGGCTTGCCATGGGTATCCCTCGTCTGCTGGATGCTCTGACCGATCCTTTGATCGGTAATATCTCCGACAACACGCGTTCACGCTGGGGGCGTCGTCGCCCTTATGTTTTTTTCGGCGCGGTGGTGGCCGGCACCCTGCTGGCAGTGTTGTTCAACCCCATCAAAGGGCTGTCTCACGAGGGCCTCTTCTGGTGGTTTCTCATCGTTGCCAGCCTGTTCTACGTGGCTTACGCGGTTTTCGTAATCCCCTACTCGGCGATGGGGCTGGAAATGACCTCGGACTACAATGAGAGAACCCGGGTGCTCGCTTGGAGGCCCTACATGGGACTTCTGGTTGGGCTCGGGATTCCGTGGCTTTATAAGCTGTGTTTTATTCTTGGAAATACCGAGGCGGAAGGATCTCGCACGGTAGCAGTGATCATGGGGGTATTGGCGATCGGACTCGGCGTCCTGCCCGCTCTCTTCATTACGGAGAACGTTCCGCAAACAACGAGCCCCCACATGCCACTTTTACACGCTCTGAAAATCACATTTTCTAACAGCTCGTTTCTATTGTTAAGCGCTTCGACTCTGTGCATCCTGCTTGGGATATTTTTATCTTCTCCGCTAGGGCTCTATGTCTCGATCTACTACGTCTTCGGCGGTGATAAGGAGTTGGCTTCGATGTTGGGAGGATGGTCTGGGATGGCAGCGATGGCGGCGGGATTTGCAGGACTGCCCGTGGCGACATGGCTCGCCAAGTGCCTTGGCAAACGTCATGCCGCACTCGCCCTGCTCCTGCTCGGATTGCTGAGCGTTCCTCTCACGTGGTGGATGTTCACTCCAGCGAATCCTTGGCTTCAGATTGTCCCTGGATTTATCTTCGGGCTGGCGATCAACGGCTGTTTCCTCATTGGCGTTTCAATGCTTGGCGATGTATGTGATGCTGACGAACTTAATACTGGGCACCGCCGCGAGGGCATATACAGCGCCTCACTGGAATTCGGAAAAAAATGTGCAATCGCCCTATCAACCATCGTGGTGGGCTATCTCCTTCTCGCAGTCGGTTTTGACGAAAAGGCCGCCATGCAGTCCGTCCAAACCACCACTTCTTTGCGTATTGGCTACATGATTGTCCTCGGAGTGCCGATGATACTTGCCGGCGTATTTATTTACTTCTTTCCAATCACCCATCAACGAGCCATGGAAAATCGCCGCCTGCTTGACGAACGCGTCGCCGCCACGCCCACAACCTGAAGGTCACGACAAACTTCTCAACCACCAAGGCGCCCAAGGTCACCGTGCGCCGCCGGCTCTCCGCCGAACTACCGCTGGCGAATCTCACGGCTGACCTCTGGACGTTCCCGTGCGCAAGCAGATCTCGGTAGAGCCGTTCCTCCGCAACGCTGACAACCCGTCATCATGACAACACCCAAGGATAACGATCCACCAAGACGGATGCCGGAGCTGCCAAGTTACTTGCTCGAGGATGACGTCGAGCCGGTGGGGTGGCGGCGGTGGCTGCGTGGGGGGCGACGGATCGTGACGTTGATCGTCATAGCCATCCTCGCGGGCGCGCTCTTTGGTGCCAAGCCCGCTTACCGTGAACTCAAGGCCCGGCGCGCCCTGGCCATCGCCGAGCAGGCCGGGGCGGCCCTGGACCGGGGTGACTTCGGGCAAGCCTCGACCCTGTTTCGCCAAGCGTCGCTGATGGTTTTTCAAGACGAGCGCGTGGCGACCCGCCTCAATTACTATGCGGCCCGCGCCGGAGACATTCCAAGCCTGACCAAAATTGGCAAAAAGCTCGGCGAGGGCAAAGCCTCGACCGAAGAGGCTCTGGTTTTCGGTGAACGCTCCCTCGTGGCAGGAAACATTGATGATGCCGCGGGTGCTCTGGCAGCACTTCCATCCACTCTGCCGCCCGCAGAGGCTGTCCGCCGCGTCGTTTTGCAGGCGGAGATTTTGCAGACGAGGAATAGCAACGACGAGGCAAAGAAGCTGGTGAGAGATTCCTTGGCCGCGTTACCCGCGGACCAAACCAACAGCCTACGTTTGATGCTCGCCAAAATGCTGCTTGGCGAGGAGGGAGCACCGGGACGTGACGAAGCAGAGCAGCTTATCATGATGGCCGCGCAAGATCAGGGTGCCGACGGCGCCTGGGCCTTGCGCCTGCTCGCCGAGAGCCGTGTGGGCGGTTCGCCCGAAGCCCGGCGTTCCCTCAACGAGGCTATAGAGCTTCTCCGACGCCACCCAGCCTCTCTGCCTTCGGACGAATTATTCATCGCACGCCTGCTCGTTTCGTCTGACCCGTCGAGACAGGACGAAGTCGCGGGTTCACTCGTCGCCCGCCTGAAAGACCGACAAGCCCAACTCGAGGACCGCGTGACCGCCGGACGCTGGTTGATCAGCCTGCAAGACTACGGCCCCGTGCTCGACCTTATCGACCCGGCTGAGCCACCCAAGCACATGGGCGCGCTCATGATGCAACTTGAGGCGCTCACCGGACTCGGCCGCTGGGAGGAATGCGAGGCCATCTTGGAGGCAACCCGCGGCGGCATGCTGCCCGACACGCTCTTTTTCTTGTTCCGGGCACGCATCGCCGACCTCCGCGCCGAGCCAGACAGGGCGGAGGCCGAGAAGCGGCAGCTGCGACAGGCTATGAACTTTGACGAACTCCCCCATCTGCTGTTTGCCGCCCGCCAGACCGAATCCTTCGGATGGAAACCCGAAGCCTTTGCGGCCTGGCGCATCCTTGCCACCGAGGAAGACGTTCGTGTCGAGGCCCTGCGAGGGCAACTTCGCACCTTACCACCCTCGTCCTCCGCGGCCGACGGCGCGAAAATTGCCCAAGAACTGCTCAGCCTCCAGCCCGACGATCCCACCGCCCGGCTCACCGCCGCCTATTATCAACTCCTCGCTGGTCAAAACACAGCGACTGCACTCGGGTTGGTCGAATCGCAACATACTTCACGCAACGCTCGCCGCCTTGCCGCTCTGGCCTTCCTGCGCGAGGGCAAAGCAGCGAAAGGACTCGACATTTTTCCCGGCGACAGTGGCGAGGATCGTTGGCGCGCGCTCCATGCCGCACTGCTCCAAGCCGCAGGCCGGTCCGCTGAGGCAAGCGAGGCCGCCCGCGCGATTAACCGCGAAAATCTGGAGGAGGGAGAGAAGGATCTCCTCCGGGGCATAGCGCCATAGAATAGCGCCCTCGGCGACATCGTGGTGGCTATCTCCTTCTCGCAGTCGGTTTTGACGAAAAGGCCGCCATGCAGTCCGCCCAAACCACCACCTCTTTGCGTATTGGCTACATGATCGTCCTCGGAGTGCCGATGATACTTGCTGGCGTATTTATTTACTTCTTTCCAATCACCCATCAACGAGCCATGGAAAATCGCCGCCTGCTTGACGAACGCGTCGCCGCCACGCTTTCTAACTGGTAAAGTCATCCTTCTGGTCCACGTCCGCCCTCGTTCCCGACTCCTTTTCGGTTTTCCGTGGCCGTTTGAGCCTTCATGGCCTGGCGGCGTCGCGGTAGGTCTTCCGGTATTCGAGCGGGGAAGTTCCGGTGGCGGTTTTGAAGGCGTTTGAAAAATGGGCGGAATCGCTGAAGCAAAGGGTGAGGGCGATTTCGGTGAGGTTGAGTCGGCTCTGGACGAGCAGGTTGCGGGCGCGAATCATCCGGCGCTGGTGGTAGTATTCATACGGCGTGCAGCCGGCCTGATCCTTGAACGACTTCCGATGCCCGAGCGGCGGCTTCCCGACGGCGCGCGCGCAATCGTCCTCGGAATACGGCTTTTCCTCGCGGAGGATTTTCTCCACATGCTGCGCGGTCAGATACACCTCGTGCGAAAGCCCGAACTGCGCAAAATCCGGATCGTGCGCCTGCAGCGAGCGCGCGATCATCCGCATGAGCCGGAAGATGCTGGATTTGAGGAGCAATTTCGACGGTTTGGGGCAATCCCGCTCGCGCTGAAGCTCCATGAGCTCGCGGGTGAATTCCGACCAATCGGCGGGGAGCAGCGGAAATTGCAGGGTCGGCTTGTAAAGCGGGGCACGGAAAAGCGAGGAGCTAAAGAAGAGCGGGACGACGCCGCCTTCATCGAGAAGCAGGCTCAAATCCTCCAGGAGCCATTCGGGAAGATAAAAAACATTGATCAGCACAAGCTCCTGGAAATTGGTATATCCGTGAGGATGCCCGGGCTGGATGACCATCACGTCGCCGCTCGAAATTTTGAACGGCCCCTCATTGGTCACATGGTCCGCCCGCCCTTGAAGCACGAAGCTGATCTCGTGAAAGTCGTGATCGTGTATCCCGATGTCCCGGTCCATCGGCGTGATCCAGACACGGGCCGGCCGGCTGCTGGAGAGTCCGACTTCGCTCAAATGGTATGTGTGCGTGCTCTTGAGGCTCACGGGGAACTCTGCGCGTTTACGTCTTGCCGATTTATACGGCGACAGCGGGTGTACGTAAAGGAGAGGCAATAATTTCCCCGGTCGGACCAAAGAGCTCTCGGAGCGCCTCCAGATAGCCGAGCCCGAATTTCTCGCCCGGTTCCAGGCAACTGCCCTCCGGCCATTCGTTCCAGGCGTTGACCGTGAGGATATGGGGCTGAGGTTTCTTGGTGGCGATCAGGCGGTTAGCGATCAGGCGCGTCGCCTCCTTGAAGGCTGCGGGCGTGTTGCCGGTCATTACCGGATTCACAACATGGGCTGCGGGTTTGTCCCAGCAAGCGTCGGCGTGGGCGCGCGGCGAATTGTCCCAGTGGACGGTCGTGTTGGGAAAATAGGGGACCGGATAGCAGGTCATCGCGTGATCCAGAAACGCGAGGTAGCGGTCGCGGCCCCAGTTGTAGACGGAGGTGGGAAAAGTGTCCTCGTTCAGCGCCCCGTGGTGGACCCACGTGTATCCGGTCAGGCTGTCGAGCGCGAGATCGCGGCAGAGCCGTGGCCAGTCGGTTGGCGTCCGGCTGCCCGGCAGGTTCGGCTCGCCCCACAGGATAGCATTGAGGTGCAGCCCCGGATGGCCCGACGCCGCCACCTTCTCCCGGAAGCGGTCGAGCCCGAGCCGGGCCCGCTCGACCGAGCCAAAGCTGTCCAGAAAAACCGACATGTCATAAATTGAAAAATACGGTTTCCCCTCGATCTTCCAATAGCTCGGGTGCGCGAAATACGTTTCCACCATCCGGTCGGTGATTTTCTCCCAGGTCGCTTCATTGACTGCGCCCGGATAGAGGAGCTTGCAGGGATCGGCCGGGTTGTAGCCCTGAATGTCATACCAGTCGTGGTTCGCCCACATGATCGCGAACTGGATCCGGTCGTTGTTGGCGGCCTGGAGGAATCCCCTATCCAGCGCCCCCTCGAGATAGGGTCCGTCGTTGTAGTAATACCAATCGAAAATAAACGCATCGAGCCCATGGTCGGCTGCCGCGTCGATCTTCCGGGCCATCACCAGTGGATCGGATTCATCCTCGTATCCCCAGAGCGGAGCGTTGGGTTGCAGGTGTCCGGGAAACCTCGGGCGGGCGCTGCGGACGAGATCCCACTCGGTGAAGCCCGGATACTTCGCTTTGTCCCAGCGTGGATGCGGGTGCGTGCAGGGATAGTAATACGCGGCGACGGAGATGTTACGAGGAGTAGATATTTTCATTTTTGCTTCAGCCAGATGACGCAGGCGCGGAACTCCCCTTCGGGTGACCAGACGAGCTTGTTGCCCCGGATCGCCGGCGGCTTGCGGTTCACATGGAATGAATCAGCGATGACCCACGGGCTGCCCTTGCCTTCGGGAAGCTTGATGCCGATCGATTTCGGAAACTGTCCCGCGAAGGAATGAACAACCACGAGCGCCTGCTTCCCGCTCCCGGCGAGGCGCGTGACGGCCTGCCAGCCTGCGGGATGCCGGTAGCTCATCTGCTCCGAACCCACGCGGCGCGAAACCCCGTCCCGAATGATCGGGGCGATCCGCCGGTAGAGTTTGACCGCGCGGAGAGCCAGCGCCCATTGGCTCTTGTCGAGGTGGTGGACATCCCCCGCGAGGCACATGCGGCCGAGGAAGGTCGCCGCAAGCGAATACGCAAGCCGCTGCGGGGAGTCGGTCGTTCGCAGCGCCGCCCAGATCTGGTTTTTGCGCGCCGGGATCAAGCGCCCGACGTTGGCCGCGACAATCGGAACTTCCGGCGTTTCGTGGGCATCGGAGAACGATCCCATCGCGCCGAGGTCGAGCATCGATGGTTCGAGCCGGTGCCCGCCCGAGGCGCAGATCTCGATGACCAGCCCGGGCAGCTCGCGGCGGATTTTCCAGAAGAATTCGCGGACGCCTTCGATGTGGGCGCGGAGGCCTTCGCCCGGCGATTCCGCACCATCGCAGCCGATGCCGATGGTGTCATTGTAGTCCACCTTCAGATAGCCGATGCCATTGTCGCGGATGAGGTCGATGACTTTCTTCGTCAGGTAGCGATGCACCCACGGATCGCGGAAATCCCAGAACCGGCGGCCGCCACCCTCAATCAAAACTCCGTCGAAGTGGAGCTGGTGTCCGGTTTTAGCGAAGGCTTTCGCCATTTCGGTCACCAGCTCGAACTCGAACCAGATGCCCGGAATCAGGCCGCGTTCCCGGATGGCATCGGCCGTCGCCTGGAGGCCGCCGGGAAAGGATTTACGGTTCACGTTCCAGTCCCCGATTTTCAGGACGCTGTCGTCTGGCCCCTCCGCCCAGCCGGTATCAATCACCAAATACCGGACCCCGGTGCCGCGCAGGCGGTCGGCGATGGCCACGAGGTTGTCATGGGTCGGAGCTCCCCAATTCGTGCACCATTCGTTGAAAATGACGGGCAGATCGTCCTCGACCTTGGGCACGTCGGTCCGGTGGGCCGCCTGCAAGCGGGTGGTCGCCTCATCGAGGTTGCCGCGCACCACGGTGAGAAATGCCGACGGCGTTTCAAACGCCTGGCCCGGCGCCATGGTCTTCGACCAGTGGCCGAACTCGCGGTCCGCCAAGCCCCCGGAGAAATTCACGCAATCATCCCTGCGATAAACCTCCATCTGCCACGATCCGGCCCACGCAACCTGAGCCGCCCAGGTGACCCCGGCCTCGGTGTCCTCGATGGCGGCGACGGGGAAAAACCCGCGCACCGGAAGCGAGCCGACCTGCCCGAAGCGCTCGCATGCGACCGAGCCTCCAATCCATGAGCGCTCGATCTGCAGCTCTTCCAGCCGCCGACTCTCAGGGCGGCCCTCGGCCGTCCAGGCGCTGCGGAACCTGTGCAGGCACAGCTTTTCCGGCGCTTCATCCGCATGAAACGGCGAGAGGGAGCCGAGGGAAAAACTCGACAGCATCGCCAGGGTCAGCGGCTTGCGAGATGAGTTGATGAAGCGGGTTTTGCATTGCAAAACCTCCCCTCCCTTGTCCCAAGCGAGCGAATGTTCGCACGTAAAGCCCAGGGCGCTTTTCATCAAGGTGACAATCCGGTTCCCCTTTTTGCGCTGGCTGAAAAATTGCAGGCTCTCGGTGGCGGAGCCGTTGCGCAGCGTGCGCCCCTGCGCAAACCGTCCCGGTCCAGGCACCCCGACCAGCCCGACCTGCACGAGGGAATCCACATTCCATGCGCGCATGGGCAACCAGCGCGCAGGCAGCGAGGCCAGGGTCGGCTCGTCCAGCAGCTCCCTCCGCGCGACAACGCGATCGGCCATCGAGCGCGGAATGATCTCCAGCCCGACGCGCTGGCTTTCGGAATCGATGAGGTAGCGGACGATCTGGTCGCCGACGGTGAAGCGGGAAAGGGTTTTTATTGGCATGGCGGTTTTACTTTCGTTGGTCGTCCACCCGGAGTCCGGCTGGTTCGAATTTGACCCCCTGCCCGCCCGGCTCCAGCAGGCTTCCGAGCATGAGATCGGATGCGAAGCCCGGGTCCTGGACGGTCAGTTGGCTGATGACGACCCCGGCGCTGTTATCAACTTCCACTGCGGCGGATTTGAGCGTCTCCGCCGGTCCCGTGCGCTTGACCACGTTATGCTCGAGGATCGCGCCCTCGACGCCGCCGAGACGAATCGCGGGGGCGGAAAGATTTTCAAACGTGTTGCCGCGGATGGTGAGGTTCCGGAATGGCCGGATCCCAAGATCCGCTGGCCGCGACCCTTGCATGCTCGCCACAAAATCGATGGTCACGTGAACAATAATGGCCGGCAGGATGCCGCCTTTGCCGATGAACTCGTTATCCGCGATGACGATGTTACTTGGGGGCGGGCCCTCGCCATAGAGGCGCTCGCCGAAGCCGAGGTCGATGGCCCATCCCTCGTTGTTTTCAAACCGGTTCCGCTCGATGATCCCCCCCGCTGAGCTCGCCAGAATCCCGCGTCCGCGGAACGAGAGAAATTTGCAGTCCCGGATCACAAACGGGCTGCCCGCTTCCGAGAGATTGTAGATCCGGTCCGCCTTGCCAAAACTCCCTCCCGCCTTCAATCCCTCGATCGGTTTGGTGAACCGGATGCGCGTGCCGCCCGGCCCGGGCTCCGAGGAGGCTACGGTCGTGCGGCCTTTTTCCGCCAGCGTTTGCGGGTCCATGACGACCAGCTCATCGCCGGGCCGCACGCTCCACGTGTGCTGCGGCGCGATAATCTCGGACGGCGAGACGATGTTTTGCACGAGCATGGCACTGCTGTGGATGTTGATCGCGTCGTCCGACATGCCCTCGAAGGAACATCTCTCGATGAGGATCTTGCCGCGCAGGCCGCGGGCGTGAATGCCGTCCGCATTCGACGAGAGCGGCCGGCCGGGCACCACGCGCACATGGCAGTCCACAAACGCAATCTCCCCCCCGCAGAGAATGGGCAGAAACGCCAGGCCCGGCGAGGCCAGGATCGTCACGCCCTCGGCGCGCACGTTGGTGGAATTGCGGAAGCAGACACCCGCGCCGTAGGTCCGCGGTATGTGGACGTAGCGCGTGCCCGGCTTGAGTTCCTCGACGGTGCAGGGTGGCCAGAACCATTGGTTGCTACCCAGGCGCCAACGACGGCCTTCCACCAGAGAAATCCTCGCACCGCCTCCGATGATGTTCGGCCCGTAGCGGGTCGTCCCGTGGGCGGGATCAGGACGCACGGTTATTCCCCAGAGGGCCTTGGCGTTTTCAGGCAAGAATGCGGGATGATCGAAAGCGAGCGACCCGGCTTCGAGATCGAGGTCGAACGTGCCGCCCTGCGGGTCCACCGACGCGATCGTCCCGCTGGCATACGGCAGAGGATCGTAATCCAACCGGAGGTCTTTGATCGCAATGTCGGTGCAGCCCTCAAAGAGCACGCCGACGGCTGAGGGATTGGTGAAGACGAGCGTTGTGGCGCCGCCCTTCGCGCCCCGCAGGGTGAGATCCCGCGCCCCGCGGACAGGCAAAGAAACCAGCTCGCCGTCCACCACAGGAGCAGAATCCACACGGTATGTCCCGGCCTCGAAGACCACCTCGGTCGGTTTACCGGACGCCTGTGCCGCCGCGATGCACTTGCGGATCGCCTCGCCATCGGCCTGCGCCTCATCGGGCACGGCTCCGAAATCGCGGACAAAAAATCTCGCCTTCCCACTTGCGAACGGATGATCGCACGAAGTAAGCAGCGCGGCGCAGGCAATCAATACGGACACGGCTGGAAGAGGTCGCATCGATACAGAATGCGACAGAACGCCCGAAAGATCTTGAAAATAACCGAGTGATTTTTTGTAGAATCCTCATCACCGCCGCAGGAAAACTCCCAGCCTCAGCAATTAGCATTTTGTTTGTGCGCGGAGGCGTAATTCATTCCTAATGGCACTCCCGACTCTAGGCGCTTCACGAATGGCCAGGAATTTGAAGGTTTTGTTCTTTTTCTTGTAAATTCGGCATCGGGGGTAGCCGCCGCTACGCTCGCAGCCAACTATTCCGACATATCCACCCCCACTCCCATGCCAGCGAGAGCCAAAGCTAACCGGGAGGAGCCCGCTGAAAACCTGCTCAAGCTGTGGTATGCAGAGCCTGCCGTCAGGTGGATGGAGTCCGTGCCCGTGGGGAACGGACGCATCGGCGCCATGGTCTTTGGTGGCGCGGACACCGCGCGCATCGCCCTGAATGAGTCAACCGTCTGGTCGGGCGAGCCCAGCGACCGTCATCTCAATCCTGGAACGCGTTCATACATGCAGGAGATGCGCACGGCGCTGTTCGAGGGGCGTTATGAGGAGGCCATGAAACTCTGCCAGCAATACATGGTGGGATTTAAAAGAAACTACGGTTCACACCTGCCCATGGGCGATCTGTTGCTGCAATTCAAGCATCCCGGCACGGATGTGAAGGATTACCGTCGTGAACTGGATTTGGATGAGGCCGTTGCGCGCGTTGAATATGCCATCGGGGAAAGACGCTACAAAACCGAAGTATTATGCTCGAACCCGGATGATGTTCTCGTGATTCGGTTGAGCAGCGACAAGCCGGGAGGTCTCTCGTTCGAGGTGGGCATGAACGGCGGCGACAAGCCCTTTGAAGTTCGCGCCGAGGCCCCGGACACGCTTGTCATGACGGGAAACGCCTTTGAAAAGAATCACAGCAACGGAAAGACGGGTGTCGCGTTTCGGGGGCAAATAAAGGCGTTGCCCACGGGCGGACAGCTTGTGGCGGAGGGTAACAGTCTCAAGATAACTAATGCGGACGCCGTGCTTCTGCTGGTTGCGATCAACACCAATTACCTGGGACGTGACGCCGCCGCCCTATGTCGCACTCAACTCGACGCCGCCGCAAAGAAAACCTACGAACAGCTTCGTGACCCACACGTTACGGATCACCGGCGCCTGTTCCGGCGGGTGACGCTCGATCTGGGTGCCACCGATGCGGCAAAACTCCCGACCGACAAGCGGCTGGAACTGCTCAAGAGCGGCGGTGCGGATCCGCAACTGGCCACCCTCTTCTTCCAGTATGGACGCTATCTCATGATCGCAGGCTCGCGCGAGAACTCGCCCCTGCCGCTGAATCTGCAGGGCATTTGGAATGACAACCTCGCCTGCAACATGGGTTGGACCTGCGACTTCCACATGGACATAAACACCCAGCAGAACTACTGGCCGTCCGAATCGTGCAACCTCACGGAATGTCACGAGCCGCTCTTCAAACTGATCGAGTCTCTGCGCGAACCCGGCGCCAAAACGGCCCGCAATGCTTACGACTGCAATGGTTGGGTCTGCCATGTCTTCACCAACGCATGGGGATTCACCGCTTCGGGTTGGGCGCTCGGCTGGGGCATCCACGTCACGGGTGGCACGTGGCTTGCCTCGCACATGTGGGACCACTACGAATTCACCGGCGACAAGGAGTTCCTCGCCAAGCGTGCCTATCCCACACTCAAGGGTTCGGCGGAATTCTTTCTCGACTACATGGTCGAAGACCCCAAGACACATTGGCTTGTCACCGGCCCTGCGTCCTCGCCGGAAAACGCCTACCGTTCGCCCGACGGAAAAGTCTGCACCGAATCCATGGGGCCCACCTGTGATGTCGTGCTTGTTCGCGATCTGTTCGAGCATTGCATCGAGGCCAGTAAAACCCTCAATACCGACGCGGACTTCCGCGCAAAACTTGAGGCTGCGGTAAAAAAGCTACCACCCTTGCAGATCGGCAAGGACGGGCAGTTGCAGGAATGGCAGCAAGACTACGAGGAAGCCATCCCGAACCACCGCCATATGACGCACCTGATTTCCCTCTATCCCAGCGACCAGATCACCCCGCACAAAACTCCCGATCTGGCCAAAGCCGCGCGCGTGAGCATGGAGCGGCGCACCAACCGGCCCGACTGGGAGGATGTCGAATGGAGTCGCAGCAATCTCATCAATTTCTATGCCCGCCTGCTCGACGGCGAGGCGGCGCATAACAGCCTGCTCCTGCTTTTGACAAAACTCTCCGACAAGAACCTGATGTCCGTCTCCGTGGCCGGGATCGCCGGGGCACCGGAAAACATTTTCGCTATCGATGGAAACACCTCCGGGGCCAACGGCATCGCGGAAATGCTGCTGCAAAGCCAGGACGGTGAAATCAGCCTACTGCCTGCGTTGCCCGAGGCATGGCGGACGGGCAAGGTCACCGGCCTCAAAGCGCGTGGGGGACATGAAGTGGATATCGCCTGGAAGGACGGCAAGTTAACCGAGGCAAAAACGCACTCCATGTTCGACGGAATGTGCAAGATTCGCGCCGCCGTGCCGATTCAAGTCTCTAAAGGTAGTGCCACGATCGAGACCGCTACCCCCGAATCCGGGGTGGTGGCGTTCACCACCGAAAAAGGCGGAATATACCGGATCGTTGCTCAGCCCGAATAACCGTCCTATTACTTGGATACGACCTTCAATCGCGCGGGAGATGGTGCGTTGTTTCTTCCTGCCTAGAAACCCATCGGTTCTTAGCAAGCAGGAGGTTGAAGAAAGCGACGGGATCGTTCGCCCGCGCGGCGATTCGCCGACCCGCTATCAAGGATCCGGGAGAAAGTAGCGCCGCCGGGTCGCTTGGTCCATGTTGATCACATTGAGCTTTTCCACATGCCCGTCGACGAAGAGCGAAGCGGCACCGCCAGCATTGCGCGGTTGAGGACCCGTTGTTAGACTATACCCATTCTCGGCAAAACCTTTTCCGTCAAAATACCAACTACTGGACCAGTTACCTTCTACCGCACTGGAGCAGATGACCTTTCCATTAGGACGGGAGATGCTCGATACGGGCACCCCCACCTTGCTGCCAAACCGCAACAGGCATTCATCTGCACCCGGCAGGATGGCCGCGTTGACCCCGAAAGCTCCCATTGGGTGCTGCGGCAAAGGATTTCCATCGACGCAGGGATCATAAAAGCAATCCGGCAAGGGACGCATGGCGGTTCGGGGCGATTGGCCATATTTGTATCCGGCGTATTCAGCCAAAGTGCGTTGAAAAAACAAAAGTGCTGGTGGCTTGCCACCATAGGCTCCCCAATCGATGTAACAAGGGATCCGGTTGTTATTCTCCCCACCATAGGAGGCCACCATCGCGCCGATCTGCCTGAGGTTCGACACCGCCTCGGCCGATTTCGCGGTGCGAGTGACGGACTTGATGATGGGAAAAGCGATGGCGGCGAGGATCGCGATGATGGCGATGACCACAAGCAGTTCAATGAGGGTGAAGGCTATGTTGCCCCCGGAAAACACTCCGCTGGAGCGATTTTTAGACCGAGGAGAACAACATGACGATAGGAACAACGATTGGGGTGGATCTGCCCGAATGTCAGTTGAACACGGCCGCGCTCGACGAAGGCGGCCGCTTGGTGGAGCGGAGAGTGATGGACACAAAGTGCCGCAAGAAGACTGCAGAGTATTTCGGTTCATACGGAGCCCGGGCTCAGGTTGCGGTGGAAAGCGCTGGCATCAAACTTCGCGGGCAGAATCTTGAAACCGGGTCGAGCCGCTCGGAGAATTTCGACCAGTCGATGCGGGTCTGGACGCTTTCGGCAATCGCGCTGCCCGGCAAACACGAGGCCGCGATCAAAGAAAGCAGCAGAGACCTAGTGCAATGCGATGCCTTCATGCTGGGAAGTATAACCTACGACAGGCACCAAACTTGAAGATTCCGCACTGATTTTTGTAGAATCACGTCCGGCTCTTGCTCCCCCTGCCTTGGCGGCGGCATATGTGCTGGCAATCGCTGGGATCGTCGCCACCGAATCCGCGCGCAACAACCTCACACCTTCAAGAACCAGACCATCCATGACCCAATCCCATTACCGTGACGGACGCAACTCCGCGAAATTCCGCATGGAGGCCAGCGATCAGGGCGTCGTTTTCGAATACGGCCAGGGGCCGGGAGGCTGCGACCACCTCGGCGCGCGCGAGGCATGGGTCTTCGAGCACGAGGGGCTCTATCACATGACCTACGACGGGGCCGGCCGGCACGCCTGGCTGGTTTGCCTCGCCACCAGCACCGACCTTGTGCAGTGGGAACGCCACGGCCCGATCATCGCATGCGGGGAACCCGGCAGCCCGGACTCCGCCACCGCCTCCTACGGCACAGTCTCCAAACACGGCGGCAAGTGGCACATGTTTTACCTCGGAAGCCCGAATGTCACCCCGGCACCTAATTTCATCCCGTCGTTTCCGTATCTCACGCTCAAGGCCGAGGCCGATTCGCCGCGCGGTCCGTGGCGCAAGCGCTACGACATCACCCCGTGGCAGCCGCAGCCGGGGAGCTACTACCAGGATACCGCCAGCCCGGGGCGCATCATCGAGCACGGCGGCGAGTTCCTCCAGTTCTTCAGCGCCTCGGTGAAAAAGGATTTTGGCCGGGGATGCGAGATCAAGCGCACCCTGGGAATCGCCCGCACCAGGGACCTCGACGAACCCTGGACGCTCGATCCGGAGCCACTGGCGCCGCTCGATGACCAGATCGAGAATTCCGACCTCTACTACGAGCCGTCCAACGGCTACTGGTTCCTCTTCACCAACCACGTCGGCATTCTCTCCGAGGCGGATATCAACCCCGCGAACATGCCGGAAGCCATCGAGGGAAACCCCGAGGAATTCACCGATGCCATCTGGGTCTATTGGTCAAAGGACCCGAACCACTGGAACCCCGACCACAAGGCCGTCGTGCTCGACGGAAAAAACTGCACTTGGGCGAAGCGCTGCATCGGCCTGCCGGGAATCATCGTGCGCGACGGCCGCCTGGCCATTCTCTATGACGGAGCGCCCGGCGAGAGCGTGAGCCACATGCGCCGGAGCATCGGGCTGGCCTGGCTGAATCTGCCGCTCGTGCCGCCCGCCTGACCAGCACGGGCCCGTAGCACCAACGCCCGCAGAGGATCGAAAGCGCCGCCGTCCCCGACGCTTTACCTTGGACAACAAGCGGCGGGGGATTCGTCGCAACGCGAGTCCGCTTCTTTCGCCGATATTCTCTCACGGTTGGCTGATGAACCGATTCCGACTGAATTGGGGAGGCATTGGCAATCTCCGGACTATCTTTGTTCGTGGCTGTTCGTCGCGCCCCGCTCTGCGCGGTAGGCCTGCGCGAGAAGGCTGACCGGTTGCGACACACGGATAGCGGACCCAGCGGCGCGAAGGCCGTTGATCAACTGGAGATGGCACCCCGGATTGCAGGTCGCCACGACCGCGGCGCCGGTTGTTGTGATTTTGCCGACTTTGCGCTCTTGCAAGATAGCGGCGGTTTCGGGCTGGGTGATATTGTGAACGCCCGCGCTGCCGCAGCACCAGTTGGACTCGGGCAGTTCGGTCAGTTCAACCCCGGGAATGGCCTGCAAGATTTCTCGTGGCTGCTTCGTGATTTTCTGACCGTGGCAAAGGTGGCAAGCCTCGTGGTAGGTGACCTTCTGCGTGTTTGCTTGACCTGCGGGGACGCGGAAACCGATTTCCACCAGCCATTCGTTAACGTCCTTCAACTTTCGATCCCACTCGCGAGCCCGCACGGCATAGTCGCGGTCGTCGGCGAGCAGTCTCCCGTAATGTTTCAAGTGGGAACCGCAGCCGGCGGCGTTGGTGATGATGGCGTCGAAGGTAAAAGGATCGAAAAGGTCGATCATGCGCCGCGCCATCTCTTGCGCCACGGCATGCTCTCCGTTGTGGCCGTGGATCGAGCCGCAACACGGTTGCACGGGCGGGGTCACCACTTCGCAACCGTTGGCCACCAAGACATCGGCTGTGTCGCGGTTGATGTCGGCAAAAACTAAATCCTGCACGCACCCGGTGAGCAAGCCCACGCGGTAGCGGCGTCCGCCGGCCGGTTGTTCGACTGGGGCGATGAGTTGATGCGAGAATTTCCGGAGCACAGTAGGAGTCATGGGCTCCAACTCGCGCAGTTTGGCAGGAAGCAGCCGCGTCAGACCGAGCCGACGGAAAAGCCATTGCGCTCCCGTGACTTGGTAGAGCCAGAGCATCCGCCCGACGAGTCGCAGGAGACGCGGATGGGTAAAGAGGATCTTCAGCAACGCGGTGCGGACCACGGATCGCACGGGGTTGGCCATGACGCCGGATTTTTCCACGTCGGACCGCGCTACTTCAAAGAGGTGGGCGTAGTCTACTCCGGCCGGGCAGGAGGTTTCACAAGCCAGACAGCCGAGGCAATAGGACATCTCCTCGCCGAATGCGGGCCCCAGCGCGAGATGGTCGTCGGCGATGGCCCGCATGAGGGCGATGCGACCACGCGGGCTGTGCTTTTCGAGCTTCGTCAGGTCATAAGTCGGACAAGTCGGAAGACACATCCCGCAGTGCATGCACTGCTGGAGCACCGAGTAATCGAGCGACTTGAGGGCGAGCTCGCTCACGGGCGCGGGTCGAAAATTTTCCCGGGGTTCAAAATCCCCTGCGGATCGAAAGCCGCCTTGATGCTCCGCATGACCCCGACGTTCAACTCGCCAACAGCGGCGGGCAGAAAATCTTTTTTGGCCAAACCCACACCGTGTTCGCCGGTGATCGTGCCGCCGAGCTCGATGGCCCGCGCGAAGATCTCCTTCATCGCCAACTCCACGCGGTGCATTTCCTCTTCGTTTTTCTCGTTGGTCAAAAAGGTGGGATGAAGGTTGCCATCACCCATGTGGCCGAAGGTCCCGATCTTGAGGTTGTGGCGACGGGCCGTTTCCTGGATACAACGGACCATCTCCGGCAAACGGTTGCGCGGCACCGTGGCGTCTTCAAGGACCGTCGTCGGCCCGACCCGGGCCAAAGCGGAAAAGGCGGTGCGCCGGGCCGCCGCGAGCGAGGCCGCTTCTTCGGCGGTCGCGGCTATCTTGACCTCCCCGGCCCCGTTGGCCTTGGCGATGGCGGCCATGGCGGCGGCCTCTTCCTCCACCGCGGCCGGATGCCCGTCGCTTTCGATGAGGAGCAGGGCCTCGGCCTCGCGCGGCAGACCGATCCCCGCGTAATCCTCCACGCAATTGATCGTGACCTTGTCGAGGAACTCCAGGGTGCAGGGAATGATCTTGGCTTTGATGATGGCAGACACCGTCTTGGCCGCGTTCTCCATGTTGTCATAGACAGCCAGCATGGTTTTGCGCGCCGCGGGCGGCGGGATCAGCTTGAGCAGGACTTTGGTAATGATGCCTAGGGTTCCCTCCGAACCGATGAAGAGATCGCGCAAAGTGTAACCCGCCACATCCTTGACGCATTTGTT
>Ga0114970_10001397_pt1 | contig 18013 bp, 15 predicted proteins | sample M_140205_XF_Meta_FD_87030 | JGI IMG/M metagenome (GOLD analysis project Ga0114970, IMG submission 87030) | Freshwater microbial communities from Lake Montjoie, Canada to study carbon cycling - M_140205_XF_MetaG | ecosystem: Environmental > Aquatic > Freshwater > Lake | place: Lake Montjoie... | reverse complement strand
GATCGTCGCCGTGCTGGCGCCGCTGATGGGATGCGTCGCCTACCTCACGCTGTGGGAACGCAAAGCGATCGCTTTCACCCAACTGCGCAACGGCCCGAACCGGGTCGGGCCGATGGGCCTCTTGACGCCCATTGCCGATGCCCTCAAGCTGCTCACCAAGGAGATCATTGTTCCCGCGGCGGCGAGCAAGGGCCTTTTCCTGCTCGGGCCGATCATGACCATCATGCCGGCACTCGCGGCCTGGGCTGTGGTGCCTTTTGGCCCCGACGTGGTGCTCGCCAATGTTAACGCCGGATTGCTGTTCCTGATGGCCATTACCTCGCTGGAAGTCTATGGCGTGATCATCGCCGGCTGGGCGTCTAACTCCAAGTACGCTTTTCTCGGCGCGCTGCGCGCCTCGGCCCAGATGGTCAGCTACGAGATCGCCATGGGCTTTTGCCTGGTGGTGGTGCTGATGGTGTCGGCCAGCATGAACATGACCGACATCGTGATGGCGCAGGGTCGCGGAATCCTCGCAGACCAGGGCTTTGGCTTCCTGTCGTGGAACTGGCTGCCGCTGTTTCCCATCTTCATCGTCTATTTCATCGCCGGCCTGGCAGAGACCAACCGCCATCCCTTTGACGTCGTCGAAGGCGAGTCGGAAATCGTCGCCGGTCACATGGTCGAGTATTCGGGAATGTCCTTCGCGATGTTCTTCCTGGCCGAGTACGCCAACATGCTGCTGGTGTCGACCCTGTGCGTCGTCATGTTCCTTGGCGGCTGGCTGTCGCCGCTGGCGCTGCTCGACTGGATACCGGGGTGGATCTGGCTGGCGCTCAAGACCTTTGTAGTGGTGACCATGTTCCTGTGGGTGCGCGCGACCTTTCCGCGCTACCGCTACGACCAGATCATGCGCTTGGGCTGGAAAATATTCATTCCCGTCACGCTGGTCTGGCTGGTGGTGGTCGGCGCCTGGATGCAGACCTCGCTCAACATCTGGAAGTAAGGAGTTCTCGATGTCCTCTATCGCCACACCCCGCAGCGCATCGGTCGGCGCTGCTGTTTTTTCGCTGCGAGACTTCCTGTCGAGCTTTATGTTGCTGGAGCTTTTCAAGGGGATGGCCGTCACCGGCCGTTATATGTTCCGGCGCAAGATCACGGTCCAGTTCCCGGAAGAAAAAACACCCGCGAGTCCGCGTTTTCGCGGCCTGCACGCGCTGCGCCGTTACGACAACGGCGAGGAGCGCTGCATTGCGTGCAAGCTGTGCGAGGCCGTCTGCCCGGCGTTGGCGATCACCATCGAGTCCGAAGTCCGCGACGATGGATCGCGGCGTACCACCCGCTACGACATTGACCTGACCAAGTGCATTTTCTGCGGATTCTGCGAGGAGAGTTGCCCGGTTGACTCGATCGTTGAAACCCACATCTTCGAGTACCACGGCGAAAAGCGCGGCGACCTGTACTTCACCAAGGACATGCTGCTGGCGGTGGGCGACCGCTACGAGGGCGAAATAGCGTCGCGCAGGGCGCAGGACGCCAAGTACCGCTAGGCGATCCCCAGGAAAAGCGAGCCATGGAAATCAAAGCCGGTCTTTTTTATGTTTTTTCGGCGCTGATGCTGTTTGCGGCGTTTCGCGTTGTCACGGCGCGCAACCCGGTGCACGCGGCGCTGTTCCTGGTGCTGACTTTCTTCCAGGCGGCGATGATCTGGATGCTGCTCAAGGCGGAGTTCCTGGCGATTGCGCTGGTGCTGGTCTATGTGGGCGCGGTGATGGTTCTTTTTCTGTTCGTCGTGATGATGCTTGACATCAACATTGACAGCGTGCGCGAGGGGTTCTGGCGGCATTTTCCGCTGGCAGGCGCGATTGGCACGATGGTGGCGCTTGAGATGGCAGCGGTGCTGATGGGCGGATTTCGGGTCAGCCAGGAGCCGATGTCGACGGTGGCTGCGGCGCAGTCGGGCGTGCAACTGTCCAATACCCGCGAGCTCGGCCAGCTGCTCTATTCTTCCTACATCTTTCCGGTGCAGATAGCGGCGGTGATCCTGCTGGTGGCGATCATCGCGGCCATCGCGCTCACGCTGCGCGGGCGCAAGGACAGCAAGCACATGGGCGCCGCAGAGCAGTTGCGCGCGCGCGCCAGCGACCGGCTGACACTGCTCAAACTTGAAGCGACCCTGCCGGCGAAGCCGCTGCCAACCGAAGATGCAGCCGGCGCCACGGAGAAAAAAGCATGACGCTGACGCTTGGTCATTTCCTGACGCTCGGCGCGATGCTGTTCGCGCTATCGGTCATCGGCATCTTCCTCAACCGCAAGAATCTGATCATCCTGCTGATGGCGATCGAGCTGATGCTGCTGGCGGTGAACATGAACTTTGTCGCCTTTTCCTACTACCTTGGCGACATGCGTGGCCAGATATTTGTCTTCTTCATTCTCACGGTCGCCGCCGCCGAGTCGGCAATCGGTCTGGCGATACTGGTCCAGTTGTTCCGTAACAAGTCCAGCATCAATGTCGACGAACTCAACACGCTGAAGGGCTGAACAACACGATGAGCCAAACCCTTTCTGCTGCCAGTCTGCTGAGCGTCGCGCTGGCGCCGCTGGTCGGCGCGGTGGCCGCCGGCGTGCTGGGAACGGCGCTTGGCGGCAATGTGCTCGGCCGGCGCGTGAGCCACACGCTAACCATCGCTGGCGTACTGCTGTCCTTCGTCCTGTCGGCGACGACGCTGTGGAGCGTCGCGATGGAAGGTGCACGCTTTAACGAGACCATCTACACCTGGATGGTGGTTGGCGGCCTGAAAATGGAAGTCGGTTTCCTGGTTGACGGGCTCACCGCGATGATGATGTGCGTGGTCAGCTTCGTGTCGCTGATGGTTCACATCTACACCATCGGCTACATGCGCGATGACGAGGGCTACAACCGCTTTTTCGCCTACATATCGCTGTTCACCTTCTCGATGCTGATGCTTGTGATGAGCAACAACTTGCTGCAACTGTTCTTCGGCTGGGAGGCGGTCGGCCTGGTTTCCTATCTCCTGATCGGCTTTTGGTTCAACAAGCCGAGTGCGATTTTTGCCAACATGAAGGCCTTCCTGGTCAACCGGGTCGGAGATTTCGGCTTCATCCTGGGCATCGGTCTGCTGCTGGCCTACGGCGGCACGCTGAACTACGCCGAGGTGTTCGCCAAGTCCAGCGAGCTCGCAAAGCTCGGCTTTCCCGGAACCGACTGGATGCTGATCACCGTGGTCTGCATATGCCTGTTTATCGGCGCGATGGGCAAGAGCGCGCAGTTCCCGCTGCATGTCTGGCTGCCCGACTCGATGGAGGGCCCGACACCGATTTCGGCGCTGATCCATGCCGCGACCATGGTCACGGCCGGCATATTCATGGTCGCGCGCATGTCGCCGCTGTTCGAACTGTCGGACACGGCGCTCAACCTGGTCATGGCCGTCGGTGCCATCACCGCGCTGTTCATGGGCTTTCTGGGCATCATCCAAAACGACATCAAACGCGTTGTCGCCTATTCCACGCTGTCGCAGCTCGGCTATATGACCGTCGCGCTGGGCGCATCGGCCTATTCGGTCGCGGTGTTTCATCTGATGACGCACGCTTTTTTCAAGGCGCTGCTGTTCCTTGCCGCAGGGTCGGTGATCATGGGCGTTCACCATAACCAGGACATACGCTGGATGGGGGGGCTGCGCAAGTACATGCCGATCACCTGGATCACCGCACTGATGGGATCGCTGGCGCTGATCGGAACGCCGCTGTTCGCCGGTTTCTATTCCAAGGACAGCATCATCGAGGCGGTGCAGGCCAGCCATCTTCCCGCTGCGGGCTTCGCCTCCTTCGCAGTTCTTGCGGGCGTTTTCGTCACCGCCTTCTACTCCTTCCGGATGTATTTTCTGGTCTTTCACGGCAATGAGCGTTTTGGGCAGAACCCGGACGCACAGCACCCGGTGGACGGCCACGCGCACCATGTCGCGACGCATCCGCACGAGTCACCCTGGGTCGTCACGCTGCCGCTGGTGCTACTCGCCATTCCTTCGGTCGTGATTGGCTTTGTGAGCATCGAGCCGATGCTGTTTGGCGCCTTCTTCAGCGATGCGCTGGTCGTCGACGCAGGGGCCCACCACGCGATGGCCGAACTTGCGCATGCATTCCACGGTCCGCTGCAGATGGCCTGGCACGCGCTGGGTACGGCGCCTTTCTGGCTCGCCTTGGCGGGCGTGGCCTGCGCCTGGTACCTTTACCTGGTGAACCTGGCGCTGCCTGGGGCCATCAAGGCGCGCGTCGAACCCCTGTACGCCCTGCTGGAGAACAAGTATTACCTTGACTGGTTCAACGAAAACATTCTGGCGCGTGGTGCGCGGGCGCTCGGCACGGTGCTGTGGAAGGGAGGCGACCAGGCGATCATCGACGGTGCCATCGTCAATGGCTCCTGGAAAGCAGTGGCTTGGGGCGCGGCCATGGTCCGCCGACTGCAGTCGGGTTTCCTCTACCACTATGCGTTGTCGATGATCCTGGGCGTGTTCGTGTTGATGACGGCGTTCGTCTGGCGCAGCTAGGAGACTAATAAAAATGGGATTGCTCAGCCTGGCCATATGGACGCCGATCGTGTTCGGTGTCGTTCTGCTGGCCCTGGGCCGCGACGAGCAGGCGCGCAGCGTGCGGTGGGTGGCGCTGATCGGCGCCTTCACCAGTTTTATGGTCACGCTGCCGCTGCTCGATGGCTTTCGCATCGGTACCGCTGCGATGCAGTTTGTCGAAACGGTGCCGTGGATCGACAGCCTGAACGTGCATTACCACCTCGGCGTCGACGGCATATCGCTGTGGTTCGTGCTGCTCACGGCGTTCATCAACCTGGTCGTTGTCATCGCCGGTTGGGAGGTGATACAGCGCCGGGTCAACCAGTACATGGGCGCCTTTTTGATCCTCAGCGGGCTGATGATCGGTGTTTTTTGTGCGCTCGATGGCCTGCTCTTTTATGTCTTTTTCGAAGCGACGCTGATACCGATGTACCTGATCATCGGTATCTGGGGGGGGCCGAACAAGATCTACGCCGCCTTCAAGTTCTTCCTGTACACATTGCTGGGTTCGCTGCTGATGCTGGTCGCGCTGATTTACCTCTACACGATCTCGGGCGCTAGCTTCGACCTCGCGGTCTGGCACAAACTGCCGCTGGGCGCGACGGAGCAGACCTTGCTCTTCTTTGCTTTTCTGGCCGCCTTCGCCGTCAAGGTGCCGATGTGGCCGGTTCACACCTGGTTGCCCGACGTGCACGTCGAGGCGCCCACGGGCGGCTCCGCGGTGCTGGCGGCGATCATGCTGAAGCTCGGCGCCTACGGTTTTCTGCGTTTCTCGTTGCCAATTGCACCCGACGCTTCCCGCGAATGGGCCGGCCTGATGATCGCGCTGTCGCTGGTGGCGGTGGTCTATGTGGGGTTGGTGGCGATGGTCCAGCGTGACATGAAGAAACTGGTTGCGTACTCGTCGGTGGCGCACATGGGCTTTGTGACGCTGGGATTTTTTGTTTTCAGCGACCTGGGCGTTGCCGGTGGCCTGGTGCAGATGATCGCGCACGGCTTTGTATCGGGCGCCATGTTCCTGGTCATCGGCGTTCTATATGACCGGATGCATTCACGCGAAATTGCCAGCTACGGCGGCGTCATCAACACCATGCCGAAGTTCACCGCCTTCGCGCTGCTGTTCGCGATGGCCAACTGCGGCCTTCCGGGCACTGCGGGCTTCGTCGGCGAATGGATGGTGATACTCGCGGCCGTCAAGGCCAATTTCTGGCTCGGTTTTGCAGCCGCCAGCGCGCTCATCTTTGGCGCTGCCTACACCCTGTGGATGTTCAAGCGTGTCTATCTGGGGCCGGTTGCCAATGACCAGGTCCGCGGACTCGAGGACATCAACGCGCGCGAGTTCCTGATGCTGACGCTGCTGGCGGCTGCCGTCCTGGGGATGGGTATCTATCCGCGGCCTTTCACCGACGTAATGGACAGCTCGGTAGCCGAACTGCTGCGCCATGTTGCGCAATCCAAGTTGAACTGAGAGACGCCTGCGATGATGGACACCCTGAGCTGGATTTCGGTCTTCCCGGATATCGTCCTGTTGACGCTCGCCTGTGCCATCGCGCTGGTCGACCTCGGCGTCAAGAGCACGGCACGCACGCTGACTTACGGCCTAACGCTGGCCGCCTTGGGGCTGGTGGCGCTGTTGCAGGCCGATTACGCACTCGGTGGCCAAACCATCTACGGTTTCGGCAAGATGGTCGTCAGCGACCAGATGGGAAACTGGCTCAAGTGCTTTGCGACCCTTGCCGTGATGGTGACGCTGGTTTACGGCCGACCCTACGCGGGCGAGCGCGGCATGCTGCGCGGCGGTGAGATGTTTAGCCTGTCCATGTTTGCGCTGCTGGGCATGTTCACCATGATCGGCGGCAACAACTTTCTGGTGATCTACATGGGCCTTGAACTGCTGACGCTGTCGAGCTACGCGCTGGTCGCGTTGCGGCGCGACAGCGCGCTTGCGAGCGAGGCGGCGATGAAGTATTTCGTTCTAGGCGCGATGGCATCGGGCTTCCTGCTGTACGGGCTGTCGATGGTGTACGGTGCCACCGGGACGCTCGAGCTCAACGAGGCGGCACGCGCGATCGCGAGCGGCCAGATCAAGCACCAGGTACTGGTATTTGGTCTGGTGTTCGTCGTCGCGGGGCTCGCTTTCAAGGTCGGTGCGGTGCCATTTCACATGTGGATTCCCGACGTGTACCAGGGCGCTCCTACCGCGGTCACGCTGCTGATCGGCGGCGCACCCAAGCTGGCCGCCTTTGCGATCCTGATCCGCTTGCTGGTCGAGGGAATGCTGCCGCTGGCGCTGGACTGGCAGCAGATGCTGATGCTGCTGGCTATCGCCTCGTTGCTGGTCGGCAACCTGGCGGCGGTGGCGCAGACCAACATCAAGCGCATGCTGGCCTTTTCGACCATATCGCAGATGGGCTTCGTGCTGCTGGGCCTTATGTCGGGCGTGATCGACAGCAAGACCATGTCGCCGGCAGATGCCTACGGTTCTGCCATGTTCTACATGCTGGCCTATGTGCTGACGACGCTGGCGGGGTTCGGCGTGATCTTGCTGTTGTCGCGCCGCGGGTTCGAAAGCGAAGAGATCGAGGATTTTTCTGGATTGAACCAGCGCAGCCCGCTGCTGGCGGCGGTGATGGCGGCGTGCATGTTCTCGCTGGCCGGAATTCCGCCGATGGTCGGGTTTTACGCCAAGCTCGCGGTGCTGCAGGCGCTGATTTCGGCGGGGCAGGGCGGGCATCTGGTGCTCGCGGTCTTTGCCGTCCTGATGTCGCTGGTGGGTGCTTTTTACTACCTGCGTGTCGTCAAGCTGATGTATTTCGACGCCCCGGTGCAGACCGCCCCGATCGTGGCGACGGCAGACGTTCGTGCCGTGCTGACGATCAACGGCGCTCTGGTGCTGCTGCTCGGCCTGCTGCCGGGCGGGCTGATGGCGCTGTGCGCCGAAGCAGTCGCGCGCATGATGACATCCTGAGCCACTTGGGCGTCGCCTAGGCGGCGACCTCTGGCCTGCGGGATAATCACACTATGAAAGTCTTGGATCTTCAATGCGCGCAGGCGCACGGCTTCGAAGGCTGGTTCGCCTCAGAGGACGACTTTGCCGGCCAACTGTCACGCGGGCTGCTGACCTGCCCGCTTTGTGGTGACGCCTCGGTGACCAAGAAGCTCAGCGCACCCAGGCTCAATCTGGGCAGCGTACGGGACCCGTCGGTCGCGCAGCAAGTGGTGGCCGGTGACGGTGATCTCGCGATGCAGGCGGCTTGGCTGGCGCTGGCGCGGCGCATTGTGTCCAATACCGAGGATGTCGGCGAGCGCTTTTCCGAAGAGGCGCGCCGTATTCACTACGGCGAAACCCCACAGCGTGGAATCCGCGGCCAAGCCTCGCGCGAGCAGACGGAATCGCTGTTGGAAGAAGGCATCGCGGTCATGCCGCTGGCGCTGCCCGAGTTGCTCAAGGGCCCGATGCAGTAAGCCGGGCTGGGGGGCGGTCATCGGCGCGCTGCGCCGGGCGCTAGGCGACGAACTGCAACTCGGCAAGCTTTGCGTAAACCCCGCCGCGCACGACCAGTTCGGCGTGCGTACCCTGCTCGACGATGCGCGAGCGTTCCAGCACGATGATGCGGTCGGCCTGCTGCACCGTCGCCAGCCGATGCGCGATCACCAGCGTCGTGCGGTTGCGCATCGCCGACTCCAGCGCCGCTTGCACCATGCGCTCGCTTTGCGCATCCAGCGCGCTGGTCGCCTCGTCGAGCAGCAGCAGCGGCGGGTTTTTCAGCATCGCGCGGGCAATCGCGATGCGCTGGCGCTGGCCGCCGCTCAGGCGAACACCGCGCTCGCCCAGAAAAGTATCGTAGCCTTCGGGAAGCAGACGGATGAATTCGTCGGCAAATGCGGCCTGCGCCGCCGCCTTGACCTCCCGTTCGCTGGCGCCGGGCTTGCCGTAGCGGATATTTTCCAGCGCGCTGGTGGAGAAGATCACCGCGTCCTGTGGCACGATGCCAATCTGCGCGCGCAGATCGCCCAGCGCGAGCGCGCGAATCGGTGTCCCGCCGAGAAAAATCGATCCGCTTTGCGGGTCGTAAAAGCGCAGCAGCAGCTGGAACACCGTGCTTTTTCCGGCGCCGCTGGGTCCCACAATCGCCACCGTTTCTCCGGCAGCCACATCCAGCGAAAAGTCGCTCAGCGCGGGCTGCTGCGGTCGCGACGGATAGTGAAAACCGACGCCTTCAAAGCGCAGCGCACTGCCGGTTGCCGGCCGCAGCGCCTGCGCGGGCTGAACCGGCGAGGCAATCGGCGAGTGCGCGTCCAGCAGTTCCATCAGCCGCTCCGTCGCGCCTGCGGCGCGCAGCAGGTCGCCGTAGACCTCGCCCAGGACGGCGAAGGCGCCGGCCAAGATGATCACATAGACCACTGTCTGACCGAGGTGGCCAGCGCTGATCCGCCCCGCCATGACCGCCTGCGTTCCCTGATAGAGGCCCCACAGCAATGCCGCCGAGGTGGCGATGATGATGAAGGCCACCAGCACCGATCGCGCGCGGGTGCGGCGTATCGCGACCCGAAAGGCGTTCTCGGTCGACGCGTCGAAGCGCGCCGCCTCGCGCTGCTCGGCGCCGTAGCTCTGGACCACGGGTATGGCGTTGAGCACTTCTGCGGCGATGGCGCTGGAGTCGGCCACCCGGTCCTGGCTTGCACGCGACAGCTTGCGAACGCGCCGGCCAAACCACAGGCTGGGAACGACGATGAGCACCAGCACCAGCAGCACCTGAAACATCACATAGGGGTTGGTCCAGACCAGTATCACGAGCGCGCCCAGGCCCATTACCGCGTTGCGCAGGCCCATGCTCAGCGACGAGCCGACGACCGACTGCACCAGCGTGGTGTCCACCGTTAGACGGCTCAGAACTTCGCCGGTTTGGGTGGTCTCGAAAAACTCTGGGCTCTGGTGCAGCACATGCGCATACACCGCGTTGCGCAAGTCGGCGGTGATGCGTTCGCCGAGCCAGCTGACCATGAAAAAACGCGCAGCCGAGAAAAGGCCCAGTGCCACCGCAACGCCGAATAGGTCGACGAAATGTGCGCGCAGCGCCATCACCTGTTGACCCGGATCCGTCGCTAGCGTGCCGGCAGCAGCGCCTCCCACCAGGCCGCCGTCGATCAGTCGGCGCAGTGCCAGCGGGAACGCCAGCGTTGCCAACGCCGCCAACACTAAGAAGACCAGCGCCAGCGTGATGCGTCCCGCGTAGGGTCGTATGAAGGGAAACAGGCCGCTTAGGGATCGGGGTGTCTGGCCCTTGGCGCGTTCGATGGTCATGGTGGGTCTCGTGAAGTCGGCGCCGCAGCGGGCAAACCCTGTAGCCTAACAGGCCGCGCTGGCTCTACATCACCAGTGGCTGCGCATAGCCGGTCATCTCCAGATAGCCGCGGCCCGCGCTCTTTCCGGCGCTATCGAAGAGCTCGCTCAGCCCTTCCCAGTAGACGGCGCCGCTTGAGCGGCGGCTGTCGAGCTCCTGGTTATCCAGCAGCGCCTTGAGGAGGTAATGGTCGCTCGGCGTGCGTACCAGCCACTGCACCGGGTAGATGGCCTGCGTCAGCGGGCTTTTCCAGAAGCGCTGCGGCTGGAATATCACTTCGCCACGCGCAAACACATAGGGCCTGGAGCCCGCGTCCAGCTTGGGGTGGCGAAACGAGCCGCCGTCCCACAGCGCGCGGCCGGCCCGGTCGCGAATCTGAAAGGCGGTCAGCGCGCTGCCGTCAAACAGGTTGATGCCGATCCAGTCCCAGCCCACCGCGTCGGGATGCAGGAACTGTCCGCTCCATTCGTGATCGAGCCAGGCCGCGCCACTGCTATTCGACGCGACTGCTGGCGCGCTGGCGCCGCCTCGCACTGCCAGGCGCTGTTTGGCGATGCGGATCTCGCCGTCGAAGGCCATTTGCGGCTGGCTGTAGTACCAGCTCGATTGCGTCGGCTCGGGTCCTTTGCGTGACAGGCCGCCCGCGCCTTGCAGCAGCACCGGCTGGGTAGGCCTGAACGCCAGTTGCAAGCCGAAGTCGCGCGACGCCACCTGCGCCAGGTAGGCGCCGTCCAGGCGCTTGAGCGTCCAGTCGTGCAGGCGCAGATCGGTGTCACCCTGGCCGGCTTGCGCGATCGCGAACCCCTCACGCGCTATGCGCTGGTCGTGCCAGAAGCGGCGGCTCCGAAGGTCGGTCAGCGCGGCGTGGGCAAACAGCAAATGGCGCGCAGCAAAGCGCGAAGCCATTGTCTGGGTGGACTCCAGCCGTACCCGGAAAAAAGTCAGCTGAAAGCCCAGATCGTGCCCGTGTTCGCCCGGGCCCGACGTGCTGTAACCGGTGATGTACCACCATTCGGTGCGCAGCTCCGGATGGCTGCCAAAATCGCGCGGAAAGGAAAGCGCTGTCGGCGCCGCTGCGCGTCCTGACGCGGGCAGCCCCAGGGCCGAACCCAGGGCCGCGAGCATCAGGCGGCGCAATCGGCTGGGCCGCACGGGCGATGCGCGCTCGGGCAGCGGCGAGGCAGATGGGCCACCGGCCATGGACGGCGCTCAGGCCCGCGGGCTGGCCTTGAAGGCGGCGGCAAATTCGAGCGCGCTTTCGCGCACTGCGGCGGCGCACTTTCCCGGCCTGTACAGCGCCGATCCGATGCCGAAACCGTCCGCTCCGGCTGCGCGCCATGGGCCCATATTGGTCGCGTTGATTCCGCCTACCGGCAGCACCCGTGTCGCGGGCGGGAGCACCGCGCGCAGCGCCTTGAGTCCCGCCGGCGTGGCGATTTCTGCCGGGAACAACTTCAGGCCATGCGCGCCGGCCGCGAGCGCTGCAAAGGCCTCGCTCGGCGTCAGGACGCCCGGCAAACAGAGCATCCCCAGCGCCAGCGCCGCCCGAAGCACCTCGGCGTCAAAGTGGGGCGAGACGATCAGTTGTCCGCCGACTGCGTGCACCTGCTGCACTTGGCCCGGTGTGAGGACGGTTCCTGCGCCGATCAGCGCGTTCGGATGCGCGCGCGCCAGTTGCCCGATGCTGTCGAGCGCTTGCGGCGAATTCAACGGGACTTCGAGCAGAACAAAGCCCGCCTGCGCCAGCGCCGCCCCGGTTGCGATAGCCTCGTGGGGGCTGAGGCCGCGCAGGATCGCCACCAGCGGCAGCAGGTCCATCGCCGCGGCAAACCGGGTCTGCAGGGGGGTCATGGTGTGGCTGTGCCCAAGCCGCGCGAAAGCGCAAACAGCCCGGCCCATGTCGCCTGCTCATCCAGACGGACGCACCCGACGCCATGCAGGGCCAGGGCCTGCGCGTACAGCGTCGTCAGGGCGGGCGCGCCGATCAGGATCACCTCTGCGCCGCTGCGCAAAGACTGCGCCGAAATTTCGGCGCCGATGAGCAGTCCCGAGAGGTAGCTTTGCAGCGCCGCTGCATCCATGTGGCCGAACAGGGACAGCGTTCGAACACCAAAGGCGTCGTGCAGCAGGCCTGCGCCTTGTGCCGATCGTTGCACGCCGCGCGCGAAAGCGTCGCTGTCGGGCTCTGCGTTGGCGTCCAGACTGCGTGCGAGCATTGAATGCTTGCGCAACAGGGCAAAGAACTCGCCGCTCATATAGGTCTTGAAGCCGGTGACGCGCGCGGCCGCGACGCGGGCCCATTTGCTGTGCGTTCCGGGCAGCACGAACAGGCCGTCGCGCAGCCCGGTGATCTGCATGGCGCCGAAGATTTGCACCTCCTCGCCGCGCATCACATCGGGTACGCGATCCAGACCGGCAAGCGTACAGTCGCCGTCACAACGCAGGCCGGGTACGAGCGCGATCGGTGCACAGCCCGGTTCCTGCGCGAGCGGGCTGAGTTGTGCCGCGAGTTCATCGAAGCCGGCAGGGCAGGCGCAATAGGCGGTCTCTTGCCAGCCCTGCTGGCTACCGGCCATTCCAGAGATCAGGCACGGCGCGCCGCTGGCGCGGCGCCAGTCGCCAAAAGCAGATTCGAAAACGCCTGCAAACTGACCCGGTGCGACGCTGAGAACTCCCTGAGTGAATACGCGCTGTTCCAGCACGCGGCCGGCGCCATCGAGCCGCGCACCGCGCAGCGATGAGCTGCCCCAGTCGACGGCGAGCAGCGCTGTGTCGCGGTGCATGTGCGCGTTCAGTGGTTGTCCCGCGGTACCGCAGCGCCGCGCTGGCCGACCAGAAAGTCAAGGTCAACACCCTCGTCGGCCTGCGTGACATGGTCTACATAGAGCTTCCAGTAGCCGCTGCTCATGGCCGGCGCTGGCGCGCTCCAGTTCGACAGCCGCTGTGTGAGTTCGTCGTCGCTCAGGTGAAGGTGCAGGCTGCGCTTGGGAACATCGAGTGTGATGGTGTCGCCGTTGCGCACCACCGCGAGCGGGCCACCGGCTGCTGCTTCCGGCGCGGTGTGCAGCACCACGGTTCCGTAGGCCGTTCCGCTCATGCGCGCGTCGCTGATGCGAACCATGTCGGTGATGCCTTTGCGCAGCACCTTGGGCGGCAGCGGCATGTTGCCGACCTCGGCCATGCCCGGGTAGCCCTTGGGCCCGCAGTTCTTCAGCACGAGGATGCAGGTCTCGTCGACGTCCAGTGTTTCATCGTCGATCAGGCGGTGGAACTCCTCGATGTTCTCGAATACCACGGCGCGACCGGTGTGGACCAGCAGCGCGGCGGTGGCAGCGCTGGGTTTGATGACGGCACCGCGTGGCGCGAGGTTGCCGCGCAGGACCGCAATGCCGGCCCGCCCCATGAAGGGCGCCGCCATGGGCATGATCACATCGGCGTTGAAGTTCTCCGCGCCGGCGATGTTCTCGGCCACCGTCTTGCCGCTGGCGGTGATAGCGCCGGTATGCAACTGGCTTTCAATCTGCTTCATCACCACCGGCAGTCCGCCGGCGTAGCAGAAGTCTTCCATCAGGTATTTTCCCGACGGCTGCAGATTGACCAGGCACGGCATGTCGCTGCCGAGTCGGTCGAAGTCGTCGATCGTCAGCTTCACGCCGATGCGTCCGGCCATCGCGATCAGGTGGATCACCGCGTTGGTCGACCCGCCGATCGCCGCCAGCGTTCGCACTGCGTTTTCGAAGGCTTCGCGGGTGAGGATTCGCGACAGGATCAGGTCCTCGTGGACCATCTCGACGATGCGCCGGCCGGACATGCGCGCGAGCACATTGCGCCGGCCATCCACCGCGGGGTAGGCGGCGTTGCCTGGCAGCCCCAGCCCCAGCGCCTCGACCATGCTGGCCATGGTGCTGGCGGTGCCCATCGTCATGCAGTGGCCGTGGCTGCGGTGCATGCAGCTCTCGGCTTCCAAGAACTCCTGCAGCTTGAGCGTTCCGGCCCGCACCTGTTCGCTCATGCTCCAAACGCCGGTTCCAGACCCCAGTTCCTGGCCACGCCATTTGCCGTTGAGCATCGGGCCGCCGCTCACACCGATGGTGGGCAGGTTGACGCTGGCCGCGCCCATCACCAGGGACGGCGTGGTCTTGTCGCAGCCCATGAGCAGCACGACGCCATCGAGCGGATTGCCGCGTATGCTCTCTTCTACGTCCATGCTCGCTAGGTTGCGGTAGAGCATCGCGGTGGGGCGCAGCAGCACCTCGCCGAGCGACATCACCGGGAATTCAAGCGGAAAGCCGCCGGCTTCATACACGCCGATCTTCACCTGTTCGGCGATAGTCCTGAAATGCGAGTTGCAGGGCGTCAGTTCGCTGAAGGTGTTACAGATGCCGATGACCGGGCGGCCTTCGAACTGGTCTTGTGGTATGCCCTTGCCCTTGAGCCAACTGCGGTAGGCGAATCCGTCCCGGTCCTGGCGGCCGAACCACTGTTGGCTGCGCAATTGTTCCGGGGTCTTCTTGGGCTTTGTGGTCATGGTGGGTGCGGGAGTTCGGTTGGAAACAGGGTTTACCCGGAAGCCGGGGCAGGCGCAATCGTCATATGATAAACACCATCGATACCGGTGCGCCAATCCTGGCCGCTACGGATTGGCGCCGGTACACCGCGATTTTTCTGTGGAGTCTGTTTGAACAAAGCTGAAATTCTGATCGTCAACAAGGTATGGCCGCCGTACATGGATTCCTTGCGGGAAAATTTCGTGGTGCACGAGCGCACGCAACTGGAAGACCCGCAGGCCCTCGCGGCGGTGGCGCCGCGCATTCGGGCGATTGCCGCCACCGGCGAGTCCAAGCTGGCGGCCGGTTTGCTGGAGCAACTGCCGGCGCTTGAAATGATCTCAGTGTTTGGCGTCGGCTATGACGGCGTCGACGTGGCCGCGGCGCGTGCGCGCGGCATCACCGTGAGCAATACCCCCGACGTGCTGACCGACGATGTCGCCGATCTCGGTATGGCGCTGCTGCTGTCGATCGCGCGGCGCATACCGCAGGCGGACCAGTTCGTCCGTGCTGGCCGGTGGCCCGAGGGCCCCATGGCGCTGGCCCGCAAGGTCAGCGGTGCGCGGCTCGGAATCGTGGGTCTGGGCCGCATTGGCAGCGCGATTGCGCGCCGCGCAGAGGCCTTCGGGATGGCGATCGCTTACACCACCCGGACCCGCGTCGCGGGCTGCGCCTACCCGCATTACCCGAACGCCGAGGCGCTGGCGCGCGAGGTCGACTTTCTGATGGTTATCACGCCAGGCGGCGCGGCGACGCGCGGCCTGATCGACGCCAAGGTGCTGGCTGCGCTGGGCCCGAAGGGTTACCTGATCAACGTCGCGCGCGGCTCGGTGGTCGACCAGCCCGCATTGCTGCAGGCCATTGCCAGCGGTGGCATCGCCGGCGCCGCGCTTGATGTGTTCGAGGATGAGCCCCATGTTCCGGCCGCCTTGTGCGCCAGCGAGAACGTCGTCCTCACGCCGCACATGGCGAGCGCCACCTGGGAGACCCGCCGGGCGATGGCCGAACTCGCGTTGGGCAACCTGCAAGCGCATTTTGCCGGGCGCCCTTTGCTGACGCCGGTTCCCTGATGGGCAAGAACGCGCACGCCGTCGACACGCTGGGCAGCGCCATCGTCGCCGGGCGCTTTGGCGCTGGCGGCGTGCTGCCCCCCGAGCCGCTGCTGTGCGAGGAACTCGGTGTCAGCCGCACCGTCGTTCGCGAGGCGGTCAAGTCGCTGGTGGCTATGGGCTTGATACTCACCGGCCCCAAGGTCGGAACCCGGGTGCAGCCGGCCGAGTACTGGAACTGGTTTGACCCTGACGTCATCGGCTGGCAGTCGCGCGCCGGGCTGAGTCCGGAATTCGTCCGCGACCTGCAGGATCTGCGGCTGATCGTCGAGCCCGCCGCGGTCCGACTCGCAGCGCTGCGCGCGAACGCTGCCGATGTGCAGGCGATGGAAGACGCGTTCGCCGGTATGCAGCGTGCGGTCGACGAGGGTGGCGACTATGTCAGCTTCGACCTGCGCTTTCACCAAGGCCTGCTGCGTGCATCGCACAACCGTATGCTGGCGCACATGGGCCGAGCGCTGAGCGCGCTGCTGCGCACCAGTTTCGAAATATCGACGGTCATGAAGGACGGACCGCGCGGATCGCTTCCGATGCATCGCGCCGTGCTCGACGCGGTGATCGCGCAGAATCCGGACGGCGCCGAGCGCGCCCTGTTAACCCTGATTGAAGGCGCGCACCAGGATATCGAGTTGGTGCTACATTCGCGCAGCGCAGCGCGGCGTCCACACCACCCGGCGACCACGACCGTCGCCGCTGCACGCCGGCGAACGATGGCCGCCGCTGTTCCCGTTCACCCCCTTTCCCCAACCAACCGTCAGGAGATTCACCCATGAAATTAAAGCTAGTAGCGACCGCCGCGCTGATGACCACGGCCCTGTTGGCCGGCGGCCAGGCCGTGGCGCAGGAGAAGCTCACCGTCTGGTGGGTCAAGGGCTTCTACAAGGCCGAAGACGATGCGCTGTTCGAAGCGATCAAGAAATACGAGGCCAAGCACAAGGGCGTGAAGATCGAGCTCTCGCAGTACCCGATTCAGGACATGATTCCCAAGACAGTCGCCGCGCTGGATTCGGGCAATCCGCCCGACGTGGCGTATGCCGACGTGTACGACTTTCAGGTTACCGGCAAGTGGGCTTTTGACGGCAAGCTGGAGAACATCAGCAGCGTGATCGACCCGATCCGCACCCGTTTCGCACCGAACACGGCCGAGACGACCTTCCTGTACAACGATGTCAAGAAGGACCGCGCTTATTACGCGTTCCCGATGAAGCAGCAGACCATGCACATCGAGTATTGGGTCGACATGCTCGCCGACGCGGGCTTCAAGGAAACGGATATCCCGACCAACTGGAAAGACTACTGGTCGTTCTGGTGCGACAAGGTGCAACCGGCGCACCGGGCCAAGAGCGGCAACCGCACTTTCGGCATCGGACAACCGCTCGGCGTCGACTCCAGCGACTCCTTCTTCTCCTTCCTGACTTTCATGGACGCGCACAACGTGAGCCTGGTGAGCGACAGCGGCAAGCTGCTGGTTGACGATCCCAAGGTGCGTTCGGGGTTGATAGCGGCGTTGAGCGACTATGTCGCGCCCTATACCAAGGGCTGCTCGCCACCCTCGTCGACCAGCTGGAAGGACCCCGACAACAATGTCGCCTTCCATAACCGTACGACGGTGATGACGCACAACGCGACCATCTCCATCGCGGCCAAATGGCTCGACGACATGAACAACGCCGCGCTCAAGCCCGAGGAGCGCGAAACCGCGAAGAAGAACTACACGCAAAACATCCGCACCGCTGGCTTCCCGAATAAGCCCGATGGTGGCAAGATGATCTACCGCACCGCTGTCAAGACGGGCGTCGTGTTCAGCCAGGCCAAGAACAAGGTGCGCGCCAAGGAATTCGTCGCCTTCATGATGCAGGAGGAGAACCTGACACCCTATGTAGAAGGCTCGCTCGGACGCTGGTTTCCGGTCATGAAAACAGCGCAGGAGCGGCCGTTCTGGAAAGCCGATGCGCACCGCATGTCGGTCTACAACCAGTACAAGAATGGCACCGTGAGCTTTGAGTTCACCAAGAACTACAAGTTCACCATTCTCAACAACGAGAACGTATGGGCCAAAGCGGCGAATCGGGTTCTCAACGAGAAGGTTCCTGTCGACAAGGCGGTCGATGAAATGATCGCCCGAATCAAGGCCGTCGCGGGCTGATACCCCCACGCAGTCTGAGCCATCGCGCAAGCGCCCCGTCAGGGGTCGCTTGCGCGTACCCGCATCGCCATGAACGCCAGCACATTCGATCCGCAGTTTGATACCGCGCCGCCCGCCGCCAAGGCGTCGGGTTCGTGGCAGCGTTGGGGACGTATTCTGGTCGTCCCCTACCTCCTGATCTTCCTGGTCTTCGTCATTTATCCGGTCTGCTATGGGCTGTGGTTGGCGCGCGAACCGCAGACCTATGTCCGGCTTTTCGCCGACCCGATATTCTTCCGGACGATGCTCAATAGCATCGTCT